>CAJHZF010000115.1_pt1 | contig 36609 bp, 34 predicted proteins | sample 9198891 | NCBI WGS metagenome assembly CAJHZF01 (sample SAMEA7708349, study PRJEB35096) | sediment metagenome | biome: marine neritic benthic zone biome [ENVO:01000025]; feature: sediment [ENVO:00002007]; material: shallow marine sediment [ENVO:03000034] sea grass bed [ENVO_01000059] ...
CGGATCTAGAGAATTACTTTGTATTTGTCTTAACTCGAATCGACCAAAGTAAACAAAAACATTAATGAGATCTTAGTATTGTTCCCAGAAAGATACCTATCGGCGCTGCTCTTGGGGGCAAAATAATTGTAATTTTATTTGCGTACATGAATGACCGCTTTTGGCCGAAAGCAGACATTTGATAAGAGCGTTTATTACAATATTATTAGTTTACTTTGTGAAAAAATATACCTGAAAGTTGTCACAAGAAGTGTCGTGAATAAGTTTTATTGGGCTTTATTAAAAGAGCTATTTAGATTATCTAAGGGGGCAAAGAGTATGACTTGAAGACTAAGCTCAAGCATTACCTTTATAGTTCGTAATTTTCAAGTTCCTCGGTTATTCTCCACCCTGTTTCGTGGGAGGTGAATGGTCTACATCTATTTCAACATTTAGTCGATGTAAAGCTGCTAAGACTTCGTCCAAAATATCTGGGCCGCCACCACTCATATTTTCTTCATCAGCCACTTCCAATTCGCGTGCATCATATTCCCAACGACGTAAAATCTGTACCTTCTGATCTTGTGTAAGGTTTTGCTCTTCACATACGTCAGCAGGGCTGGTAAATACACTGGTCGGATCCAGTAGCGCTTGTTCAATATTCATAAATCACCTCTTTTTTTACCTACATATTATGTTACAAATAGAGTGGGGTAGTCAGTGCATGTTTATAGTTCATTTATGGCGCAATTTTGGCGTGTATGACCGTAAATATGCACAACAAAACATTAGAGTTGGCCATTTACTACGAAACTAAGATGCTGAGTAGTCTACATAAATTGTTGATTACAAGGGCAGGGTACTAGGCTTAATAGTCCATCGTAAATAATTCTATGGGGCGGTTCGAGTCCGACCCCGGACACTAAAGTCATTCACATAGTGCATATTACTTAGCTTAAAGCTGAAGCAAGAAATGTTATGAAAAGTGCAATTGGAACTGCGATTGCTAAAAGGATTGCCATTAGGGATAGGTGTCTTAGTAGTTCAGATTGAACTCTGTCCATAGCTCCTCCTTAATTATTATTGTTTACGGATTTGGACCGCATATACATTATCGCAAGGGGCAGAATATGTCTAGAAATTACCAGATAATTATTGCTTAACTCACTATTTTACAAAGACAAATTAAATTCAATACAGATACCAATGAATGGAGCCAAGTTATAATTTGATATAAATTTTCAGAGACATTCACTGATATACCACATCGCCCCAAATCACAAATCGCTATTCACACTATAAAAAAATCAAGTAGTTACAAGTGCACACAATCCTGCACAACATCTAAATCATATTTAAAATGCCTCGGAGATTATCATTTTTGCCGCTTCGAGCCCGGCCCCGGGCACCATGTAATAGACAGGCGATCTTTACAGATATATCAAAGGGTTATTCAGCACGTGCAAAATACTGATATGTATTTTACTATTTCATGAATTACTTAAATGATTGTGTGGACTAGGTAATGAGCGAATTCACTTTTAATACCGTCAATGAAGCCTTAAGCGATTTAAAGTTGGGAAAGCTGGTGGTCGTTGTGGATGACGAATCGCGTGAAAACGAAGGTGATTTGATTGGTGCGGCCGAAAAGTGTACACCAGAAATGATCAATTTTATGGCTACTCATGGCCGAGGACTCATCTGTGCGGCAATTTCCGAAGAGCGCTCTGCAAAGCTCGGTTTGGATCTAATGGTTGATACCAATGAAAATAGTGCTATCCATGAAACCCCATTCACGGTCTCAGTCGATTATAAACATGGAACAACCACGGGTATTTCTGCTGCTGATCGATATAAGACAATCAAGGCCTTAGCAGATCCTGCTATCGGTGCAAACGACTTCGCGCGACCTGGTCATATCTTTCCACTACGTGCAACAAAAGGCGGCGTGTTCAGACGCGAGGGACATACAGAAGCTACTGTTGATTTAATGGAATTGGCCGGATTGAGACCTGCCGGTGTGCTTTGTGAAATCTTGAAAGAAGATGGCAACATGGCGAGGTTGCCGGATTTATTCGAATTTGCTGAGCACCATCATTTAAAAATCCTCACAATAAAAGATCTCATTAAGCACCGATTACGCTATGAGTCACGAGTAGAACATGAAATTACAGTTCAGCTTCCCACTTGCTGGGGGGATTTTAAGCTCAGCGCATTTAGAGATATTTACACAGATCAAGAACATCTTGCTTTGATACATGGAACTTGGGAACCAGGTGATGATGTGCTGGTTCGTATTCATTCGGAGTGTTTAACTGGTGATGTATTCGGTTCTGCGCGTTGTGATTGTGGCGAACAAATCCGAATTGCTATGGAAATGGTGCAGCAAAGCAAACGTGGAGTGATCCTCTATATGCGTGAAGAAGGTCGTGGCATTGGTTTAGTGAATAAACTCAAAGCTTATGCGCTGCAAGAACAGGGCTATGACACGGTTGATGCAAATATTGAATTAGGTTTTGAAGCTGATCAGCGAGATTTTTCTGTGGCCGCCCATATATTGCGTGCATTAAACGTACAAAATTTACAGTTGATTACTAATAATCCTGACAAATGTAATTGGATGGAGGCATATGAGATTAATCTTGTGAAGCGAATTGCAATGATTTCACCCACGGATAGTGAATTTCGCCGCAACTACCTCAAAACCAAGCGCGATAAAATGGGTCATGTCATCGAGCTGAAAAACATCGTCCCGCATTGGAAGTAAAACAATAAGGCTTAATTCAAAAGCATGTCTGCATTGCAGATAAAAACATAAAATAATTGCATGAATTTACTTGGTCTTTCAGGGAGTCCAGCTAGAAAATCGAGTTCTAGAACGCTTAATGCGGTTGAGAAGGCATTGGATTTTGCTAAGGAATATGACGAATCTGTTGCCACTCAGACTATCAACATTCGTGATTTCGATGTTCAATTTTGTGATGGCAGGGATCCAGCGCTTTATGAGGGTGAGACTAAGGAGGTCATCGACAAGATTGTTGCTGCAGATGCACTGATCGTAGGTACTCCAATCTACCGTGGCTCATACACGGGTATTTTGAAAAATGTTTTTGATATCATTCCTAATAATGCATTAGTAGGGAAGCCAGTAGGTATAGTGGTAACAGGATCTACACAGCATCACTACTTAGCCATTGAGCATGAAATAAAACCATTGCTTGGTTTTTTTCATGCACATGCCTTACCAGGTGGAGTTTATGCAAACAGTGACCATTATTCAGAGAATGTCTTAGAAAATGAAGGTGTATTGGAACGCCTGCAACAATTGGCTAGAGCGTTAGTGGATTTCACAAAACTTATCCCGGCAGAGCGGAATCTACTTGTAGGGGCGTCTGGTCCTGCAATCCCTTGGGAGTCCCTGCTTAAGGGCTCTCATGTCCCTTAAAATAAGGTCAGCTTAACGGCATCGTTATTTAGACAATCATTTATTTTATTATATGTAATAATATCAATAATTTATTTACTATTTATATTTATAGTGGATAGGTCATTAGCATAACCTCATGAATCACAATGTGTTTATATATTTAGTAGTTAAAAATCTATAAACATCAAGTAATTTAACCTCATTTTTAATGTACCTCTTTGTTTAAAGCTGTGGTACTTTATGACCTGGTGGTTCCATAAATCTCTGAAACGTTGAGAGGCGATATGCAGAGAAACCAGAAGGAGCAATAACTATAAGCTAACTAACTTCTGTAACCATCAGCCTAGCGTAAGAGAACATTTAGCAGCCCTTTCTCCTCTAGTTGGGTCATTAATAAAACGTATAAACGCTAAAGTCGATACGCAAAGAAAGGCAAGTATAAACCCGTCCACCGTGGCGGGTTTTGTTTTTCCTGGGTACACTCTCTTATTAGTTTTCTTTTACTCGATCGCTAACATCACTCTACGTTATGCATAAACAATCCTTAATCATGCCATTGGCATCACGCTACGTTATTGGGTTTGTTTTACTATTTATTTTTAGCAGCAAACTCTTTGCAGTTGATATGGCGGGGCGGTATTTAGTTTCAGGGATTGGGAAAGATTCGTGTCGCAGCTTCGTAGATGCGGATGATGTGGGTCGATCGTATTACCTGACGTGGCTGTCTGGGTATATTACCTCACATAATTTTAGTGCTGAGAACACCTATAGTATCGTTAATAAGAAATCGGTAGGTGACTTGGAGACCTGGCTGCGTGGATATTGTTTTGCCAACTTAAATGATACGTTTGAACAAGCTGCAAAAGGTCTTATAAGAAGCCTTGAATATTTTAAGAAGAAGAATTTTTACGATAAATAACTAGTAAAGAAGGCATTTGGTGGAAAATCAAGATCTTAAACGAGCTGGGTTAAAAGTTACATTACCCAGGATGAAAATATTAGAGATTCTTGAAAGTTCTAATAAAAGACACCTAAGTGCAGAAGATATCTATAGAGTTTTACTTGATGCAGGTGAGGAAATTGGTCTCGCTACGATATATAGAGTACTCACACAATTCGAGGGTGCGGGGTTAGTTATCCGTCATCATTTTGAAACAGGTCAAGCAGTATTTGAATTAGAGCGAGGCAAACATCACGATCATTTAATCTGTGTTAAATGTGGAAAAATTGTTGAATTTGTTGATGAATTCATAGAGGCTAAGCAAAAAGAGATCGCTGAAAAAAATGGCTTTCGAATTTCCGATCATTCTCTAATCATTTATGGCATATGTGATAATGAGAGTTGTCAACAATAATAAATTCAAATTACTTAATTATTCACAATTTAGTTAATTTTCTTACAATCAAGTTCTTCTATAAGCTTGCTAAATAATGTCTATTCCTAGTTTTCCTCCTGGTCCCGAAGGCGAGGGCAAATTGGGTTGTTTACCCGAGATGCGTAAAAATCCCATGCTCTTCTTAGAACAAGTTGCGCGTGAATATGGTGGAATTGCCCGGATCAATATGGGCGCGTATTACTCTTATTTAGTATCTGAGCCAAAACTGATCAAGGAAGTTCTTGTAGATAACTATGATAAATACAAGAAAAATACCCGTTATAAACAAGTTCGTATGGTAATAGGAGAAGGGATGCTATTAAGTGAGGGGGATGTATGGAAAAGACAACGCACCCTCGCCCAACCTAAATTTACTGCCAAGTCCCTTGATACTCAAGTTGATTGGATTACAGAACTTGCTACAGAGTTTATTGATAGCTGGGAACAAAATGCTGCAGCAAATAAGCCAATAGAGCTTGAATATCAATTTAATATATTGACGCAACTTCTTGCTGGAGTATGGGTAATGGGTCTGGGCTTTAAGCCACGCGCCTCAACAGTTGCAAATATTTATAACCAGATCCGCACGAATTGGCCAGAAATGACAGATCTAAGAAGTAGTTTATTAAAACCAAACAACTTAAAGAAAGCAATAAACTTTAGGCGTGCATTACACCAACTTAATAAATGCGTTTATGAAATACTAGATGAATACCCAGAAATTATTGATGAAGATATCGGCTTTTTAAAACACATCATAGAAGACGATGATGCTCGGAAATTTATTGAGAAAAATAGACGCAGCTTACGTGATCAAATGCTCACACTATTTGTAACCGCATTTGAAACTACTGCTACGTCGCTGTGTTGGACGATGTATGTGATCGATAAATATCCAGACGTGAAACAGCGTATATACGAAGAAGTAAATAATATTTTAGGGAAACATACTCCAACGTCTGAATTACTCAACAAACTAGAATACACGGAAAAAGTTATCAAAGAGTCATTACGCTTATATTCTTCTGTCCATTCTTTTTCGCGTGTTGCGTTAGAGGACCATCTAATTGGGGGTTATAAAGTCCCTAAAGATATGACAATTATAATATCGTCTTATGTCACGCATCGTTTGCCGCAATATTGGGATGCTCCTAACACCTTTGATCCAAGTCGATTCGACAAAGATCGTTCAATAGGTAGGTCGAGATTTGCATATATCCCTTTTGCAGCAGGTCATCGAAGCTGCATTGGTTCATACATGGCAATTATGCAGAGTAAACTTATTGTTACGTTAATTGCACAACGTTATCATCTGAGACTTACCCCTGGACATAAGGTCGAGCCACAAGCTGCAACTACAATGCGTCCAAAGTATGGTATGAAAATGGATGTAGATCGTCTAGCGGCTTAATATACAGTTTCAATAGCCCGCTTTACGAGCACGATCATCCGGACGATCTTTGTCCTTATTCTTTTCAGCCGAAGATTCAGTATCTGAATTTGATTCTTGTTTCTTAGCTACGCCTCGCCCAGCATTTATTTTGCCCCGGTTTAGATCTTCTGCTTGCTTATCCATGCCAACTTCTCCTAACAAATCCATACACTTACCATAGCTTATATACATACTAGTTGACCGTGATCTGGCTCATAAGTCATCATAAGTAGATCGGGTTGGTGCTTTTTATAGGCGTTTTGTGAATTGCATCGCTAAGCCAACCTATTAGTGCCTTATAATTTGTATGCAAACAGTAGTGAAATAGAGAGAGTTTCGAGAATCTAAACCCGAGTTAAGAGCAAAAATTAAGGATGTACTTACAACACTATGGGCTTGAGCGGCAGCCTTTTCAGCTGACTCCAGACGCTAAATTCCTATATTTGAGCAAGGCTCATGCGCGCGCCAAATCCTATATGGAATATACCGTGTGGAACCGTGACGGGTTTGTGGTCATTACGGGAGAAATTGGGTCTGGCAAAACAACTCTGATTCAGCAACTGTTACACAATGTGAATGAGGAAGTTCTGATTGCTCGTATCTATCAGACTCAACTTAATGAAGTCGAGTTTTTTCAAGCCATATTGCTTGAATTTGGTTTAGAGCCTTTTAATGCGGGTAAAGTTGAGCTGATGAATATGCTCAACAACTTTTTAGTTGAGCAGTATGCTGAAGGTAGACAGGTCATACTTATTATAGATGAAGCGCAAAATTTAAGTAAACGTGTACTTGAAGAATTACGCATGCTTACAGGAATGGAAACCGAGGAAGAACGCATCTTAAATTTAATATTAGTAGGCCAACCTGAGTTAAAAAATCTACTAGATGCACCAGGCATGGAGCAACTTGCGCAACGTATCCGATTCCGCTTTCACATAACAGCTCTTGAACAAGATGAAGTAGCTGCCTATATCAGACACAGACTCATGGTTGCGGGATTAAAAAAGAAAATAATAAGTGATGTATGTATTCCACTTATCTATCGATATACAGGTGGCATTCCTCGATTAATAAACACACTCTGTGACACTGCATTAATTTGTGCGTTTGCAGACAATAAAAAACTTGTTACTGAAAGCATCATTGAAGAAGCTGTAAATGAGTTGCAGTGGATGCCATATCAAGAAAGAGTTGGAATTAAAGCCTTAAAAAGTAAGCCAACGGCTGCGGTTAATTCCCATGCAGTCGCAAAGTTAATTGATGCTATGCAACAAGATAATGTGCGTGAATATGTAATATCTGAAACTACAACTACAATCGGCCGTATTGCTACCAATGACATTCATCCTCATGATGATAAGGTGAGCGGACACCATGCAAAAATCATACGTTTTCAAAACAATTATTTTATTGAAGATCTTATTAGTACTAACGGCACATTCGTTAATGGAAAACGAATAAAAAAATGTGTCCTAAAAGATGGAGATCATATAGCATTTGGACCATATAAGATGATGTTCCAAGTGGATTCATCTTCATTACTGCATGAAACTTCTGAAGAGAAGGAAAATGCGTTTGGTGATAATGTTGTGTCACTTGAAGATACTATTATCACTGGGCCAGTCGCAGCTAATAACAAATAAAAATATTTCTTCATATTAGGTACGTATACCTATGCCTTTATTTAATAAATAAAGACAAACCAGAAACAATGTCACTAGAAACCCAATAATAACAGACATGGCAATAGCCAGGTTCACGTCAGTTATGCCAAGTATGCCTAATCTGAAGCTATTCACCATATAAAGAATAGGGTTCGCTAACGAAACCTGCTGCCAGAAATTTGGTAACATCTCAATGCTAAAGAAAATGCCTCCTAGATAAGTTAATGGCGTGAGCACAAAAGTTGGGATAATTGAAATATCGTCAAAACTTTTGGCAAAGATGCCATTGATCAATCCCGCAATAGAAAATAGGGCAGCAGTTAATATTGATGTTATCACTACAATAGCAATACTGTGAACTTGAAGTCGCGTAAAAAATAATGCTACTAGAGTCACTGCAATACCCACTGTTATACCTCGTGCAATTCCTCCCAGCATATAACCTAAAATAATAATGTAATTCGGCATTGGTGATACAAGCATCTCTTCTATATGACGCTGAAACTTTGAACTATAAAAAGAAGAAACGGCGTTAGCATAGGAATTTGTTATGACTCCCATCATAATTAGACCAGGGGCAATAAATTCAATATAAGAGTAGCCATCTATATCACTAATTTGAGATCCGATAAATTTTCCCATGATTAGAAAATATAGGGCCACAGTAATTGCTGAAGGCAGAATAGTTTGTATCCAAATTCTTGCGAAACGACGAATTTCTTTTACTACAATAGTACGCAGCGCTATCAGTTGTTTTGCAAATGTCATATTTGAATTATTCAGTAGTGTTTCTTGTTAGAGTCAGAAACAATTCCTCTAAACGGTTAGTTTTGTTTTTAATGCTTAATACTGTAATACCTTGTTGATTCAGGATGTTGAATAACCCATATAGCGTCATATTGTTAGATAAAGTAATCTCAAGTGTTTTTTCATCAATAATCTCATAACTATAATCTTTGAGATTTAATGTATTTGGTATTGGGTGCTGCAGGTAAAGGATAAAACTTTCTTCTGTTAATTTTTCTAGGAGATTACGCATTGAGGTATCAACAATAATTTTACCATCATCAATGATAGCGATGTTTCGACACAGATTTTCTGCTTCTTCAAGATAATGAGTTGTTAAAATAATCGTTTTTCCATCCTTATTTATTTTTCGCATCAACTCCCACATCGATCTACGAATTTCGATATCAACACCTGCAGTAGGCTCATCTAAAATTAGTAATTTTGGATCATGTACAAGTGCGCGCGCTATCATAAGCCTACGTTTCATTCCACCTGAAAGTTCTCTAGGTGTAGCCTTACGTTTTTCCCAGAGACCTAATTTATCTAGGCAGTCTTCCGCTGCTTCTAGTGCAGCACGACTACTTATTCCAAAATAGCCCGCTTGACTTTTGATGATTTCGATTAGTGGTTCAAAGTTATTAAAGTTAAATTCTTGTGGTACAAGTCCAATCTGACTCTTAGCTTGAGAAAAATCTGTATCAATGTCATATCCCATTACATGAACTTTGCCGGCAGACTTATTTATTAGGGATGTTATGATACCTATAAGTGTGGATTTGCCTGCGCCATTTGGCCCAAGTAGAGCAAAGAAATCGCCCATATTTACCTTTAGATCTATATTGTCCAAAGCTAGGACTTGATTATTATACGTCTTGCTAAGTCCGCATATTGATAAGGCATGCTCAGTCATGTTTTACAATATAAAAAGTTTGAAATTTTTACTTTAGCCTAGTATTGCGAGGAACAAGATGGCTAGCACAGATTTGATGCAGTCTTTTTATGAAGGTGATCATGCAAACAGCATTCCAATTAAAATTGTATTTAGGTCTGAGTATAAAGAATGGAAGGACAAGCAAGATATTTTTATAAAAAATTGGATTCAGACAAGTTGTTTTAAACCAAAACCTAACCATCACTTGTGTATTCCCAATGCACAAGGCAATTTAGATAGTGTACTTGTAATTGCAGATCAAGAAAATACAACTTGGTCACTTGGAAGTTGTCCTCGTTCACTGCCAGAGGGTCGTTACCATATTGCCACAAAAATTGATAACTCAAGTAAAGATTCTTATTTTCTTGGTTGGGGGCTAGGATCTTATCAATACCAAAAGTATAAAAAAATTAGGAATAGGTCTTGTAAACTTTCAATTAATGGCGCGCATGATAAAAATCGAATTGAGGCAGTTTTGAAAGCAGTAACTTTAGTGCGTGACCTTGTCAACACACCGGCATCAGATATGCTTCCTCAGCACATAAGCAAGCATTGCCAATCTATCACTCATGATTTTGACGCAAATTTGAGTGAATGTATTGGCGATGATCTTTTGAAAAATAAATATCCTGTAATACATGCAGTAGGGCGCGCAAGTGTTCACCCACCGCGATTAATTGAGTGGAGCTGGGGAAATTCAAAACACCCAAGAGTCACTCTAATAGGAAAAGGCGTATCGTTTGACAGTGGTGGTTTGGATATTAAATCTGCAGAAGGGATGCGATTAATGAAAAAAGATATGGGTGGCGCAGCTCATGTTATGGGTATTGCAACTGCAATAATGAAGATGAACCTGCCTATTTGTCTACAGATACTAATTCCAGCTGTGGAAAATGCCATTTCCGGTGATGCTTATCGTCCAGGGGATGTGTTGGAATCAAGATGCGGTAAAACAATTGAAATAGAAAACACGGATGCAGAAGGGCGTTTAATTTTATGCGACGCTATTTCTAAAGCTGTTGAAAGTAGCCCTGAGATATTAATCGATTTTGCCACACTGACGGGCGCCGCAAGAGTAGCATTAGGAACAGAAGTGCCAGCATTTTTTACTAATGATGACACTCTTGCAGATGATCTCATGACTGCAGCAGAAGCTGTTGATGATCCAGTGTGGCAGTTACCTCTGTATAAGCCATATCGTTATTTATTAAACAGTGATATTGCAGATATTTCTAATTGCTCTGCAGGCTTATTTGGTGGAGCCATTACAGCAGCTCTTTTCCTAAAAGAATTTGTTCCGGAAACAATTCGGTGGGTACATTTTGATGTCATGGCTTGGAATACACGAAATCGACCTGGTCGCCCGAAAGGGGGTGAAGCGATGGGACTGCGAACGGTTGTAGAATTTCTACAGAATCGATATGTAAAATAATTAGCTTTTGACGATTAAATATGAATAATCCTCACCGCTTTTGTGTGGCGCCCATGCTGGATTGCACAGATCGCCATTATCGTTATTTAGCTCGACTATTAACTAAGCGTTGCATGCTTTATACGGAAATGATTACTACAGGCGCGTTGGTTTATGGAGATCGCGATCACCTATTAAAGATTGATTCATGTGAACACCCAATTGCTTTACAACTTGGTGGTAGCAATCCATCTGATATGGCCAAGTGTGCTGAATATGCAACTGAATATAATTATGACGAAGTTAATATAAATGTAGGCTGCCCAAGTGACCGAGTACAAGCTGGGAAATTTGGTGCTTGTCTAATATTAGAACCAAAAGTTGTCGCAGACTGTATCAGAGCAATGACAACTGCAACTGAAATTGATGTTACGGTAAAAACTAGAATTGGTGTTGATGATCAAGATAGTTATAAAATTTTATATAATTTTGTAGAAACCATAGCTGCAGCAGGGTGCACAACTATAATTGTACATGCACGCAAAGCCTATTTATCAGGTTTAAGTCCCAAACAAAATCGAACTATTCCGCCATTACGTTACGACTATGTATATCGGCTTAAACAAGATTTTCCACAGCTGAACATTATCCTTAATGGTGGTCTAATTGACATGGTTGATATTCAAAATCATTTAAAACATCTTGATGGGGTAATGGTAGGTAGAAAAGCTTATGAAAATCCGTACTTTTTAGTTGATATTGATGCAAATGTATTTAATGAATCTTGTAAAACATTTTCACGTCATGAAGTGCTAGAAAAATACAAATTATATGTGCAGATACAGTTAGAGAAAGGCGTGCCTTTAAGAGTTCTAACGCGTCATATACTAGGATTATTTAATGAATTACCTGGTGCAAAAATGTGGCGTCGATACTTAAGTGAGCACGCATATAAAAAAGATGCTGGTCTAGAAATTATTAATCATGCAGCAGATTTGGTGGCTAATATGCATGAGATAGCATTAGCTGGTTGATATAAGCTTTTTGTTTATATCAATAAATAAATGTTTAAAATTTTTATGTTCAGAAAAATACTGATAGTCAGATAAAGTATCAATATCACGCACGTATGGCATACAAGCAATATCCCATCCTATGCTTTTAATTTTTTCTACTGTTTGCTGTAAAACACTATCTGTACCCCAAGTTACATTGCAAAATATAGATTCATCAATTCTATTCGCACCAATCAAAGCGTACCCTCCATCTAGGGTAGGGCCAAGCACAATATCATTATTTGTATCAAGTGTAAGAAAGGCATCATTAATATAGTCTGAATCGAGCTCTAGACAGTCTGATCCAATTAAAATGACATTATTTTTAGTACATAAATTATTACTAATCGCGTTATACATGCGTAAACCTAAATCATTTCCATCTTGGTAATGTAATGACACATTGTATTTTTCTCTGCAATACTCAAAAAAAGAATGATTAATATCGGGGAAGCAATATAACGCTACTTCGAATTCTCTCATGCAGATATTTTGCAATATATTTTCTAGTATTATTTTATATATTTGAACTGCGCAATCCTCGCCTATGTTAGTAGATAAGCGAGATTTCACCATACCAGGCTCAGGATATTTGCAGAAACAAATAACGGTTCTTGCTTTAGCCATTTTATTTAATATAGTTTCACTAACTTTTCAGTCGGCACACCCAAGAAGAACATTAGACGAATCCACCACATTTTAAGTATCGTTATAAATACACCTTGATTTTCCCATTTACGGCTAGAGGTGATTGCTTCATTAGGAATACAGACTGGATGAGCAATCTTTTTTAAACGTTTGCTGATTTCTATATCCTCCATAATTGGAAAATCTGGAAAACCACCACAGCTGAAATAACTTTCTCTCTTTACAAACATGGCTTGATCACCTGTTGCAATACCTGATAAACAGCTGCGTTTGTTCATAAACCAAGCAATAATTAGAAAAATTAAATTTTGGTTAGAAAATCTTATATTGAACCGTCCCCAATGCTTATTAACTGGTGTGAGTGCATGATTGATTAATTCTGCGGCATTTGTAGGTAATAATGTATCTGCATGCAGAAATAGCAGTAGTTCATTTTTACTGTGCTTGGCGCCAACATGTAACTGATATCCGCGTGAGGTTTTCGATTTTAAAGTTTTACAGCCAATAGCTTTGGCTATATCCACTGAATTGTCAGTACTGCCTCCATCTATAACAAGAATTTCATGCCCATCTGAAAGAAGAGATTTAAGTGTTTCATGGTGATTAGTTAAGAACACCTGTTCATTTAGTATAGGAATAATAATTGACAACTTAGGCATGATGTTGAAACCAAGATAGTTTAGATGAATACAACTTTAAACTCTCAATTAACTACAAGAGTGCGTTATAACCTTTTGATATATATGTAAATTGAAAATGCAATCTTTGTTTCCTTTTTGGTAAAATATGTATAAGTGTTAAATATAGCGATCCAAGATTCGATAATAAAAGAATTGCTATTACAACTTAAAGGGGGCGGGAATTATGGAACATTCGACTCGGATCGTGAGTGAGGCGCACTCTTTTCTATTTTTAATTCTTCTCTCCGTATCATTTCCCGTATTTAGCGCAGGTTTCCAAATAAGTGAACAAAGTGGTACGGGGCTTGGGCGCGCATTTGCAGGTTTTGGCATCATCGGCGATGACTTGTCTATGGCATTTTACAATCCAGCTGGGCTTACTATGCAAGAGGGGACACAAATTCAGGTAACTGGGTTTGTGATAAATGGTGAATCAAGATTTTCAAACGAAGCTTCTACACAAAGTTTTGGGCTGCTTACTATCCCCAGCTCAGGAGGAAATGAGGATGGAGCTACAACCTCATTAGTACCTAACCTGTATTTCGTTATGGATCTTACTCCAAAACTAAAATACGGATTTGCGGTAACAGCACCCTATGGTCTTAAAACCGATTATAATCGTGAATGGGTGGGTCGATTTCATGCAGATGAGTCTGAATTAGTTACCGTAAATATCAATCCATCTCTCGCATATAAAATAAGTGATACATTTTCAGTTGGAGTAGGGGTAAGTGCTGAATATGCCGATGCAACACTTAGCCGAGCATTATCTAATGGGCCAGGTGCACCTGAGGGCTTTGCCGAGGCAGAGGGAGATGATTGGGGGTATGGATGGAACATTGGCTTTATATTTCATCCTAGTTCTGCATTTCGTGCAGGTATTGGGTATCGTTCTAAAATTAGCCATAAGTTAGATGGCGGTAATAATGAAATAACAGGTGTACCAGCCCTTGGCGGTAATTTTAGGGCAAGCGCAAGCGCTAGAGCGACTTTACCAGAGACCGTACATGCAGGTTTATATAAAGTGTTTGCATCCAAATGGGGCGCTTCTTTAGGATTTAGATGGACTCGTTGGAACCGCTTTGATGAATTGCGTATTAAAACAGCAGGACTGCCCGATGATGTAACACCTGAAGACTGGGAAAATGCAATTTCTGCGAATATCGGTGTGGATTACTTCTATTCTGACAAATGGACATTCCGAGCAGGATACATGTTTGATGAAACACCAGTGCCTGATCGAACTCGAACACCACGCATCCCTGATGAAGACCGTCAGTGGGTTGCAGTAGGAGCGACTTTAAAAGCTACTGAAAAGCTCAATATTGATTTTGGCTACACACACTTATTTATTAATGATGCTGAGTTAAACGTAACTGTACCCATAGCTGGTGGTGATGGAGCAGATACGTTGTTTGGTGTGTATAAAGATCCAGAAGTCGACATTATAAGTCTACAAGCAGTTTATGAATTCTGAATAAGCTTACACAAACTTTATTTTATGGCGTATTTGTTAATAGGATATAAATTTATCCAATTAAGATTCTTTGAATCCTGAAAAAGAATTCCTGATAGAGTGTGTGTTGGAAAATATTAGTAGGGCTAGCACAGTATTGGCGAGTAAATAACTATATTTAACATAATATATATTATGCGAATCTATTAAGGTTACTACTTTATCATTCGGATCCGAAATTTATTCAAACTAAAAGGAGTTTCTTTGAATTCTAGTCTTAAGACAGCTTTATGCCTACTTTGTTTTACCGTAAATATCACAATTGCCCAAGCTGAAGGACCTGCAGTATTTCAATTTGAGGTAAAAGATTTAGATATTGAAGTGGGTCAATGGGAGTTTCAGAGCCAAAATGCTAATTCATGGGGACAACCTAATCGTGAATTCATCGAAGTTGAGCCAGGTGTATTTGAATTTGATGAAAACACCGTTATTGGACAAAGATATGCATTAGAGCTCTCATTTGGTGTAACAGAATGGTTTCGCACTCGCTTCGGAATTGAATACGAAGAGGAGCGTGTTGATGAACCTGCTTCACTATCCGAACGCAACGAATTTGAATCCCTGAAACTCGGAGAACTTGCAGTTGAGGGCGTGTTTGTATTTATCCCCATCGAAGAACAAGGCGTTGGTTGGGGCATGCTTGCGGAATATCAATTCGTGCGAGATCGATCTGAAGCAGACTCGTTTGTACTGGGACCAATAGTGGAAGCTCAATTTAGTGATTGGTGGATACTTTTAAACCCTGCCCTGGTCCAGTTTTTCAATGGTGCAGAAAAAGACGATAAACTAGATTTTACCCTTGCGATGCAAATCGGTTATGAGTTATCTGATAACTGGGACATAGCACTAGAATCATACAGTACGATAGATCGATTGGGTAATACAGGGAATCCAAGTGAAGAAGCTAAGCAATTTGGAGATCATGACTTACATCGGGCCGGGCCAATTGCATACTTTAGTCAAGAGCTTGGCGATGATGAAGATCGTCAACTTCTTAGTATTGGTTTAGGTCTATTTATAGGTCTAAACAGTGATACTCCTCACACTACACTTAAATGGAGCTTGGAATACGAATTTTAATTAAATAAATTAATTAATGTAATATCAACTCGTCAACAAGCGTGAGCTAGCTCGAATTTCAATCCTGCGCCGTGCCTAATCATTATTGCAACTTTCTACTGCCAAGGGCTTCTTTACTGACCAATTTTATCTTTCGTCATGGGACTTGTGTCTAAATCTATCATTGACAAATATTTATATATGTATTAGCTTTTACTAAGCGCCGATTTGAGCTTCAGATTGCGGGCGCAAAAAAAGTACAGCTAAAGCGTTAAAGATTGGTTAAAACCCGCTTTAGTTGCTACTAAAGCGGGTTTTTTTATATGTCGCTGATTTAATCAACAACTTGCAGTGCGACAACTAAATACTGCTAAAGCGCTGATCGTCCTTATGCTTCTAGGCCGAATCAACGTAATTAATATTTAGAAGCATGGAGGATGATATTATGTCATTTAGTTTTAATATTTCTAACTGGATTGCTTTTAAGCAGCGCACTAACAGTGGTTCAGATTCAGTTACGCCTAAAGGCTATACTTCCATAGCGTTCACACGTGATATTGCCACCGCTGCGCTAGCCTGCGCAGAAGCATTGTTACACCCTGGTTTAGATAAATCGTTAATTGACAATTTATTGGTTACAGGGCTTGCACAAAACTTGGATAAACATGCCGATACTGGGAGCGATACAACGCCTGAAGATCTAGCACAGCAATTACTACCAGAAGCAAAAGATTCTTTACAAGGGTTTTACCAAGATAGTAAAGCTAACAATCCCGAATTCAAAGATATTATTGATGCTGCTAACGCGGAATGCGACATAGAGTTTTTGCAGTTAGTAACGGGATTGTTTACCAAAGAATTTGTACGACAGACTTACGCACAGCAGCATATTACATGACACTCAAACTAAACATCTGAACGAGCAATTTTCGCCTGATTTTGTAAAGGAAAGTACGATGTCAAGTAAACTATGGATAGAAAATCCACCGCCTTTAAAACAAGCATTTCGCGGTGATGGCACTAATCTAGCGAGCGTCCCCATGCAAGAAGGAGAAGAGATTGTTAGGTTGTTTACACAATCCAATCTCGATATTGCAGGATTTCACCATGCAGATTTAGACCATTTTGAATATGGTGAAAAAGCTTTGCATAGAGAAATTCCCTTGGAGCGCCATGATACTTTTGAATACGCTACCTATTTAAAATCACGTTTAAATGGCCACGGCGATGAACTTACTCCTCATCGTATAGTGGTTTATCAAACACCAAAACAACAGCATGATGCGTTTAAGAAACTCTGGATGGAAGGAGTTCGTCGTGTTGTTTTAGTTGGCAAACCATTTGATAGAGCACCAAGTGGCGCACAGTATCGCTCGTGCGTTGTGGATGTGCTTGAGTATCTTGCATCATCCAGGGAATTTGATTTTGATCTTGGAGTCATTGGAATACATACGCGTGAGGGAGAGGCAGATCGAATTACGGACAAATTTATTGCTGCTGGAAAAAAATTATTTGTTATGGGACAGTTTTTAGATACTGCTGAGACAATGCTAAATTTTATGGACGAATTAGCACAGGCCTTTGATAAAAAAAAGCTAGACTTAAATGCCTTACAGTGGAATGTAGGCCTTGCGATTTTTGGACTAAAAACTCGTAGTTTTCACGCTAAGTTGCTCCGTAAAAAGCAGCTCGCCTGTGAAAAACAGTTTTGTGATCTTCGCAGTACAGAATGTCGCATTACGCAGTCTTTGGTAATGAATTTGGAATTTGTTGAGCAGATTACCAGGCGCGCTAAAGAAATCGGTTTAAATGTAGGATATAGCATTCAACCAATTATCGAACGCTATGCAGATGGAAAGATACACCCTTCAACATATGGTGCTGTAACACTTGCTCGCTATATTAGCTCTTCTCTGTCGTAAAACCTGTTCTTAAAATACACATAAAATCGATGGCACAAGCGTTCAATAAGCAAGATTATGCATTACAAACAAATGCAATTCGTGCAGGCTCATTCATTGATGAAATAGGCGCACAAAGTGAAGCCTTATATCTTAGTTCAAGCTTTCGATTCAATGATGCAGCTCAGGCAGCAGCACGATTTCAGGGTGAAGAACCAGGTTACGTTTATTCCCGTTTTGGCAATCCTACAGTACATATATTTGAAGAAAGAATTGCTGCACTTGAGCATGGACAGTGGTGCGTTGCCTCTGCAACTGGTATGTCGGCAATATTAACGATGTGCGTAGCTTTATTAAAGCAAGGAGACCATATCGTTTCTTCGCTTTCTCAATTTGGCAGTACTACCCTCCTCTTTACAAATATCCTTGCAAAGTTTGGTGTTAGCTCAACTTTTGTTTCGTTATCCGATCTTAACGCATGGGAAAATGCAATTAGTGATAAGACACAATTACTATTCCTTGAGACGCCTTCTAATCCCTTGATGGAGATAGCAGATATTCGGGCATTAGCAGACCTCGCACGTAGGAGGAATTGTTTACTTGTTGTAGACAATACTTACTGTACCCCTATTTTACAGAATCCATTGTTGCTCAATGCTGATATTGTCATTCACTCCACCACAAAATATATAGACGGACAAGGGCGTTGTATGGGAGGAGCAATTATTGGAAACGACGAAAAACTATGGAATGAAATCTACTCAACTTTGCGTACCAGTGGAGCAACTATGAGTCCATTTAATGCTTGGGTCGCATTGAAAGGATTAGAAACACTTGAATTACGTATGCAAGCACATTGCAGTCAAGCAAAGAAGATGGCGCATTGGCTAGAGAAACACCCTTATGTACAAAAAGTCTATTACCCTGACTTGCCAACACATTCACAACATTCGCTTGCAAAGCAGCAGCAAAAAGCTGCAGGTGCAACCATCGCCTTTGAAGTTAATGGTGGACAGGCTGAAGCTTGGTCTGTAATCGATAATACTAAATTATTTTCAATTACTGCCAATCTTGGCGATACAAAATCTACTATTACTCATCCTGCCTCAACAACTCACAGTCGGCTTTCACCAAAACAACGCAAGCGAGCAGGTATCAACGATAATCTTATTCGTATTTCGGTAGGCTTAGAAAACATTGACGACATTCGGAGTGACCTAGAATCAGCATTAGCGATTATTGCGAAGAAATGAAAAAAGTACTTGTTGCTGATCAAATTGCTGAAGAGGGAATTAAGTGTTTGCAAAATGGCAATGATCTAGCTGTCGACGTTCGTATAGGTTTAAGCGAACAGAAGCTCTGCGAAATTATAGGTGCATATGAAGGTGTAATCGTTCGCAGCGCTACGAAGATTACATCCTCGATTATAGAAGCTGGAAAGAAATTAGAGGTAATCGGCCGTGCCGGAATTGGTATCGATAACATCGATATTGAAGCTTCTACAAGTCATGGCATCGTAGTTTTGAATACGCCAGATGCCAATGCAACTACCACTGCAGAGCTTACCATCGCGCATCTATTATCGCTAAGTCGACATTTACCCTGTGCGGATCGATCCGTACGTGCAGGAGAATGGAATCGAACTAAATTTTTAGGTACAGAATTAGCAAATAAAACACTTGGTATCATCGGCTATGGGACGATTGGTCGTATGGTGGCAAGCCGTTGCCATGGCCTGCAAATGCGAGTCATAGCCTATGATCCATATGTCGCTCAAGAAATTTTTGCGGAACATAATATCGAACAACTTGAACTTGATGAACTGTTAAGACAATCGGATTATATAAGCCTACACTGCCCTACTACCCCAAAGACCTTTGGTCTGATCAATGCTGAACGCATTGCATTGATGAAACAAGGGGCTTACATAATTAACTGCGCACGGGGTGAGTTAGTTGATGAAGATGCTCTATTTAATGCCATTAAAGATGGCAAGCTAGCAGGAGCTGCTCTAGACGTCTTTGCCTATGAACCACCTGTGACATCACCCTTGCTTCAACTTGATTCGGTTGTATTTACTCCTCATCTTGGTGCCTCAACACGCGAAGCTCAAGTTGCGGTTGGCGTGGAAATAGCTAATCAAGTTGCTACATACTTAAAGAGCGGTCAGGTATTAAATGCTGTCAACCTCATGACAATTTCGCTGGAAGACTTCAACAAGATTAAACCCTTCTTAGACCTTGCTCATCGTCTTGGTAGTTTAGTTGCCAATTTGATTGACTCCCCTCCTAAACAATTAAAAGTTACCCTTAGTGGTCGAGCGGCAGAATTTGAAGTAAGTCCTATCGCAATAGAAACACTAGTAGGATTTTTGAGTCATATGCTTGCAGTACCCGTTAATCGTGTAAATGCAAAACACCTTGCAGAGCGACAAGGTATTAATTTAATTGAAACTCGTAGTGATCAGGTGGAGGAATATTTATCAACAATTGAAGTGCAAGCTATTACACAACAGAACCAGATAGCGGTGATGGGGACAATATTCAGCGATGGGAAACCACGGCTTGTGAAAATTGACGAATATGAAATTGAAGCCTTGCCAAAGGGTACTTTGTTCATAACACGCCATGAAGATCGTCCTGGTGTAGTAGGCGCCATTGGAAACGTCATGGGAGAGCATAAAATTAATATTTCGCGTATGCATATCGGCACATCTTCGACAAATAGCCTCTCCATTGGAATTCTGGAAATATCTTCTCCGTTAGAGGAAAAGGCTTTAACCGAAATACAAAGGATTCCAGCAATCCACAAGGTTTACCAAATTACTTTATGAGAAAAGGGCCACCGTTTAGTGCTATCTTCTTCGATTGCGATAGCACGCTTACTTCTCTAGAAGGAATTGATGATCTCGCAGCAGAAGCTGAGATCAATCAACAAATTAAACAACTGACTCAATCTGCAATGGAAGGTTGTATAGCCTTAGAGGATGTATATAAAAAAAGGTTGGAATTAATTCGTCCTAATCGAAATGCAGTAACCCGTTTGGGTAAACGATATGTTGATAACATTGTAGCTGGTGCTAGGGAGACAATTCATATTTTACAAAGATTAAAAAAAGATGTCCACATCATCAGTGGTGGTATATTGCAAGCAGTAAAAACTTTAGGTAAAGAACTTGGTGTAAACGAAGAAAAAATTCATGCCGTAGAGGTATTTTTTGATGATGTAGATGATTATTCGCACTTCGATGCTTCACATCCGCTCACACAAACTAACGGAAAAGGTTTGATTTGTATGAATAGCGTTAATGTAGATGTGAATAATATTGCTATTGTTGGCGATGGAATAACAGACCTCGAAGCCTCTCGATTCGGAATATTTGTTGTAGGTTTTGGAGGCGTACATAATCGTCAAATAGTAGCTCAAATGGCCGATACATTTATTTCAAGCTCAAGGCTTGATGCGGTCTTGAATGCACTTCTAACAACAGAAGAACAAAAGTTAATAAATTAACTTTCCATTCTTATTTTATTGATGTCTGTATCTACTCTTAATGATAGCAACTCCCTTTTATGCAAGCAGGCAAATGCACGCATATTAATTTTAGATGGTGCTATGGGTACGATGATACAAAGCTACAAGCTTGAAGAGTCAGATTACAGAGGTGAAAAGTTTCCAAATTGGTCTACTGAACTAAAAGGTAATAATGATCTATTATCGATTACTCAACCAAAAATAATTGAGCAAATACACAGTGCCTTTTTAGAGGCAGGCGCAGACATTATAGAAACCAATACTTTTAATGCCACAAGTATCTCGATGGCAGATTATGCCATGCAAGATTATGTGTATGACATTAATCTAGAAGCTGCCCAAATTGCGAGACGGGCTGTAGACCGTTTTTCTGAACATGAAGCCAACAAGCCACGCTTTGTAGCAGGCGTTTTAGGCCCTACAAACAAAACGTGTTCCCTTTCACCTGACGTTAATGATCCTAGCTTTCGTAATATTACTTTTGACGAGCTTGTTAGCTCATATACAGAGTCTCTTACGGGACTTGTAGATGGCGGTGTAGATATCATCTTGGTTGAGACAATTTTTGATACTTTAAATGCTAAAGCCGCGATTTTTGCAATAGAAGAATATTTTGAAAAAAATAAATTATCATTGCCTGTCATGATCTCGGGCACAATCACAGATGCGTCAGGTAGGACTCTATCAGGGCAAGTAACCGAAGCGTTTTGGAATTCGGTAGCTCACGCAAATGCCTTCTCTATTGGACTCAACTGTGCACTAGGCGTAGAACAACTACGCCAATATGTCGATGAGCTCGCAAATATTGCAAATACAAATGTCTCTGTGCACCCTAATGCTGGTTTACCAAATGAGATGGGCGAGTATGAAGATACTCCTGAATTCATGGCGCAACACCTTCAAGAATGGGCGCAAAGTTCATTAGTTAATATCGTTGGTGGTTGTTGTGGTACAACGCCTGCGCATATCAAAGCGATTCATTCTGCAACTAAAAATATACCACCGCGGGTAGTTCCAAAAATACCGATTAAATGTCGTTTATCTGGACTCGAGCCATGCACGATTGATCAAGAATCTTTATTTGTAAATATCGGTGAGCGTACAAATGTAACTGGCTCAGCAAAATTTTTGCAATTAATTAAAGAGGAGCAATTTGAGCAAGCATTAGAAGTCGCACGACAACAAGTTGAAAACGGCGCACAAATGATTGATGTAAACATGGATGAGGGATTAATTGATTCAAAACAAATAATGATTCGGTTTTTAAATTTAATTTCCTCAGAACCGGATATCGCACGTGTTCCAATTGTCATCGATTCTTCTAAGTGGGACATCATTGAAGAAGGTCTCAAATGTATACAAGGAAAAGGAATAGTTAATTCCATTTCTTTAAAAGAAGGCGAAGAAAAATTTCTTGAACAGGCAAAACTAGTTCGTCGTTATGGTGCGGCTGTAATCGTGATGGCTTTTGATGAGAGTGGCCAAGCAGATAGCATAGAACGAAAAGTTGAAATCTGCATACGCGCATATAACATTCTTACCAAACAAATAAAGTTTCCACCCGAAGATATCATTTTTGATCCAAATATCTTTGCAATTGCTACAGGTATTGAAGAACACAATAATTATGCAGTCGCCTTCATTGAGGCAACAAGCATAATTAAGCAACAACTTCCGCACGTATTAGTTTCGGGTGGTGTATCTAATATCTCATTTTCTTTTCGTGGTAATAATAAAGTACGCGAAGCAATTCACGCAGTGTTTCTTTATCATGCCATCAAAGCTGGTTTAACTATGGGGATTGTAAACGCGGGCCAGCTCGCAATTTACGAAGACATACCAGAGGAATTGCGTGATTGTGTTGAAGATATCGTACTAAATCGCAATTCGGAAGCTACCGATAGATTGCTTGAGCTGGCAAAACAATATCAGACTGATGAAAAACAAGATACAAAAAAAGATGCACAGTGGCGAGCCTGGACAGTACATAAACGATTAGAACATGCGCTAGTAAAAGGCATAGCAGAATATATCGAAGAAGATACAGAGGAAGCACGTCAGAGTGCCGTGCGAGCCTTGGACATTATCGAAGGACCTTTAATGGATGGCATGAATGTTGTGGGTGACCTGTTCGGTTCAGGGAGGATGTTTTTGCCGCAAGTAGTGAAATCGGCGCGCGTAATGAAAAAAGCCGTCGCTTATCTAAATCCATATATGGAAGCGGAAAAAACCAAAGAGACAAGTACTAAAGGTAAAGTTGTTATTGCAACAGTAAAAGGTGATGTGCACGATATAGGTAAGAATATCGTTGCTGTAGTTTTACGCTGTAATAATTATGACGTCATTGATCTTGGAGTGATGGTCCCTGCAGAAAAGATATTACAAACTGCTCGTGATGAAGGCTGCAATATCATCGGTTTATCAGGACTTATTACTCCCTCATTAGATGAGATGGTACACGTTGCCAAAGAATTGCAGCGACAAGACTTTAACTTACCATTACTTATAGGTGGTGCGACTACATCGAAAACACACACTGCTGTAAAAATTTCGCCTAACTATCAGCATCCGGTGGTATATGTCCCTGATGCATCGCGTGTCGTCAATGTAATGAATAAATTATTGAGCGAAACTCATAAGCCAGAATTTACGCAAGAGATTAATGAAGAATATCAGAATGTAAGAGAACGCTATAAAACTCGTAAACAGCAGCCACTCATCAGCCTTACTAAAGCCCGCGAGAATAAATTCATTATTGATTGGCAAACATATACACCGCCGAAACCAACATTTTTGGGCACAAAAGTGTTTGAAGATTTTCCAGTTAAAACCTTGCTAAGTAGAATTGACTGGACTCCATTTTTTTTAACTTGGGAATTAACCGGTAAGTATCCAAAAATTTTTCATGATAAAATCATCGGTACACAAGCGTGTAAGTTATTTCAAGAAGCTAATAACATGCTTGGAGATATTATTGATGAACAGTGGTTGACCGCGCGCGCAGTAATTGGCTTTTTTGCTTGTAATACTGTGAATGATGACGATATTGAAATTTATATCGATGATACACGCAAACAAGTCTTATTGACGTTGCACCATCTTCGTCAACAAGCACAAACTTCTGATAACATTCCTAATTACTGCCTAACTGATTTTATTGCACCAAAAGCTAGCGGTGTTAAGGACTATATCGGTGTATTCGCTGTTACTACGGGTATCAATGTAGAAAATCAGGTAAGAAAATTTGAAATCCAACACGATGATTACAACGCAATTTTAATAAAGGCAGTAGCCGATCGCTTAGCGGAAGCCTTAGCTGAGCGTATGCATGAACGTGTGCGAAAACAGTACTGGGGTTATGCACCGAATGAGGACCTTACAAACAGTGAATTCATTAAAGAAAAATATCGAGGGATACGCCCTGCCCCGGGCTATCCCGCATGCCCTGACCATACGGAAAAAGAGAGCTTGTGGAAATTAATCGACCCAACAAACAAAATCGGACTTACGCTTACCGAAAATTTTGCGATGGAGCCTGCAGCAGCTGTATCCGGATGGTATTTTTCCCATCCTCAATCTCGTTATTTTAATGTAGGAAAGATTCAACAAGATCAGGTGCAAGATTATACGCGTAGAAAAAATTTACCCCTGTCTGAAATGGAACGTTGGCTTGCACCTATCTTGGCATATAACATTTAATATATATTATAACTTATTATTTAATAACACTTTTTACTGCCCATTCTAACCATGGTAATAAATCTTTGATGTCGTCTGCTTCCACCGTCGGGCCAGCCCAAATTCGCAAGCCGGGGGGAGCGTTCCGATAGCCATTGATATCATAGGCCACTCTTTCATCTTCTAATAGCTGACAGAGTTTTTTGCAGAGTTCTCGTTGCAAATCGACAGGTCGTTTTACAGACTCTTGGTCAGTAATTCGTAGACATACGGAGGTCGATGAACGAGATATGGAGTCTTTAGCAAGAAAGTCGATGTAGTTTGTTTCCTGCACCCAGTTTTGAATTAATTCATAGTTTTTCTGAGTTCGTTCGATCAAACCAGGCAGCCCCCCTACTGACCGAGCCCAGTTAAGAGAAAATAGATAATCTTCCACACAGAGCATAGAGGGAGTATTAATGGTCGCGCCCTCAAACAGATCCTTTTTCAAGGCTTTATCCGTAGTAAGGCGGAATAATTTAGGAATTGGCCAAGGAGGTTGATAGGTCTCCAGACGTTCTACCGCGCGCGGTGAAAGAATAAGCATACCGTGTGCAGCCTCACCGCCTAATACCTTTTGCCAAGAATAGGTAATGACATCTAACTTTGTCCAAGGAAGCTGCATTGCAAAAATTGCAGAAGTAGCATCACAGAGTGTCAATCCTTGCCGATTATCTGCAATCCATTCTCCATCCGGTATCCTCACGCCCGAAGTGGTTCCATTCCATACAAAAATGACGTCTCGATGAGGATCAACTTGCAATAAATTTGGTAATTCTCCGTAAGGCGCTTCATAAAAGTTAACATCTTTCAATTTTAAATGATATTTGATGTCTTGCAGCCAGTCTTTGCCGAAGCTTTCAAAAGCTAATACATCCACTCCACGTTGCCCTAATAAAGACCACATTGCTAATTCGAAAGCGCCTGTGTCTGAACCAGGTACAAGGGCAAGCAAATAATCATCGGGTAGCTGTAAAAGCTCACGGGTCATCGATAATGCATGCTGCAGTTGCTGCCGCCCTATTCTTGATCGGTGGGAACGGCCTACAATCGCTTTTGACAGTTCAGAAACTGTCCAGGTGACAGGTTTAGGACATGGTCCGGAGGAAAATAGCGGACGATTGGGTTTTTTGATTGGTTTAGCTTGCACGTAACTGTTCGTCATTAAAAAATAATGTTAAGAATAATGCTCTGCTATAAGCAGATGCTTAGCCAGATCTTATTAAATTTTTAAATTAAGCGAGAAGGTATAAGATTCGCAGATTTAACATTGTTGCCAGGGTAAACCATGAAAGCGCCATCCACCTGTGGTGCTGCGGTGATGGTCATTGTCTAAATCTCCTTCAAAACCTTCAGTCACATGGTAGACATTGCTAAGCCCGTTATTAAGTAATTTTTTACCTGCTTCTTGGGAACGTTTACCACTACGACAAATTAGAATAATTGGCGCACAACCTTCTTCAACCTCACATGCTAAACCACCCAGCATTACTTTTCGTACTTCGGGAACAAAATGAGGGTTGATCTTCCAATCGGGCTCATCAATCCAAGGTACATTAATAGCGCCTAAAGGATGACCGATAAACAAATATTCCATCGATGATCGAATATCGATAAGCATTGCACGAGGGTCATCTTGGAGAATTTGCCAAGCCTTTTGACAACTAAGACCTTGTGGTTGCTTTTTACTCATCACTATATTTTCCTAGGGATTGCAAAGCAGATTTTTCACTTTAGTATGTTTTGAAAAGTTAATTGTCGTAATTTGGCTATAAAGCTAACAACATACATGTGTAAAAATCAAACTACAAATTCCAATTTACCTGCGATTACACCATTGCATAGTTTGCATCTTGAATTGGGTGCTAAGCTAGTTACTTTTGCCGGCTATGAAATGCCATTGCAATACTCAACGGGCATCATCGCTGAACATTTACATACTCGCACCCAGGCTGGTCTTTTCGATATCTCCCATATGGGGCAGATCAAATTAACTGGTGAGAATGCTGCACTTGGATTAGAAACAATAGTTCCTACTGATATCCTTGGGCTTCAATCTTTACGACAATGTTATACCGTTTTCACAAATCAAGATGGTGGAATTCTTGATGACTTAATTGTTACCAATTTGGAGGGTGAATTTCAACTTATAGTCAATGCAGCTCGCAAACAAGCTGATTATAAGCACCTCAAAGATTCTATAGATGATTATTGCAAGATTGAAATGCTAGGTGATCAGGCGTTGCTCGCATTACAAGGGCCGCGTGCGCGGGAAGTATTAACAAAAATTGCACCTATAATTGGTGATTTACCTTTTATGAACGCAATACAAACTGACATTGCAGGATTATCATGTCTAGTGTCTTGCTCTGGTTATACTGGAGAAGATGGATTTGAAATCTCTGTAGATTCTGAATATGCAGAAAATCTAGCTAGATTGCTATTAGATCAAAAAGAAGTTCTACCGATTGGGCTTGGGGCACGAGACTCGCTACGTTTAGAGGCGGGACTATGCCTTTATGGGCATGAACTCACCACAGAAAGCACCCCTGTAGAAGCTCGACTTACATGGGTGATCAGTAAGTCACGCAGACCAGAAGGTGAACGAGCAGGTGGCTACTTAGGGGCAGATCGAATTGTCAAGCAATTGGCTAAAGGCACAGATCGATTGCGGGTTGGAATAATGCCAGATGGTAAAGCGCCAGTAAGAGAAGGCACCGAGCTTATAGATGATAAAGGACAATTGGTTGGCACTATCACCAGCGGGACGTACAGTGCTACATTGCGACGGCCGATTGCGATGGGTTATGTTACATCAAGTCTTGCGGTACCGGATATGCGTATTTATGCACGAGTGCGTGACAGGCTTATACCCTTAACTATAGTTAAGCTACCTTTTGTGTCCCCTCGTTTTTATAGAAATTAAGACGTAAGTATTGAAGTGTGATATGGCCAGTTTAAATGTTTAGTTTTTTCAGAACTTACAAGGATATTCTTAAATGAATACAATCAAATATACTGAAGAACATGAGTGGATTTTAATGGAAGGTGAAGACGTTGGTATTGTAGGTATCACAAACTATGCTCAAGAACAGCTCGGCGACATTGTATTTGTCGAGCTTCCAGAAATGGGAAAAAAGATTAATCAAGGAGATGATATAGCCGCAGTTGAGTCTGTGAAGGCAGCGAGTGAACTCAAAGCCCCCGTAAGCGGTGAAGTCGTAGAAATAAATCAAGCGCTCAACGATGCTCCCGAGACAGTAAATAGCGATCCAATGGATACAGGCTGGTTTATGAAAATCAAATTGGCGAAACCATCGGAATTAGAAAGCTTAATGGACGAACAAGCCTATGAAGATTTTATTGTTGCATAGCATAAATTTATTTACACAAAGGAATCATGCCGACACCAATCACAACAATTGAACAAGAAACATCTCTAGAAAAAGAAAGGAAGACACTTGAAGAGCTTGAAATGCATGGCGACTTTATTCGACGCCATATTGGGCCAAGTCAGAATGATATAAACCAGATGCTAAAAGAATTAAGTGTTAATTCACTTGATGATCTAGTGACTAAGGCAGTGCCACCTTCCATTATGATGAAAAGTAATCTTGATCTTCCGCAAACTAAAAATGAACGTGAAACGATTACCTATCTTCGTGAAATGCGCGCTCGAAATAAAATATTTGTGTCGATGATTGGGATGGGTTATTACGGTACGGTTATGCCTTCCGTAATAAAACGCAATGTCTTAGAAAATCCAGGTTGGTATACCGCATATACCCCTTATCAAGCAGAAGTAAGTCAAGGAAGATTAGAGGCACTACTAAATTTTCAACAAATGATCATCGACTTAACTGCAATGGAGTTAGCCAATGCTTCTTTGTTAGATGAAGCCACAGCAGCTGCAGAAGCAATGATGATGTTATACCGCGTGAAAACATCTACATGTAATTCATTTTTCGTATCTCAAGACTGTCATCCGCAAACGATTGCTGTAGTTAAAACGCGGGCACATTCTCTAGGAATAGAACTAATTCTTGGTGATCCATTTAAAGAACTTACTATACATAAATGTTTTGGTGTGCTTCTCCAATATCCAGGCTCAAGTGGCACTGTGGATGATATTAATACCATCATCGAGCAAGCTCATGCACAACAAACTCTTGTTGCTGTGGCGGCAGATTTGTTGAGCCTGGCAATATTAAAACCTCCGGGAGAAATGGGTGCTGATGTGGTAATTGGGAATACACAGCGTTTCGGTATACCTCTAGGGTATGGTGGACCACATGCAGCGTTTTTTGCAACTCGCGAAAATTATAAACGCTTTGTGCCTGGACGCATCATCGGTGTTTCAAAGGATTCCTTAGGAAGCACTGCATTGCGCATGGCTTTGCAAACACGTGAGCAACATATTCGACGTGATAAGGCAACTAGCAATATCTGTACTGCCCAAGTCTTGCTTGCAGTAATTGCTGGATTTTATGCTGTCTACCATGGCCCAGAGGGATTACGCACCATAGCCAATAGAGTACACCGTATGACGTTGATCTTAGTCGAGGGATTGCGGGGCCTAGGATATGAAGTGGGTAATCAATGTTTTTTTGATACGGTCACGGTAAAAATTCGTGGTCAGGCAAGACGCATTGCAGCAAAAGCAAGAGAATCCCATATCAATCTGCGCGTCATAGATGCAGATCAACTTGGTATTTCGTTTGATGAGACGACACGGCGGCATGATCTCAAAATGCTTTGGAATGTATTTAAAAGCAATGCAAGTAAACAACTTATCATCAATGAAATTGATCAATCTGTAAAAGAATGTATCCCCATGGAGTGGTTACGCACTAGCAAGTATCTTACTCATCCCGTCTTTCATCGTTATCATTCTGAGACTGAGATGTTGCGCTATCTGCGTAGACTACAAACCAAAGATCTTGCATTAGATCGATCAATGATTCCTCTCGGATCTTGCACTATGAAACTCAATGCCACAACGGAGATGTTTCCGATCACTTATTGGAAGTTCAGCACTATCCATCCTTTTGCTCCACTTGATCAGACGCAAGGTTATCTGCAATTGTTTGATGAATTAGAAACGATGCTTTGTGAATGTACAGGATTTGATGCCATTTCTTTTCAACCTAATGCAGGTTCACAAGGTGAGTACTCTGGTTTGCTGGTGATACGCAAATACCACGAAGTGTGCGGTGAAGAACAGCGTAATATTTGTTTAATTCCCTCCTCTGCGCATGGCACTAATCCTGCCAGTGCGGTAATGGCTGGGTTGAAAGTAGTAGTTGTGGATTGCGAAAAAGAAGGTGATATCAGTATTAAAGATCTACGCGGTAAGGCAGCGCAACATCGTGAAAATCTAGCTGCTTTGATGATTACCTACCCTTCAACACACGGAGTGTTTGAAGAAACGTTTATTGAAATTTGTGAAATTATTCATGAGCATGGTGGCCAGGTTTATCTAGACGGCGCTAACCTCAACGCCTTGTTGGGAATTAGCCAACCTGGCAAATGTGGAGCGGATGTTGCACATATAAATTTACACAAAACTTTTTGTATACCCCATGGTGGCGGTGGCCCAGGTATGGGACCAATTGGTGTGCGCCAACATCTTGCACCATATTTACCTGATCATCCTGTGGTGCAAGGCGTAAATCCGGCAGCGGGTAGCGAGGAAACTATTGGCACGGTATCGGCTGCACCGTGGGGATCAGCCGGAATACTACCCATTGCATGGGCCTATATTTCAATGATGGGTGGCCCTGGGCTCCGTCGCGCATCGCAAGTTGCGGTGTTGAATGCAAATTATATCGCTAAACGACTAGAGAATTATTACCCTGTTTTATACCGTGGTCGAAATAATCTGGTTGCTCATGAATGTATTATCGATTTGCGTCCTCTAAAAGAATCATGTGGAATCACAGCGGACGATATTGCCAAACGATTAATCGATTATGGCTTTCATGCTCCTACTGTCTCGTGGCCGGTACCAGAAACATTTATGATCGAACCTACTGAAAGTGAGAGTAGACACGAACTGGATCAATTTTGTGATGCAATGATTGCAATTCGAAATGAAATCGCTGAAATTGAATCAGGTAATGCTGACTCATATGACAATTTACTAAAAAATGCACCACATACTCACCAAATGTGGGCCAATCAGACATGGTCCAAATCCTATACCATGCAATGTGCCTTCTTCCCAAATTTTGAGCTTACGGAAGACAAATATTGGCCGCCAGTGGGGCGTATTGATAACGCTTATGGTGACCGAAATTTAATTTGTTCATGTCCACCTACTAAGGAATATGGGTAAGCAATAAAATTATTAAGAGAATTAAAAAGACAACTGTGAACTTTTTTATAGTTATTTATAAAGAAAATTTAGTCCAAGTTATTATTCTAAGCTGAAAAATAGAAGACATACGTGAAAAAAATTAAAGCTTGTGTATTCAATGCCTATGGCGCACTTCTCGATACATATTTACCATTTGAGGAATACCGTGATGAGCTTGGTGAAAATGCCCTTGTCATCTATAAACTATGGCGAGCTAAACGGTTACAATACTCATCTCAGCTGAGCGTGATGAACCGGTATACAAATTATGAAAAGATTCGAATATATGCCCTCGATTTCGCCTGTGATGTATATGGCGTAAATGATGAAAAAATCAAGAAGAAAATTCTAGAAGCGCATTCAAAGTTAGATTGTTACCCAGATGTCAAAGAAACTCTCAAATCTATAAAAGAAAATGGGCTAAAAACAGCAGTGCTTTCTAATGGATCGCCTAAGGCACTCAGCGCTGCACTAAAATATGCAAGCATTGAAAATCTACTAGACGGTATCTATTCGACAGAACAGATTGGTGCTTATAAGCCCTCCCCTGCAGTATACGAATTTGTAGAGGAACAGCTGGCTTTACCACGCAGTAAAATTTGTTTTATTTCTTCAAACTCATGGGATATTGCTGGTGCGGCTTCGTATGGCTTCTACTCGGTGTGGATAAATCGTTATGATCGCACCCCCGAGCACCTGCCCTACAAGGCTGACCTTGAGATTAAAACTCTGTCAGAAGTTAATTCAGTGTTATGAACATCACAAAATTTGCAAAGCAGCCTCATCACACGGAACATACACATTGTTCAATGTTCAATGTTCAATGTTCAATGTTCAAATAATTGCACGCTTAATTTGCCAGATGTCAGTAATTGTATAGTGCATGTCTTAATATCTTGCGTTCACTTAATTATTTGTTGTAAAATCATGTTTTTTATAGGGTTTATTTCAGTAGGACGATAAGTAAATGTTTGGATACAAAAGAGAGAAATGCATATCAATCGATATCCCTAATAGTGATTGTTTAACAGATAAGGTAGATCAGATCCGCGAACAATTAATGAATAAAGGAGAATGGCAGACTAAACATAACTGGGATACCTATGCGTGGACAGATTTTAAAATCACGAAAGAAAGAAGAAATGGCTCTCACTTGTTTAAAGTAAAAGTAAAGTGTGATTACGAGCTTTCATGTCTATGCCCCACGATTGAAAGAGCAGTCCAAATGGCTTGCCTATATCAAAAATTTATTGAAAGTGCTGCTGAACAGCTAGGCTGGCCAACTTGGGTATCGAAAACCCAGCTTGAGCCATAAATTCTATTCACCCCCCAATAAAAATTAGCAATCAATCTAATATCAGCTTATCTAGCATACCCACTATCTGCTTGCTCAATTGATAGTGATAGAGTTAGTTAAATATTTAAAGTCTTAGAAAAAAATTTTACGGTTGGTAAAGCATTAATAAGAACCGGCGTGGTAAAATATTGTCAAATTGTTATATGGTTTGAATATTCTTTATATAAATAAAGGTATATATATCTCAAAAATAGATCATAAATAAATATGAGGAAGTCATGAATATTTCAAAAAGACGCTTTATTCAACATAGTCTTTACACAGGCTTTCTAGCAACGGTTGGGAAAAGTTTACTATCAAGTATAGCTGTAGCGGATTGGCCAGCCGCCGCATTTGATGAGACGGAATATGAACCAGCATTAAAAGGCTTGATTGGTGATCAAGAAATGCTTGAGGGTCACGTAATGATTGATGCACCAGAGATTGCAGAAAATGGCGCTACCGTACCCGTTAAAATCTCAACTGATTTAGGCAATGTCGAATGGATAAGTATCCTTGGCGATAAAAATCCAAGACCTTGGATTTCGCGATTTTATTTCCATGGCAAATCAAAACCATTTGTATCTACCCGTATCAAGTTACGCGAATCTTCGCATATAGTTGCAATTGTTAAAGCTGATGGCAAGCTCTATACCGGCAAAAGTGCGGTGAAAGTTACTGCTGGTGGTTGTGTATAAGGATTGAGGAAAAAAACAATGGCTGAAGAAATGAAAGTTAGAGCAAAAGTTAAAGATGGTGTAACGACTGTAAAGGCACTCATCTATCATGTAATGGAGTCTGGGAGCAGAAAAGATGAAGAAACCGGTGAGCTAATCCCTGCTCATTTTATCAAAGAAATTAAAGCCGAACATAATGGCGAAGTCATCATTTCTGCTGATTGGGGCACGGGAGTTTCTAAAAACCCTTATTGGTCATTTGAATTTGAAGGAGGATCACCTGGGGACAAAATAACAATCACTTGGATAGATAATCAAGGAGAAACTGGATCTGGCGAAGCTGTGATTAAATAGTAAATAAGGCTTCTTTTACACTCTTTTTAAAATAATTATTATTCAAATCTCATTTAGAGAGTGAAGATGATTATGAATTTGATGTTTATGTAGCGGTCGCTGATTCTGTAATTAGTCATATTCCTGAATAGAATCAAGATATAAAATTAATTCCATGATTCTGCCACGAACAATTTGTTCTTCTACCTGACTACACCCTTCCCAAATAGTTTCTGATAAAAATAAGTCACCCCATACAGGCATAACTCTAGTGCCATGTTGTTCTACAGCTTCCCTACCATCAATAATTGCATATATCCTTGACACTGGGAATTGACCGTTGTTTCTTTTGGCGACCCTTGTCAAATCTGGTGGTCTAACGTTTAGATCAAGATCAGCATCATCTTTTCTATTTGCATCCTCGCCATGACAGGAAGCACATTTTAATTTGAACGTGTGAGCACCTTTAATTATCGGGTCTTCTTCTGCTGAGATCACAAGTGATGGTAATACCGCAATTAATAGGCATAAAATAAATCGTTTAAAAAGCAATATTGATTTCAGCTGCATTTAAATTTCATTCCTATAAATATACAGACTTTAAATTAATTCTTATTTTACTTAAAGCAGTTATTAAAATTAAATTAAATTGAATTGAAATTATTGAGTAATTACAATTCTGTAATGATATCATTGTTAGTGAATCTCTCGAGCAAAGTTAGAATATCAAACTGTACAATTTACTTATATATATATTAAGCTTTATATGTAACGGTGAGTAATACATAACCGTGCTTAAATAAAGGAGGATTATTCTATGGCTATTAATAATAGACAACCTAATGCTAAGCGGCAAACATTAAAATTAACCGGAAAACTAATTGCTGCTGCCCCTTTAATTCCACTGATTGCATGGGAAAAATCATCGGCAGCCATAGATTTTAAAAAAGTAACCGAAGATAACCTCGTTGCAAGGTCGCTAAGCTATGTAAATGATGCTTCGCAAGTTGATAAGAATAAATTTCCTAAATTTGAAGGGAATCAAGTTTGTGCAAACTGCCATTTTTATTCTGGGATCGAAGACTGTCAATGGGGGGGCTGTTCAATTATAGGCAAGATTGTCAAAAACACCGGATGGTGTAGAGCATGGTATGTCAAAACCTGAATATACTTGCTAAAGACTTTTTTATTTAATTTGATTTTTCCATGGAGTAAATAGGTCTCTTAAAGCATCTAAAAAAGATCTTTCGTCAATTAAAGTAATTAGTTTAGTGTTAAGCAGGTTGCTTTTTCCATGGCAGTAACAATTCTGCAAGTGCTGAAACTAACGCTATTGCAAATCGTTTTTCATCTAACAAATGATATTGGACTTTCATTGTTAAGGCACTGCCAAAAATTATAGATATCAAAGCTAAAATGGAACCCATTGCCAAGGTAGACATCCCTGTAATACCCTGCCCTACAGTGCATCCGAATGAGAGCACTCCACCAAATCCCATTAAAACGGCACCAATTAAGTGGCTCACCATTTCTGATTTATTACTAAATGTTTCGATTCTGAAATTTCCAGATATAGCCGCATATAAAAAAGAGCCTGTAATCATACCCAGCACTATTGCAATACCAAAATTAATTTCAGCACCGGTAAATGTCATTAAATAACTAACTGTGTTTCCTGTGGGGCCTATAAATGCCATACTTTGTGGGGTAACGGGATCAAAATCATCTTGACCTACATGTCCTGTTACATACCATGCGGCAATGACACACCCACCAATTGCAAGCCCGGCAAGAACGTTGTCAAAGCTGGTTCTGAACTCTTTATGTTTAAATGCATAGGCAATAAACCCAAAAGCGATAAGGAATCCACCAATCTTTCTAAGCCAACTTGTATCTTCGAGATTGAACAGTGCACCGATGTAGCTAAAAAGACTTTGGTCATTGATACCATAAGTTGTTAGGTCTGCATTAACTGCATAAACATAATTAAGACGCACAACAGCCAATAGCCCCCGCATGGTCATATAGGCAGTAATGCCTAATACCAGTACGACCACGAGTGCCTTTAAATTGCCGCTACCTAGCCTTACTAAATTTCGTTGTCCGCAACCCGCAGCAAGCGTCATCCCTATGCCAAACAATAACCCACCGAGAATGTAACTTAGGATGTATAAATTTGGAGATAAATATATAGAGGCACTTAAATCCACTAGACCACGGACGAATAAAAATTGTGCCCCAAGGATGGCAATGCCTATCGCAAAAAACCACGCACCTAAACGTCCCTTTGAACCCATGTTGATAACATCACTGATGGCGCCCATAGAACAATAATGGGTTTTGTTACCAACAAAACCAAACACGAAGGCAATGGCGAAACCTAACAAGGCCACTAAATGAAGGTTAGATAATTCTTCCATGGCACCTACTTAATAATCTGTGGAACTGAATAATTATACTGGTGCAAAATAGTAAATACATTGGAATGTATTGGCCTGCATACATTTTAATCGATAAGTGAATTAGCTAGCCGAAAAAGTGTGAATGCAATCACAAACAGAAGTTATGATGCAAGGCACAAGTCCATCACTTGCTCTGATTCAGCATTTCCTGTTGCTCATTGTACCATTGCTCATATTGCTTAGGATCCATTACATTTGGAATGGAAATAGGTGGGTTTGTCGGCACCCCCATTTGTGGATTTCCTCCTAGACCTCCACCCATCATCGGGCCAGCCATGCCCATCATGGGATACATCATGTTCATATATGACATGGGATTCATCA
>CAJHZF010000275.1_pt1 | contig 35760 bp, 38 predicted proteins | sample 9198891 | NCBI WGS metagenome assembly CAJHZF01 (sample SAMEA7708349, study PRJEB35096) | sediment metagenome | biome: marine neritic benthic zone biome [ENVO:01000025]; feature: sediment [ENVO:00002007]; material: shallow marine sediment [ENVO:03000034] sea grass bed [ENVO_01000059] ...
AAAAATCCGCCCTGCTGAAATGCCCCTACACCGATTCCAGATCGTGCACCACGATTAAGTATCGCAGCAATTTCTGAGCTTTTACACTCTAGCTCATAGAGCTTTGCAATTGCAGTTCCTATAGCTAGCGCTAACTGAGTTCCCGAACCTAACCCTGAATGATCATGAATCTGCTCAATGACTTCAATTTGACAGCCACCAGCCAGCCCTTTGCGGGCAAAAAACTTTTCCGCATATTTTTGCACTCGTCCAGATGGATCATTGAGAACATGGATTTGATCCGCACGATGTGCTGTAATTTTGGTTGCAATGCCATTGAGCGTAAGCCCAAGACTCCCGTAACGTCTTCCTAAACTTCCTTCCAAGTCTAAAAATCCAAGATGCAACCGAGCTGGAGCTTCTATATATATAGATGAAGTATCCATGAACCTCATTCTAGTTGATTAAGGCTACTAAGCTCTAGAATTTTTATCAATAATCTATATATTGGAATGAATATAACTATTCTCATAAAAAAAGCGGTGCAATGAACACCGCTTTTGTACATTAGATGAATAGTTACAACTAGCGTCGAGATACTTGCCGCTGTCGGTCTTCACGTCTGTTTGAATCCCTTCGTCTATCTGAATCGCTTCTAGTTTGTCTTCGGTCTTGGTTCATGCGATTTCGCTGCCGATCTGATCTCATATCATCTCCACGGTCATGTTTCCCATGATCCATATGCTGACGATCTCGAGAATGGTGTTTTCTATCATAGTCGCGATGATATCCGTTACGATATCGAGAGTGGTCTCGATACTTATATGCGTGTTTATCATAACGATGATATCTATCGAATCGATGTCGATCGTAGCCTAGATAGCGGCGATCATACTTACGATTATGTCCACGATTTTTGTAAGCATGTTTATTATATTCATGCCCTCGATGGTGTTTATAATTGTGTTTGTTATGTGCACGATATCTGTCGTAGTGGTTACGATGGTGACCATAATAAGTACGGTATTTATTGTAATGCCCTATATGACCTGAATCATAATAGTTACCATGCCTGTAATCTCTTGCCTGAACTTGCGTGCATACCGCCAATGCAAGAAAACCAATAACGAGTGGCCAAATCATTTTTGCTTTACTCATAGCTAACTTCCTTTTGCTTAAAGAAAAAAGGCACCATCAAAACTGATGATGCTTAATTTGTATTAGTGTCTATTGTGTCGGTAGTGATTTCCGTGCCTTCGTCCGTATCCATAATTATGTTTATAACGATGCCCGTACCCTCTTCCGTAGCCATAATGATTTTTATAGTGATGTCCGTATCCCCGTCTGTAGCCATAATATTGGGGTTTGTAATGATAGCGGTGCTTATAATAATGACGCCCATGACCATGATACCCATCGTAGTAGTGATGGCGAGGCTGGTAATAATCTCTGCCATAGTCTCTGTAACCGATGAGAATATCCCATGGATACTCATGATATCCGAGGTTGCCATATATCCCGCCTTCAGCATGAGACTGTGAAGACAGCATCAGCACAGCTATTCCAAATATCATCGGTCCAATAAGTTTAAGCTTATTCATAACCATTCTCTAAATTTTGGTATTAATAGTATGACCAAACTAATCGAATCGATGTTGCAAGAAATGTGCAAACAATTAGGAACGTGGAATTTTAAATAAAACTCATTAATCGTCAGAAAAATTTTATATTATGCAACTCCTAACTTGGCTTTAACCATTCGATTAAATAGTAGATAAGTTGCCCTTCGGAAGACTTAGAGGGGCCTAAAAGCTTTGCTGCAAACTGTTTATTTTTATCATCCGAGGCTGCAAGTGCCTCCTCCTCACTGGATTTTATTTCTACACAATTTGCCGCAAAACGATTTCGATTGCGCTTAGGCACGTAGACAACTGCATATTGAACACTTGATACACCGCCATCAGGGTCCGGTGGTACTAACCCACGCATCAAGTCGCCTTTAAAAATGTGCCTTTTGTTTCAATACGTCGCTAAGGCATTTTCTGCGATCCTCATTTACGTACATGCAAACTATGCTTTTCAAAAACATCATGCATCGTATTAAAACAAAATTAATCATTATTAAAAGTACCCTGCGCCCTATAGCAACTACTCTTTAAGTTTGATCTGCAGCATTCCATCTTGCACATTTACATACTCTACACCTGCTGCAAAAGTTTTCCAGAATCCACTCTCCATCCCAAACTCTTGTACAAGATCTACATTTTTTAGATTTCCCAACCATGCATTTGGAATTGGTACTCCCATAATGCTAACACCCTTTAGGATAACTACCGGTTTATCATTTGTAAAAGATATTCCAAGACCTGCATTCACACGCAAAGTTTTGCCACCTAAGATCGGAAAATCTTCATCCATAGGGATTAACATCTTCGCACTCGCAAGATTCTCAGATAAATCAATTGCCAGACGTTTAGCTAAATCAGTGTTGTTCGCTAACATGGCATTAAGTTCTTTTTCGCTCAATTTAATTTTACGCTTTTCAAGATCTTCACTATATGGTTCTGGTTTAAGATTTGGTTCTTCTTTTTCCCGTAAACCAGTATCAGTAGATAGTGTATTTGAACGAGTATCAGGTTGAATGCCAAGCGCCTGTAGTTTTTGATTTAATTCTTGAGTTTCAGATGCGCTAAGCGAGACAGGAGCAAACTCTTTTAAAAACACATGGCGCTGCAACACGACATATGTGCAAACAATTGCAACCAGTATAGTCACCAATACGATAAGCAAAACTTGCTTACCACTAAAGCCTTTAGTTTTTAATTCATCTGCTCGAGCTTGTATAACTTCATTCATATTAGCTCTCCAAATCTGTATTCATGCCTTTCTCCAAGTCGAAGATCCATCTGGCCGGTCTTGAATTTCTATTCCCATCGCAGTTAATTGATCTCGAATTTGATCTGCCAATTCAAAGTTCTTGTCTTTTTTTGCATTAGCTCTTGATTCAATTAAAGCTTGGATCTCATCCTCATCGACATCACCCATACCACGAAACCATGTGGCAGGGTCTTGTTGTAGTATGCCAAGCAGATTTCCTGCCGCTAATAATTGCCTTTTGATTTTTTCTCGTAACTTTTCATCGGATACAGTATTAGCCTGTTTGGCTAATTTATGTAATTCTGCTAAAGCTGCAGGGGTATTCATATCATCCTTAAGTGCCTCAATAAATGTTGCAGGAATATCTATAGCAGATACTTCAACTTTTACATCTTGCAACTCTTCTAAAGCACCATACAAGCGATCCAAATTCCTGCGCGATTGATTAAGCGTATCATCTGTCCAATCTAATGGGCTACGATAATGTGTGCCAAGTAAAGTAAAGCGAATTGCTTCTCCAGGCGCATATTTAAGTATTTCATGAACCAATAAAACATTTCCAAGTGATTTTGACATTTTCTCATGTTCAACATTTACAAAACCATTGTGCATCCAATAGCGACTAAACAATTTACCTCTATGTACACATGTACTTTGTGCTCTTTCATTTTCATGATGCGGGAAAACCAGATCTTGCCCTCCGCCATGAATATCAATCGTTTCACCAAGATGTTGTTCTATCATTGTTGAACATTCGATATGCCACCCAGGACGGCCTCCTCCCCAGGGACTTTCCCATGAAGGTTGGTTTTTGCTCGATGGTTTCCATAAAACAAAATCTGCAGGATCTTTTTTAAATGGTGCAACTTCTACACGTGCACCAGCAATCATCTCTTTTTGATTACGGCCCGATAATTTTCCATATTCAGAATAAGAAGGCACATGAAAGAGCACATGTCCTTCTGCTTCATAAGCGTTTCCTGCTGCAATCAACCGCTTAATCATATCTATGATTTGCGGCATATGGTCAGTTACTCGAGGCTCAATGGTTGGTGGCAATACTCCTAACTCTGCCATATCTTGATGATAGATCTGTGTATAGCGAGTGCTAATTTTTTCAATCGGGACATTTTCATTTAACGCCGCAGCATTAATTTTGTCGTCTACATCCGTAATGTTCCGCGTATAGATTACATTCACAAATTCATGTTTGAGCAATCGATAAAATACATCAAAGACGACAGCTGGTCGCGCATTGCCTATATGTGGATGACTATAAACAGTGGGTCCACACACATACATCGTTACTCGCTTAGGATCAGAGGGAAAAAATTCTTCTTTTGTGCGAGTGAGTGTGTTGTATATATGTATGTTCATTAGCTCAAAACTTTATTTTTTATTTTTAATCAATTTTTAATTCTATCAGTATTTATATGGTATTCGCATTGCGCTAGCTAAAAAAATATAGGCATTGCTCTATGTAAATATAGATTTCATAAAGCTCGTCTCAAACACTTCTAAAACTATTGTTATAAATCTCTGAAATAGTGGGTCTTTATATAGAGAAAATCTTATGATTTTTTAGTGGCACTACGATTTTGTTAAAACCTATTTTTTACTATTGATTGTGACCTATGACATAGAAGTCGTAAGTGTTTCGTCATACAGTAAATAGCTGAATACAAGAAGAATTTAATAACACGTGAAGGAAGGCGAGAATGCGCATGCAGTTGAAAAAAGCTGCTAATTGGGCTCCTATTAAGGCCAATGCTATTCTATTATCAAGTATTATTGTTGGCTTGATCGGTATATTTTGCTCTACATCTACACTCGCAAATAGCCAAAATACTCTTATTAATGTTTCTGATCCAGATAAGACACAACAAACTAGTTTTATCTATGCGTTAAACAACTCATCTTTGCTATTAAAGGATGAGGTAATTAAGCTATATCAGTTACGTAATTACAATCTTATCTGGAGCAATGGTGAGCAATATAACGCCAATGCTCTAGAACTATTTGAAATTATTCGGCACGCAGGTAATTTTGGTCTTAATCCTGTTGATTATGATGTAAATGCCATTCAATTCCTTTTAGGATCGACAATAAATGACACCGAACTTTTGAATAAGTCAGACATAACTTTTACCCATGCCTATATAAAACTTGCAAGTCACCTTGAAAAAGGCAAGTACATTGGAACAAGCCTAATAGAAAATAAAGAATATTCTCTAATCGAAATTTTAAATGAAGCTATTGATAACCACGCCATAACCATCGCACTTGAAAAATTACAGCCTAAAAATCCAAGCCTTTCAAAACTAGTTCTAGCGTTGAAAAAATATCGTTCATTACAAGATGAATATGAACCAATAGTTTTGAGTAAAAGATCACTTACTATCGGCGATAAATCACCAGAGATTATAAAACTTAGAAAACGACTACATGCTTATGGCGATTACACCGGCAATGATATGCATAGTGATACATTAGATTTACACAGTGATGTATTAGATGAATCGATTGCATTAGCTATTAGCAATTTTCAAAGCCGTCACGGACTAGAGGCAGATGGGATATTAGGAAAATATACAGTACATGAAATTAATAGACCAATTACAGATCGCATTCACCAGCTAGAGCTTAACCTTGAGCGCTCACGATATCTGCCAGAGTTGAGTCAAGGTCTACATTTAATAATTAATATTCCCGAATATCAGTTATATGTAAATGAGAACGGACAAACTATTTATCAATCTCGCGTTGTGGTAGGAAAAAGGAAAAATAAGACACCAGTATTTTCCTCTGAACTTACTGAACTCGTATTAAACCCGTATTGGAACGTTCCAAATTCAATTACTAGTGAAGAAATCATACCCATGATTCAACAAGATCCCGATTATCTCACTAAAAATAATATGAAGGTGTTAGGTATATTTAATAACCAAACTCATGAAATAAACCCAGAGACAGTTGATTGGTCAAGTATGGATCTCACTGGTACTCCATTGCGAATACGTCAAGAACCAGGGGCAAAAAACTCATTGGGTCGAATAAAATTCATCTTTCCAAATGCATATAACGTATATTTACATGACACCCCTGTACGCAGCCTCTTTACATACAGTCAACGTGCATTTAGTCATGGATGCATCCGTGTGGAAGATGCATTTGGTCTTGCAGAAGTACTTCTAGCTAATAATGACCTCTGGTCAAAAGATGATCTGTATTACCTCGTCAACCGCAGTAGAACTAAAACCGTTAAACTCGACAACCCTATACCCATACACATCACTTATATGACGGCCTGGGTTGATGATCAGGGTATCGTAAATTTTCGACCAGACATCTACAAACGAGATAGGAAATTTGCAAATTCCTTGTATAATGCGGCGAATTAAAATTATACGCATTTAAATAAGGGATAATTGTGGGTGAATCTGCCGAGTCGCATGACTCGACTGACCTTAGACGTCGCAATCTTTTAAGATGTTCTGCTGCAGCTTTAACATCAGCTGTACTTCCTCAAGTAATTCAAGCAAGTAATAATATTACTTCAGATCGTACTTTAGATTTTATAAATCTGCATACCAACGAAAAGCTGAGCTGCTGCTATTGGTCAAACGGTACCTATGAGCTCCATAGCCTTACTGAAATTAACTATATTTTTCGTGATCATCGTGCTGAAGAGATCTACGAAATCGACCCTTCACTGCTAGACTTGTTATATATGTTACGAGAAGCTTCAGGCTCTCAAGCCCCTTTCCATATCATCTCTGCCTATCGATCGCCTAAAACCAATGAAAAGTTACGTAGCGGAAGTAGTGGTGTTGCTAAGCGAAGCTTACATATGCAAGGTAAAGCAATCGATATTCGGCTACCTGACATTGAATTAACTCAATTACGCGATACAGCTGTCGCCCTTCAGGCTGGCGGTGTTGGTTATTATGCAAAAAGCAATTTCATACATGTTGATATAGGCCGGCCACGTACCTGGTAAAATTTTGCTGTCACGCAAGCTTATTCTAGCTTGCTACACTATTAATTCGATCTCAACTATAAATAGCGCAAATATAAAAGCGCCGCACACTTATTCTTAGGATGAAAGTGCTTCACATCTTATTCATTATCTTAATGCTGAGTTTTGCAGCCCTTCAGTGGAATGACCCAGATCGTCTTAAATGGATCGCTATTTACTGTGCAACCGCACTATTAGCGCTTATTGCCTACACTGGAATTTGTAAATCTTGTGTTCAAGCATGGGCTATTCTGTTAAGCATAATCACTTTAATTATGCTGATACAAGCAATTCCTAGTGTAATCACCTATTTTCAAACTTCAAATTATGGTGAAATCTTTTCACCTATGACAGAAGACAAACCCTACATTGGACAAGTGCGAGAATTTATAGAATTGCTAATTGTATTGATATTTTGCGTTTACGTAGCAACACAAGTTTATAAAAAATAATCTTATTATCGTCTTTAATGAGTATTTTAGATATTCCATATGCTGCCCCTACCACAGTTATATTTGATTGGCATGCCACTTTGGTAGACACACATGATGCAATGTATTACGCAATAGATGATGTATTGCCAAAACTAGAGGAACTTGGACTAATTAGCCAATTAATTAAGTTAGACGACAGCAAGACAATAGATGATGCCAAGCTTGTTAAGTACGTAAAAGAAAACAAAAAACTTCACCCTAAAATTAAAGAAGCACGCAAAATCTCTCGAACGGACATTTTTGAGGTTTTATTTGGAGGTAATGAACAGGCTAAAAAAACAGCACATCGGGCTTTCGATGCTGCATATAAGAACTATTTTGGACTAGTTACGCCTTTAGAGGAAAGATTTGAATCAGTCCTGCTTGAATTAAAATCAATGGAATTATTGCTAGCTGTAGTAACAAATAGAAATCGTGAGTTTTTAGTGCATGAAATAACATGTGTTGGTGGCTCAGATTGGACACATATTTTCGATTCTATTGTGTGCGGAGATGATGTGGAGAACCGTAAACCTGAACCCGACTTAATTCTGAACACACTAAGTAATTTGAAAATTGAGCCTAGCTCCAGCGTTTGGTATGTTGGAGATAGCACAACAGATGTTATAGCTGCCAAAAAAGCTAATGTAACAGCAATTTTTTATAATGGTGCAGGATGGGATCAAGAATGGATAAATAAAATTTTCCCCGGAACTACTAAACATCCATATCAACCCGATACTGTGGTAAATAACAGTCTTGAATTATTGGGTCTTGCAAAAAAATTCATGGAAAAATCCAGTATTTTTGAGACATCATCTTAAAAGTAACTGACAATGCAATTAAATCTTAGATACATCTATTCGTTATCATAAAAGCAAACATACCTCTTAAAAACAACAATAACGTTCATATGAGTGTATTAATCGTTATCTTTACAGATCTGGATGGGACATTGCTAGATCATAACAACTATACTTTTGAACCTGCAACCCGCTGTTTAGAGTTTATTCGTACACGTAATATTCCGTTAATCTTTACAAGCAGTAAAACTGCAATTGAAATTGAAGATTTATGTGCGCGTACAAATTTATATCACCCCTATATTGCTGAGAATGGGGGTTTACTTTCAATTCCAAATAACTATTTTTCTACTAAGCCATCATCATCATCAATATATGATAAAAAGTTAATTGGAAAATCTCGTAAGGAAATAAATTCAGTTCTACAAGATTTATCCAAATGTTATAAGTTCAAATCTATAAACCATATGACAATTAAAGAGATCATGGATGTTACTGGATTGAATGAAAAACAAGCATACTACTCAAATCAGCGTGAGTGCTCCGAACCAATTCTTTGGCAAGACAGCCAAGATGTACTCAAGGCTTTTTCTAAGCATCTTGAAAATTACAATTTACAATTGTTAAGTGGTGGTCGGTTTCATCATGTTATGGGAATACATGATAAAGCCACAACAATGTCACTACTATTAGGACGTTTTCAAAAGCATTTTGATAAAAATACATTGTCTATAGCATTAGGAGACAGTCCGAATGATTTTAAGATGTTAAAAGCTGCTGATTATGGAATTGTCATTCCAAATCCTGGTGCACCAAAACAGTCCCTCGATAATACTGATTATCTCATTTATGCTACTAGCGCTGGCCCTCAAGGATGGAACGACTCGCTAATAGATTTACTTAAGGAATTAGTTTAATGACAGATTTTTTTCAAAACGGCGTAAATGTGCACCAAATATGCTTTTTGCCACGACTAGTATTAACCTTTTATAATAGCGGGCTAATTCTAGGTCTTACAACTTGAGATATGTCATCCTCAGTTTCTACTTCCACAAAATAGTTACACCCAGGCTGTTCACCTTTTATATGTTGTTTAAACCATTCACTCTTTGATGAAATATGATTAATAACTAAATCTACCAGCAGGTTAAATTGATCTGATATCCCTTTGATATCATCCCAATTACCTAAATCCTCATTTACTTTTTTATAATCAATGACCGCAAAGCCATCATCTGAGCTATACGGATAAAATGGCAATATATGAATGGTATTTACCACACCTTTCATATATTTCATGAGAAATTTATATAAAACTCGAAGCGTTTTGACAGTTTCTGAGTAAATTGAATTACCATAGGTAATTAAAAAAACACCCCTCTCGCTCCAGTATAATTTTTGTTAATCATAATATCCTTCAGCATCTGTTATTTTCTGGTCCTCAAATATTTTCTGAGTCTTTTCAGCTGTCTCCTCTGCTAGATCATTTCCATAAATTTTTGATATATGTGAACACAATCTTTTAAAGAACTTTTCATTCGTTAAACTTAATATGTCCATAGTTCCTTAAATTTCAATCTTATTATTTATAGTTTGCTTGATTTTATTTCAAAATAATTTTGAATTGATTTATATCATTATTTCTCAATTTATTCGTATATACTTAAATTGTAACAATACCAACATAAGGTCTAAAATATAGCAGTGGCTATTCAAGAATCAGAAGGTGTACGAATCAGCCAGTCTGTTGCCATTTTAATCGACGGCAACAATATTGAGCGCAGTATCCATACTGAAACGGGAGATACAAATACTATGCTCAATTTCGATACTTTAATTCCAAAACTACTGGATAACAGAGGTCTGAGCCGGCTTATTTATTTTCGAGAAGGAAAACAAATTTCACAAAAACTACAGGAACGTTTACATGATTTTTATCATGGCTCAGTTCGTCCGTGTCATAAAAGCGCAGATATTCCACTAACTATCAAAGCTACACAAGTGGCTAGCAAAGTCGATACCATTATCATAATGTCGGGTGATTCAGACTTTATTGAATTAGTAAGCCATCTAAAGTCCGAAGGGGTAAGAGTCGAGATTGCTGCAGTACCCAGTACTACTTCAAAACTGTTAATTGATGAAGCCGATCATTTTCACGAGTTAACAAAAGAGCACTGGTTCACTCTCACACCAAAACGTACAAAACGAAAATCCTCATCTAAAATTTCTTAAAATTCGCCATGATGTAAATCTTTTTATTCTGGTTCACCCTGCCAAAGCATTTCATAACCTATTTCATATGCTTCACTTGCGTATTCCCCTAACGCATCAAACTTTTCTTTAAAAGATTTATCTGCATGAGATTGTTCATGCTGCTCAAAAGACTGCCAATACGTCACAATTGCTATATGATCTTCAGTTTGCTTTTTTGATGCTATTGAACCTTCGTCAGAGATAAAACCAGAGAATTTATATACCTGCCCTCCAATAAAACCACCTTTATCATCACCATAGATATTCTTAACGATGTTGCACATTTCCCCCAAGGCAAGCTCTACATCCTCTACTGCTACACCTTCTTTTAATTTGACAACGTTGTATAGCATTACACATCCAAATGGAATGCTTAGTGGATTGAACATTATATACTCCTTAGTTATTTAAAATTTTTAACTGCTTATTTCATTTCTTAAATTATCAATTTTTATAAATACTGAATATATAAACTTATACATCTATAGGCGGAATTATCTAACTTTTAATAACGTTCTTTACTTAAATAATGCTCAATGCGGGCTCATTGAGCTCACCCAGTTGTTCACGCAAATCTAGTATGTGTTGTTCCCAATATTGAACTGTATTAAACCAAGGAAATGCATGTGGAAATGCTGGATCATCCCACCGTCTGGCCAGCCAGGCGCTGAAATACATTATCCTTAATGTCCTTAATACCTCAATGTACTTGAGCTGATGCAGTGGAAACTCTGCAAATTCGTTATAACCTTCCATGATTTCACTTAACTGCGTGGTTTGCAGTGCACGATCTCCAGATAGTAACATCCATATATCTTGTATGGCTGGTGCCATTCGTGCATCGTCAAAATCAATAAAATGAGGCGCATCATCTCGCCATAGAATATTTCCAATATGGCAATCTCCATGTACTCGAATATATTCTGAATCTTTTATATCAACATATATTCCATCAATTATTTTTAGAATTTCAACGACAAGTGCATCATAAGATGCTCGAATATGCTCCGGGATAAATTGATCTCTAATTAATAGTGCACTTTCATGACCGTAATGTTTGCACGTTATTGCTGGACGATATTGAAAAGCACGGGCAGCACCAACACCATGCATGCGTCCCAAGAAACGCCCTAAAGTAAATAAATTCTCTAGATTGTCTAACTCTGGTGCATGCCCACCTTTCCTAGGGTAAAGGGCGACTCTAAATTTATCGTGATTAAATAGAGTTTTACCATTTATACACAATGGTGAAACAACAGGTAATTCTTGTTCTGCTAATTCAATACTAAACTGATGCTCTTCAAGAATTTGTTCATCTACCCAACGTTGAGGACGATAAAATTTTGCAATTAGTGGCTCATCATCTTCTAGGCCAACTTGATAAACACGATTCTCATAACTATTTAACGCTAGTATTCGACCATCACAAATATAACCTTGGCTTTCCACTGCATTTAGAATGAAATCTGGAGTGAGGGCTTCAAAAGGGTGAGCAGTCTGAATTTTCATGCATTCATACAATCTGTTGTTGTACTTATAATAATGCTTTTAATAATGGTTTAATATTTTTATCATCAGACTGCCATTGAATAACGGCTTCTCTACCCATACTTAAACATTTTTCACCGAATTCTTGCTGCGCAAATTCATCGCGCGTTCGCCCCACAATGCTATTTGCCTGATCGTGGCTTAAGCCTCCCATGATTAAATACTTTTCATAAACTTTATCTTTATGAACTTTTTTTGTATCGGTTAGTTCGCTGATAACTCCATACGTGAAAACAGATATCTTTTTTCTGCTATCTCTAGCTTTATTTGGATCCGGGATAGGCAGATCTTTTGTAGCATCCTGCATAATACTATGTACTTTATTACACAGTTCTACTGTTTCTTGATCATCACTAACCATACGCAACTTTTATTGTGTAGCAACTGCAACTCTAATGGCATCTAATTTTAGCTGTGCTTGTTGTATGAATTCTTGAACTTGAATAGTTGTCGACTTTAAATAGTCTATCTCTTCTTTTCTAATGTTTGGATTAACTTTCGATAATGCAATGAGACGTTCGAGCTCAGAAGATTGAATCGCTTGCATCTTTTGTATGCCTGTTTTTATAACTTCATCTCGCACAATTTTAGCAATAGTCTCTGCATTTGTTATTAACTCAGTTATGTGTTTACGTGCATGACGTATAATATTTTGTCCGGCAGCTTTCTTCACTCGTTCAGCTAAACGATTCATATGTTCAATAGTTAATACTTTACTTAAATCATTTCGCTTTTGGTCGGTTACTACACGAATTAATGTTTGTGGTAAATAACGATGTATCTGTAATTGTTTAGGTGCCATACAATGAATAGTGAATATTCCTTCTAACAACAGAGTACCTGGCTTTAGTGACTGGAGATTTATTGTACATAAAGTAGCATTTCCAAAATCACCAGATAATATTAAATCCATTGCCCCGGTCACCATTGGATGCTCCCAGGTGTGAAATTGCATATCTTCTCGAACCAATGCCTTAGCTCGATCATATGTGGCAGTCAGCCCACCATCTGGCAGTCCTGGAAAACTGTGCCCATGCATATGATCCCCCGGCTGTATAACTACGCTATGAGCACTGTGATATTGCTGCTCTACGCCAAACTCATCACAAACATGCTCCATATAATTTGCTAGCTCTAGCTGATTGCTTGCATCTAAAATACTCTCCACCACTTCAGCGGCTATACGTGGGTTACATGAATTTAGTTCTAAAAGCCTATCTCTACCTTGTTGTAAAATTTTAAGCAATTCTTCTGATTTCTTGCGCGTATCTTCAATTAATGACTCAAAACTTTCGGCATCTTGTTGATTTGACAAACACTGCTGTAAACGCTGCGAAAATACTTGATAAATACTCTGCCCTATTGAACAAACTTTTTGAAATGCATTTAACCCTTCATCATACCAACGTAGCAATTTTTCCTGCGCACCTGCCGCGTAATGGGGCGCATGGATTTGCACCGTGTGCATTTGACCAATGCGATCTAATCTTCCAATACGCTGCTCAAGCAAATCAGGATTTAAAGGTAAATCAAATAACACTAGGTGATGTGCAAATTGAAAGTTGCGTCCTTCGCTGCCTATCTCTGAACAGATAAGTACTTGAGCACCATCATCGTCTTCTGCAAAATATGCAGCCGCACGATCCCTAGCAATCAAATCCAATCCTTCATGAAATACCGCAGAGCGTATGGCATGTTGTATACGTAAATATTCTTCTAAAGCTTTAGCCGTGCTTGCTACCGCACAGATCACTAAAACTTTTTCGTCACGATGTGTAAGCAACCAAGTTGCAAGCCACTCTGCTCTTGGATCAACATCCAACCAGGTTTGATCTAATAGAGTTTCTGGACATAGTAACGAGACAATCCCATTCTCCGCTTCTATCTGGGTAATTTCATTATCAACTACTTGTGCATATTGATCAGGTGTTTGCAGCGAATACGAATGTAATTGGCGTTGTGGAAATCCTTCCACTGCATCTCGTGTATTTCGAAACAAAACTCTTCCCGTTCCATGTCTATCCAAAATATTTTTAATTAATTTATCAATGGCATGTTTCGCATTATCCCCTTCTAATAACAATTTAAGCTCATGAATTGCCTCATCACCAAGATAATGTGCTATTTCGCTTAACAAGTTTGTATCATTGCGTAAGTTTTCTTCAGCATTATCTGCAAGGAGTTTTTGCACCAGTACATTAATTGGTTGATAACTTTCTTCTTCCTCTCTGAATATTTGTAAATTATAGTATCGATCAGGATCCAGAAGACGCAATCGAGCGAAATGACCATCAATACCTAATTGTTCTGGAGTGGCAGTGAGCAATAACAATCCAGGGATCTGTCGCGCTAAGGCTTCAATACAAGCATATTCCGCGCTCACCTCGGTTTCTGTCCAGCTCAAATGGTGAGCTTCGTCAACGATTAAAAAATCCCAATTTACTGCTAGTGCTTGTGTATGACGTTGACTATTTGTTAACCATGATAGCGCGCATAAAATGCACTGAGCGCTATCAAATGGATTACCATGTTCTGCACCTTCTAGCGCCACGCATCGCTCTTCATCTAAAATTGTAAATTGCAAATTAAACCGCCGCGACATTTCTACCAACCATTGGTGTACTAAACTATCAGGAACAACAATGAGCACTCGACTTGCGGCTCCGGTTATAATCTGCTGGTGTAATATCAAACCAGCTTCAATAGTCTTACCGAGACCAACCTCATCTGCCAGTAATACTCTTGGTGCATGTCTTCGTGCAACTTGATAAGCAATGTAAAGTTGATGTGGGAGCAATTGTACTCTTGGACCAAGTAAACCATAGCCGGGTGATTGCTGCAGACGACGCATATGATGAAGCGTCTCAACACGTAACTGAAAACTGCTATTCTTATCAATTTGTCCCGCAAACAATCGGTCTTGTGGTCGACTAAATTGGACAAAGCTCTCAAGATCAATTTCCTCTAGACTAATTTGGTTACCATCACTATCTGTACCTTCATATATTAAATATCCACCTTGCTCATATATCTTAGATATCGTTAGACTCACACCGTCAGCACTACTGACATTTTCTCCAACTGTATAATGGACACGACTCAATGGGGCGTTATCTATTGCATAGGTACGCCGCTCTCCTACCGCTGGAAAACTGACAGTGACACGACGGTTAGCCGTGTCCATTACAATTCCAAGACCTAGCTCAGATTCCGTATTACTTACCCAACGCTGGCCGGGTACAAATTGAATATTCATAAATATTTTATATCTTTAAGATATTGAGCTTGACCATTTGAATGGTCTTTAGAGGATAAGAGTATGTGTAAAAACTTATATTGAATAAATTATTCAATACGGCTTATCGCTTAATTTAAAAACTTAGCTTAATGACAATAAGAAGTCATATGAATCGAAACAATTAACACAATGATGGCATACTTTTCGAGAACCTGAAAAGTATTAGTTAGAAACTACAGATTAGAGAGAATTATTGATTTGAAATTGCTTCATAGAACTGCTCTTCTGAGATCTCATTGCGATCAAAATAGAGCTTAAACAGTTGCTTAGCACGCTTATCATTATTCACAATCTTTTTTAAAAAAGAGCGCATTAACTGTGTCTTTTCGCTGACTTGTTTGCGGGTATTTAGCGCCATTACTCAAACTCCTTTTGAGCAATCAATGATGAGTGCGCCAAAGTACTATTATTTAGCGCAAACCATAAGTCCTGCTATGTGTTAATGGGCAGAAAACGCCGACCAAACGCAAACAAATATACTATTAAATTGAATAGCTTAAAAAGCTATAAGTAAAGAAAACGCTTTCTCACTAATTAATTATACTTACAAAAAACTGCTTTTGGATATTTTTGACAGTATCGCTCTGAGAAAGGCTTGCATTCATTTAAATTTGGTTGTTGTTTACAAGTTGCGGCAAGGTGTGCTTTTTTACACTTATATGCACGCGGAAAGGTATTACAAAAATTTTCAAATTTTTCTAATTGAGCTGTGCATTTAACAGACTGTGGATCTTTTTTACATCGACTCAAATAGGGAGAGTACAGGCACTGTTTTACAAGTGGGTTTTGTTGGCAATACGGATGTACAGCTGTAGTAGGCGTCGCCACTTGAACCTCATCTGAACCAGGTGCCTCTATTTCTACAACCTCTTCGTCATAGCTTTCAAGCTTAATCACTTCTAGATCTTGGCCTTGCTGAACTTCACCATTTGTTGTAGTCACTACTTGTGGACTCGCTGATTGCTCAGGAATGACTTCGTAAATTTCAACACCCTCCGCTGCTTCTGTTCCTGCTGGTGCGGCGGATTTCTGCAATTGTGTAGTGGTTCTTGCAGGCTGATCTTCAAGATTTGCATCTAAAAGCTCCGCTTCAGGAATATCTATTAGATTAGATTCAGCACTTAGCCACGTTGAACATAAGACTGAACAAAATATTGAGATTGGAAGCCATTTATTCATCGTGATCACCTGCCTGCTAATTAAATACCTTACTAATTGTACGCTTAATTCTGAGATTTTCAGCAAATTATTTCCCTATCTATTATAGATCGATTATAAGCATTTATGGAAATTAACCTCGTCTACAATTAGAAAATACAGAGATGAACTCATTACCATTCTGGCCCGCTATATTTGGTGAGCACCTGAATACAAAGTCTAGATTCTTACTATTGAATTCTTTACCAGTCTGATTACAGAATTAAGTTCCCTGCTATCAAATCACTCTCATGTAGAAATGTCTGCTTTCGGCCAAAAGCGGACATTCAGCGATTCAAAAAGTACTACTGCTTTACCGCATCCCGTTTGTTTAACTTATTAGACACTCATAGAGTTATGCTCTAACCCAAAGAACTAAAGCAACTCTAAGTATCCACAGACGACCGTTAGCGCCGTAGCCTCTCGCTTACATAATCAAACGGTTATGAATTACACCAACATATTTAACTATTGATTGCTAGGTAATTTTCATAAACCCAAAAACACTTATGGATTATTTTCATTAATTGAAGTATTAAAACCAAGCTTTCTTAATTCAATTCTAATTTCATCCAGAACAACAGGGTCATCAATCGTTGCCGGCATCTTATAAGTCTCACCATCGGCTATCTTTTTTATTGTGCCACGTAAAATTTTACCCGAACGGGTTTTGGGTAATCGTTTGACTATGGCTGCCTGTCTAAAAGCCGCAACTGGACCAATTTGTTGCCGTACTCGTTCGACAAGTTCTTGGGAAATCGTTTCGTAATTAGTAGTGACTCCACTTTTTAAAACAACCAGACCGAGAGGTAATTGCCCTTTCAATTCGTCTGCCACACCTATTACAGCGCATTCGGCCACATTAGGATTGCCAGCCAGTACTTCTTCCATCGCGCCAGTGGATAAACGATGTCCTGCCACATTGATCACATCACCCAGTCGGCTCATCACCCAGACATCGCCATCTTCATCAATATAGCCTGCATCCCAAGTCTGATAATAGCCATCATGAACAGATAAATAAGAATTAATATATTGTTCGTCGTTCTGCCAGAGTGTTGCTAGACAACCGGGAGGCAATGGTAATTTCAATGCCATCTTTCCCATCTTGCCTCGCGGTAAAAGATCACCTTGATCATCAAGTACTTGCAAATCAAAACCGGGAACGGGTTTTGACGTAGAACCTTTTTTAACTGGGAAAGCTTCCAACCCCATACAGTTTGCAGTGATCGCCCAGCCCGTTTCCGTTTGCCACCAATGGTCAATTACAGGGATGTGTAAGTTTGTTTCTGCCCATTCAAGGGTTGGAGAATCACTACGTTCCCCGGCCAGAAAGAGTGTTTTTAAAGAAGACAAATCATATTGTTTTATAAATTTACCTTCTGGATCATCACGCTTGATGGCTCTAAATGCTGTTGGTGCTGTAAAAAGTACATTGACTTTATGTGCTTCAATAACACGCCAGAATGCGCCAGCATCGGGTGTGCCAACCGGCTTGCCTTCATACAATATTGTTGTACACCCATGTAATAAAGGTGCATAGCAGATATAGGAATGTCCGACAACCCAACCCACATCTGATGCGGCCCAAAATACTTCAACTGGATCAAGGTTATAGATATTTTTCATTGACCACTTCAGGGCAACGGCATGTCCACCATTATCCCTAACGACACCTTTGGGTGCCCCTGTCGTTCCTGAAGTATAAAGAATGTATAAAGGATCAGTGGCATCTAATGCTACACAATCTACCGGTTTCGCTTGAGAACAGGCCTTGTGCCAATCAATATCCCGCCCAGTTATTAAACCCGCATTGCATGCTGTCCTTTGCAGGATAATGCAGGCTTCAGGCTTATGCGCAGCAGTTTCAATCGCGACATCGAGCAAAGGTTTATATTCAATAATACGATTGACTTCAATGCCACAGGATGCAGATATGATCAGTTTTGGCTGAGCGTCGTCAATACGCGTTGCCAATTCATTTGAGGCAAAACCACCAAAGACGACTGAGTGGATAGCGCCGATTCGCGCACAGGCCAGCATAGCAATCACTGACTCTGGCACCATCGGCATATAGATGATGACCCTATCACCCTTACCGATACCATTTTGCGTTAATACACCAGCAAACTTTGCAGTTATATCACGCAATTCACGATAGGTATATCGAGTGATAGTTTCAGTGACTGGGCTGTCGTAAATGAGTGCAATTTGATTGGCACGTCCACTTTCGACATGCCGATCAAGTGCATTAAAGCAGGTGTTTAGTTTCCCATCGGCAAACCATTTATAAAAAGGTTTATTCGACTCATCTAGCACCTTTGTAAACGGTTTATCCCAATGTATCTCCTTCGCTACATCAGACCAAAAACCTTCAGGGTCATTTAACGATCTTTGATAAGCTTTTAAATAGTCTGACATAAGGTCAAATCCTTATTGCCTTGTTACCCACGAATCAACAAACGCATTAGCACTTGTGCTGCACAACTGAGATGAATCGCTGAATATTTTCGAAATAGCATCAGTTTGTTTAATTGATAAACGAGTTTTTATTTTACGTTCAAATTTTCCTTCTAATAAGGGGATGCCCCAAACGTCTGCGACAATGACCGATCAGAAATTCACCTTCGATATTCTCCGTATTACTACCGCATACAAAATACTGCTGCAGCACCAAGGACATCGTTAACATTATCTGGTAAGGCTGGGTAAACTTCATAAATAGTTAGTTATTTCTGGTTATTGTGAAAATCGTATAGAAGAAGTGCCTGTAAAAGTTTACTCAGATCAATTCTATCTGATATCAAGTATATGTGACACGATACTAGCAAAAAAAGATACATCTCTTTGAAGCGGGAGTCCTGGTTGGAACTTATTAACTGAACCAGTGATGACGAACTTTATTAGAAATGCAAGTAATCACCAAGCGATGTTTCTGACAATTAAACAAACAAAACACTACGTCCGCTAACGGCCAATAGCGGTCATATTTTTTCAGTTACATATTTGTTGTCATGTCAATATTGTCAGCCTCACCTGTATTCGTCTTAGAAATGAATAACAATTATTGTTGGATACTGGTCTAGCGAGAAACGACCGCACATTACAAATTTTTAACTTTTGGAAGTAATATTCTTGTCATATAAAATACATATTTTCATATAGCCAATGGAGGGTGCGCTATGATGAATCAATATTCAATTCTAAATTCCAAATTGAAGAAAATATATGCAATTAAATACAGAACTTTAATAAAAAGGACCTTTTGTTTCGGTATTTTCTATTTAATTTTGATAGACGCATCAGGAAATTCTTTGGAATTAACTCTTGAAGAATATTCTAAAACTCCGTTTGGTAACGTAATATTTCTTCGGCATGCTTTGGCTCCCGGTTTTGATGCTAATGGGGAGCCTAATAAGTTCAAAATTGATGATTGCTCAACTCAGCGTAATTTGAATTCTATTGGAAGGAAACAAGCAGCAATAATTGGTGAAAAATTTATTGAAAAGGGAATTAGATTTGAAAAAATTTATTCAAGCCAATGGTGCCGTTGTCTGGAAACTGCAGAACTACTTAAACTTGGTGAGGTTATCCCAGAATCCTCATTAAATTCAGGTTTCAAGGGAATATTTAAAAAAGAGATCTCTCTTTCAAAACTAAAAATAATTTTAAATATGTTAAAAAATGAGAAAAAGATATTTTTGATGGTTACTCATTATGGTACGATTTCGGCCATAACCGGAATTAATGTTGATAATGGTGGGGCTGTTGCCTACAATGCAAAAACTAAAGAATCTAAAAAGATTTTGTTTGAATAATATAATCTATTAATTCATTAGGATTTATGTTTTTCTATGCAATAAAAGTTTAATATCATTCCAACTATCATATTAGACGCTTGAAACACTTTGACATTCAACGCTCAAATAAGCGGCCCAGCTTTCGTTGGGTCTGATCCCATTGGTTCGTTAACCGTTAGTGGTGCATTTGGATGTTGCACTCATTGATTTATTTCCCCATTACAGTTTTCGTTTCTCCTTGTCTATCTCGTTAGCAGTTGGGATTGCAGTCTTTAGACCTATCCTAATCATAAGCAAATTAGAAATGAGTAGTAGTAAGAACGAAACCCAGTTTTGTTTATCCCATTAAATATCTCATCTCTAACATAGGAGCTTACTCGCATTACTAAGATCATGAGAGGAATAGTAAACAGCAACCATAGAAACACGTCTTTTAAAAACTTAATATATAGCTTTTTTAGCTTACTCATTCGTACGGACACTCGCCAATTACAGCACCAGCAAGTGCGCCAGCACCCGCACCGACCAGTGCTTCGGCGGCTGCTATCCGCCATTTGCAAACAAATTTTGAGAGAATAATTAGTGCTAATATTGAAGAATACTATTTCATTTTTTTAGATAAGTTATGTCCGCTTTGGGTCGAAAGTGGTCATTCGATACTACTCTTAATTAAATTAACTACAATTTAACAAGTAATTAGAAAATTTGTTCATTATGGGGATTTAATTTTCCTGATCCATCAGTATACAGTTCTAAAACAGCAAATCCGTTGAAGTATTTGCAATAGAATCTAGTACCATTTTCAATTTTTTCTATTCCTGAGCAATGTTCATTAAGTTCTATTTTCTCAGTTTGGTCATATTTAAATGATATAAAAACATTATTTGTGTCTAAACTATGTTGTTCATGTATCTCTGAGGAAGTCTTTGGAATGAATATAGGAATCCAGCCTTTATCCATTAGGCCAGACTTTTTGGCCTCATCATAACTAGAAAAATATGATTTAGGATTCTCCACATAATCACACCACGCTAACAAAAATACTAATATCAAGAGAAGACTACCCAATGTTAAAAATGATGCTTTTAAATACATACTCTGAGTTAACGAATAAGCGACATCTCGTCAAAGTGGATTGTTTATATCTATAACCTGAATTTCCGTTTTGGGTCGTTAGCGATCATTCAGTTCCAACGTTTGCAGTGAGGTGCACACAACTGCGCTTGTCGTGCTTTTTTTTAGAATGACTACTTTGTCTACGTACAGAACAATCAAACTTGTTTAATTAAGTCTGCTTCCGGCAATCGCACTCTTGGACCATAAAGTCCTTCGGGTCGACCGCGACCTGCTGCTATGACCAAAGACACTTCGGCTTTCGCGGGTAGATCAAGAATCTTTCGAATGCGAAGTTCGTCCATCCCACCAATTGGGCATGAATCATATCCGTGGGCTGCAAGAGAGAGCAGCAGAGTTTGGGCTACCAAAGACGCTTGGATGTGAGCGTAGATTCGGTGGTCACCCTGGTTGACGGGTGTTCTAATAGTTGGTTCCTGTCGCCCCTTGTACCAGTAAAAAAAGCGGCGTATGAGATTATTGAAACCGAATTTGTCGTCCCTCATCAGCATCGGGACAATACGGTTATAGTAGTCGTCCACAGGTCCGGGTAGTGACTTCTTCCCTCGATTTGTCATGATGTCAACCAATTTTTCTAAATGGATCTTCCATAGATCCCCTCTGGCAACCACCACCACGACCTCACCAGCTGTAGTAGCAGGTGCTTGGCCAAGGCAGGCTTTGGCAATTGCCTCTTTCTTATTTGTTTCACGCACCCAGTACAGTTCGTATGTTTGGAGATTCGACGAACTCGGAGCTAGTATGGCATCACGTAGACAGTCTCTCATTATATCTTCTGGTATCGGATTGCCATCATACTCGCGGATAGAGCGACGTGCTTTAAGCGCTTGTTTGAAACCAGGAAGTGCAGATTCTACAAATGACTCTCCAGGTCTTTCTTCTTCACTGTAATCATGAGTTATAGCACTCGTCATTTCTTGCAAAGGGTTGGGTGTATTTGGCATATAATGTTTCTATGTAAGTGTTAGTTCTGCAACTTTTAGTTTAATTGAATGTTTGCTTTAGGTTGTTAGCGGTCATTCAAATTTCAGCTACCTTGCACCTTGAGGTAGTTTTTAGCCAAGCTCCGCTCTATTACTTCCAATATTTCAGCGTATGCTCGCCAAAAGGTTTAGATTACCTTAAAGAGTACTGAATTTCAGACGATATAGTATTTAATGAATTTGGGTAAAGTAAATTAATAATTCATTTTTTAGACTTCTGATATGAAATTCTTCCAAGGTGATTCAACAATTAAAAGGATGGCGGATACGATTGGGCTTCCGTGGATCACATTCCGTAGAGTGAATCGGTATGCTCCAATTTCTAAGATCAGTGTTGTAGTAGTCCCCTGGTATGATGTTGATGAGTGGAAGAAAACTAAAAAGATTTGTGAAGATCCAGAATCTTTTCATGATACCTATCAACAATGGTTAAGCTACGCAGATAAGGCAACGGTTGCTTTACTTCGTCGTGGCAAACCTTTTGAGCGTGTGAAAATTATTGCGAAAGGCTATGCAAAATGGTGTGAAAAGCATAGCGTTAGAAAAAATAGACGTTCACGACTTAAGTATGTTCAATATTTATTGACGCAAAAAATAAATCCTTAAAAGTTCCTAATATTACGGTGTAGAAACTTCACTATTTGAGAGTAATAGTAAAAATTTTTTAGCTCAAACACTGAACGTATGCTTTCGGCCAAAAGCGGTCATTGATAACTGTATTACATTTTTGCTATACATCCAGTGACACGAACGTACCGTGAGTTTGGTGAAAACACAGGGTAATAAACTCCAGACCGATACGCCATTGCATCGTGTCTGCGTTGGGGATCTCTTGGTGATTCACCACACGGGCCACGGAATCAAGCGTCTTTCCAGTGATCTTCACGATCTGACCATCCGACATGGCCTTAGTGGTTAGCAGTTGTATACCATTGAGAGACACATCCTGTGTTTGGCCAGTATGCGGCGAAGACTGAGGCCATCGCGTGTAAATTGCTACTGGCCACTGTTTGCCGATCCGTTGAATAGTTCGCTGGCCACATCTCTTGAAGGTTTGTTTTTCAGCGGGAAACAATGGGCTCCAACAATCCGTGCAAACACTCTCAGGTTCGATTGCTTTGCCTAGACTGTGTTGCCTGTAGCAGAACGGACAATGCTCCTTGTTCTCGGTTTGATTAATCGTCATAGCTGATTTCCCCTGTTTGGCATTCCGGTTGCTAGCAAGACTGGCATCGTATTCAGCTCTTGCGGTGGGGTTCATTAGCACAGCATAAGCCTCGTTCACCAGAGCCGCGTTCTGGTGATCCCCTCCCAGATCGGGGTGCATTCTGAGCCGCTGCATCATTGTTCGGTAGCTCGAGCGAATCACTTCCGTAGGAGCGTCCGGCTGAACATGGAGGATTCGGTAATAGTTTCTGCGATTCTTCATAACCGTTCCCGTAGAGCTCCTGATGGATCATGCACTCATCGGACTATTGTCTGAATATCGGCATCCCGACCCACTTCTTTAATACTTGAAAGCTGTTACTTGGGCACAGATTTGTCTAGTGGGGCCAACTTTGTCTAGTAGCGAAGTTTGCTTTGGGTCGAAAGCGGTCATTCAACTTTTGAATAAATGGGTTACTTCTCGTTTGTGTGAGTTTTTATGTATAGATGCTGTTGTTATGTAGCTTCACTCAGTTATTAAATGAATGATGTTTGCTGGATTGGCAAGCCAAAACCCTCTAAACCCTTCCGGCAATGGCTCGATTTCGTCCCGTTTGATGCATTTATTTTTCTTAAAATATTCAGATGCCACCTCAATATCATTTGCAACAACCTCTAACCATATTTCTGCCTGACTTATGCCAGGAATTTTATCAATCCAGAGATTCTTGTCTCCAAACTTGAACGTGATAGCTTCAATGTCATCAGATGAAGATGCGTCAACTTCTTCAAAACCTAGAATGTCTCTATAGAAAGCAACTGTTCTGTCAAACTCATGAACAGGCACCTTCATTGCAATATTTTTCCCTGATGTGAATTTTGGCTTCATGAGATTTTCCCCCTTTTCAAAATTGACACATGACGTCGCATGCAACGGCATGTCGTAGTTTACATACTGATTGAGTTAATTTCTAAGTCTATAAATTGAATATCCTCTTTGAATCGAAAGCAGACAATTCATTTGGTAACTAGAAAAAATAGCCACCCCAAGACTGCACAAGATAATATTACTTTTACAATACTTATTTTGTATTTAAATAATGCAAGGAATGCAGCTATGCCTATAAGTAAGGAAATCCAATCAAACTGCCCTTTTAACCCTGCTGGCCAAAGTACATGGTAGGCAAAAAATATTGCAAGGTTGAGTATGACTCCTACTACCGCTGCGGTAATTCCTATTAAGGGCGCCGTGAACTGAAGATCGTGTCGCGTTGCTTCGATTACAGGACCACCAATAAATATAAAAAGAAATGAGGGTAAAAATGTAAAAAAGGTCGTTACACATGCACCAATAATTCCAGCCATGGGCAACAACTCAGAACCAAATAATTCTTTAGTCCAACCTCCAACAAATCCCACAAATGTTACAACCATAATCAGCGGACCTGGAGTGGTTTCACCTAATGCCAATCCATCTATCATCTGGGTAGCTGTTAACCATTGATAGTGATCTACGCCACCTTGATACACATAAGGTAAAACAGCATAGGCGCCACCAAAAGTCACTAGTGCAGCTTTACTAAAGAACCAACCCATGTGTGTGAGTGTGCTCTCCCAACCATACTTAAAAATAATTAATGCCATGACACCTAGCCAAATCGAAATTCCAATTACAAAGAACGAAACTAATCTTCCCCAATTAAATCTCGCATAGTTTGGTATTGGCGTATCATCATCAATAATTGCTGCCCCATATGATGAATGTTCTTGCATTTGATGCAAATTAACCTTGAAGTAATCTGGCAAGAGATGAGATCCCAAATAACCGAGAATACCTGCACTGATTACAATCAATGGAAACGAAATCTGGAATATAAATATTGCAATAAAGGCAATTACTGCTATGGCGCGTAAGACATTATTTTTTAATGCGCGCAAACCAATTCGATAAGCCGCAAATAAAACGATCGCGGTAACTGCAGGTTTTACTCCATACAACACTCCCGCGACTATCTGGGTATTACCATATACTAAATAAATCCATGTAAGCGCTATAAGGATAAATAAGGAAGGTAATACAAATAAAATGCCGGCAATAAGGCCACCTTTTATTCCATGCATTAACCAGCCAATATATGTCGCCAATTGTTGAGCTTCAGGTCCTGGTAATACCATGGTGTAATTTAATGCATGTAGAAAACGATGCTCAGAAATCCAGCGTCTTCGCTCAACGAGTTCTTGATGCATCATACTAATTTGGCCGGCAGGCCCACCAAAACTAATAAAGCCAAGTTTTAACCAATAACTAAGCGCCTCGAACAAGCTTACCGCTTGGCGCTTGTCAGATGACACGGCTGATAAATCAGTCATTCAGATCAACAGGGTAAAAATACAGAGGTAACCTATATATACAATCGATTGCGAAAAAATGCGGAAGTAAAATGATTAAGCGCTGGCGATGGATAACATTTCCTCTCGACGAGTGAATTTTTCACGCGGTTTCCCTTTTGGTTTACCGGCTGCTACTTCGGCGGCATCAATTTTTTCCCATTGTGGATAATTGATATATTGCACACCTTTCTCATCTAAAATTTTATACAGACCTTCACGCCCGGGTTTTTCGCCCTCTAACTTATTCAAATCTTCCAGTAAAGAATCCACCGACTCTACTGCACATGCTCGATTGGTTCCGATAATCCCAGAAGGACCGCGTTTAATCCAGCCTGCAGTGTATAAGCCAGGGATTACATCACCACCTTGTTCGGTAGTGATGCGACCTGCTTCATTCGGTATTGTGCCCCAACGATCATAAAATGGGACACCAGGGATAGGTACGCCGTTATATCCAATACTGCGGAATAAAATTCCACATTCAATTTCTATGGTTTTACCTGTACCTTTGGCAGATTGTTTGAAAGGTTCGCCAGATAATTCATTAATTTCAAGCACCACTTTTTCCAATCTTCCATCACCCTCTAAACGAACAGGACTTTTTAAAAAAGTTGAAATACAAATACGCGGCTTACCTATATCTTCTGAATCAGCAAACTTCTGGAAAACTTCGACATTCTTCTTATTTCCTCGACCTTCTTTCGCAGCCAGTTCTTGCTGACTTGTCTCATTTAATTCTAGTTCTGCGGGATCAATATAAGGGCGACAGTTTTCAATCTCTAAAAATTCTTTTAATTCTTTAGAAGCAAACTTTGCTTGTGCGGGTCCTCGGCGCCCAACTACATAAATCTTTTTAATTTTACTTTCAGCCAATGCATCCAGTGCGTGTTGTGCAATATCCGTATTTTTTAACTCATCAACAGATTTAGCCAAAATTCTGGATACATCTGCAGCCACATTACCTTGACCTATGACTACCGCAGTTTCGTGAGATAAATCAAAGGTTCGGTCACGGTAATCCGGATGACCGTTATACCACCCTACAAATTCTGTGGCCGTGTAGCTGCCTGGTAAATCTTCACCAGGTATTCCTAGCCTACGGTCAGTTTCTGCACCACATGTGTAAATCACAGCGTGGTAAGTTTTCTGCAAATCTTCTGCTTTAATATCTTCCCCAACCGTCACATTTCCTACAAAATTGAACTCAGGGTTTTGTGCGATCTTTTTGTATACCTCTATTGCTTGTTTGAGTTTTGGATGATCAGGCGCAACACCATTGCGCACTAATCCAAAAGGCGCGGGAAGCCGTTCTAACAAATCAACCTCTACGGTACGCTCTGATTTAATTAAAGCTTCAGCTGCATAAAATCCACTAGGGCCGCTTCCTACAATTGCCACTCGTAATGGATTCAGCTCACTTCCTACATCACTCATACCATACTTCCCAAAAAAATTGACTTAATTTTCTATCAATAGATAAAAACGCACCGTGCTAAGACTGTGCGTTAAGCAATAAATAATAATAAAGATTTAGAACCCTAATTTTGATTTACGATCTTCTGCTCCGGGAAGTGGATCCATCGGCTCTTCTATCAACGGTAGGTCTGGGGCTTTTTCAGCATTGATCTCGACCCACTTCTCCTGACCTTCGGGTATGTCATCTTCTTCATAGATTGCTTCAACTGGACACTCTGGAATACATGCGCTGCAATCAATACATACATCTGGGTCGATATATAGCATTTCATCGTCATAGTGAAAACAAGCGACCGGGCATACTGCTACACAATCCGTGAAACGACAGCCTTTACAATTTTCAGTTACAACCGTTGTCATGAGTCTGTTTCCTATTTTGCTAACGTGATTAGACTATAGAGTATAGAAGCCGTGATAGGTGTCACGAGGCAAAGAAACTAGCGTAAAAACAGCAGTACTTCACCACGATTGAGTTCAATCCCGTCTCCGCTATAGCGCTTATATTTTCCATTCAAATGCTGATTTTGGATATTTCTTTGAAAACCATTTTCCTGCAATCTAAGTAGGAAAAATCGCAAAAATAAGGGGTGATATGTACACGAATATTCGAAACTAGGCAACATTGGCGCATTTTTAAAGGATACTATCGTGCCCCGTTTCATGCCTGCACCTGTACGAATGCCCATCTCACCGAAAACTATAATTGTCCCTGCTAGCATATTAACGCCGGTGAAATCACCTGCATTTCCACCAATAGCAATCAGTCCCCGACGCATAGAATTGCCAATCTCATTTTTGGCATTGCCATGAATAAAAATTTCACCGCCTTGAATGCCTGATGGTTGACCCCTAAATGCACTACCCACCATATGACCTGCATTACCCTTAATCGTAATTCGTCCACCTGACATCTCTGGACCCACCCAATCACTGGCATTACCTTTGACTAGAATTTCACCACCTGACATCCCAATGCCAACGTGCATACCCACATCACCTTCAATGGTAATTTTACCTTGCGACATACCTGCACCAATCATTTTTATGTTACTCATATCGCCTTCAAGGTGTAAATGTGAATCACCCTTACCCGTGACTGTAAAAAAGTCTCCTATTTTGGCGATAACATTTCCGTGCATCACCTGCTGGTGCTCAATACCAGATTCAGAAAGCCCCGATAATTTTGCGGGACTAATCGCTTCCGCCTCTAATGGAACTTCGGGCTGAGTATGTAGATGTAAAAGCGTAACGCTCATGCTTATTTATTGCTTTAGAAATATTATCTATCTAATTGTATTTACTATCTTTTACAATTTCATGCAAATGAAACTTATATTTGCCCAATTCGCCACCATAGTTACCCGCCGAAACCATTACCGCGCCTTTTTCCGCCGCAGCATGAATACCACGACGCATTGCTTCTTGCACAACATCTTCATTCAACCCATCTGCAACAATCTCATAAATAGCTTCCACATTCTCCGGAATGACGGTGTTTGGTGAGATTGAACGTAAGGTCGGACAATAGGGGTCATTAGTGGATGCAATTAGCGCCTTATAGTGTGAACCGACCTTGCTTCCTGAACGAACTACACCCTGTGGAAAAGGCAAAAATACTCCTGCGACTTCACGCATGGCATTTGCAGCTGCGGTAGCTGCACGTAATGCAATATTTTTGCTAGAGCCAAAAATAATTAAATTACCTCCTCCCACAGCCGGTTGTATTCCAAATGAGTCATCGACTAAGAATTCACCTTCCATTACTGGAATACGCCATAATTTACGACCGTTAATTAATTTACTAATTTGATAGCTATCGCCAAAGAAACGTAATTTTCCACCCACCACAACGGCCTTATCAGACTCAAGGCCGCTGTAACAAGCCGTAGTCGGGCAAGTCATCACACACTGTCCAATTCGATCGATTAATTGCCCAGCAATAGTTTTACTACTCATCGTAAACAGCAGCACGCTAATGCCGGGCCGTCGGTCTGGTGTATCTTCTTCTGGAATTTCACACTCAACGGCTGCTTCTAACTTGCAGCGAATAACCGATGTAGCGAATCCAGTCATCGATGCTGCAGCTGCGCGTGCCCATTGTTTTGTATCCGCTGTAATAATTACGCGCGCGCCACACATCTCGAAGGCTTCTGCAAAGGTATCCACAACTTCTGTTTTATTAATTCTCATGATTTTGGATAAGTTGGGATAACTTCATGATGATGCAGGTAGTCATCACTAACTGCGTAATTATTAAATTTAACTGAATAGTAATCCTCAAAGAAAGGTTCAATTTCTCCTGCAATATCCGCGTTATACCCCGGTTTTGAATGCAGTATCTTACCTTTGTGATCGGTAGCAAACTCGTGGTCCTTAATTACAGTTACACCGTCTTTAATGACATAACGCGGTGCATTAAACATTTGTTCTTTATCTTCTTCTTCGGTATAAATTGTAATATCTGCATCTGCACCGACACCTAGATGACCTTTACTTGTTAATCCTAAAGCTTTTGCAGGACCTGCCCGAGTAATGATGGCGATCTCGTTGAGTGTGTACTCACGCTTAAGATCACGCAACTCGGTTTTACCAATCGCTTTTTGATTTACATTTTGTAATGCCTCTTGACGGTAAGCTCTATCCATTAATAACTTAATAAGTTTTGGATAGTTCATGAAAGAACCGCCATTGGGGTGGTCAGTAGATAACAACACACGCCAAGGGTCTTTAGACATTAAAAATAGCTCCAAGCCCATTGCCCACTGCAAGCTATGCGTGTATACACTTTCTTGATAAGTAAATGGAATAATGCCGCAACCACTTTCGCACTCTGTGTCAGCATTGACCCATTTATTGAACTTAACATTGCGCAACATCCAAGCTAGCGGTGCATCTGCAGTCATTGCAGTGGCCTTACCAAACATGACTTGACCCACATCTGCAGTGATATTTTCATTATTATTTATGTAATCGATGATTGGTCGAACACCTGAGATAGGATTTTTATTTACCTCACCCCCAAAACTATGAAATTGAATATGTGCCATATGCACACGTCGGCCCTGTGCTGCCTTCATTGTGTCTAATGTGGTACTAATATTGCCGCTATGACCTAAATTATTACAATGAATGTGTGTAGGATGTGGTAGCCCTAATTCATGTGCAGCTTCAATAAAACTTTCAATAACGTGTATCGGGGTTATATCGTAATGATCGATATTTTCATTAACATTCGTAATATTGGCGTTTTTGCGGCCTTTCCAAAGTTCATCACCACCAGGATTTACTAATTTAAGTGTGTAGCCATGCACAGAATCAATCCACCACGCAATGGCTTCTTTGAATTCTTTTTTACGCCCTTCTTTCAACAATTTATACAAGAACGCATTGTTGCCCAACAACACATAAAAACCTTTATCAATAACTGGCGTATCATCCAGTTCTTCCAGTACATGTCTTGCTGTAATAGGTGGTACCGCAGCTTCCATTGCTGTGGTGTACCCCATCGTAGCGTAGCGATAACCGGTTGCAAAAGTTGATGGCACAATACCGCCGGTACCCGAACGAGTTACTGCAGTTTTAGGATGAATGTCTAAGCGATGGTCTTCTGGAAGTAGCTTACGAGCAAGATTAACCTTTGGTCCTGCTATATGGCAGTGAATATCAACGGCTCCCGGCATCACGACCATGCCATGAGCATCGATCTTGGTAGCGGAACTTGAAACTGAATCTACGATCTTGCCGTCTTTGATACAAATATCTTGGACTTTACCGTCAATATTATTTGTGGGGTCGTAAACACGACCATTAACAATTTGTAATTCTGATGTCATTTATAGTTATTCTTAAAACAATAACAACCGCATTCAATACGGTTGCTAAAAATATATAGCTACAATTTTAAGCGGCTACCCTTGCCTTATTTCCCTTAAGTAATTCCTTCACGTACGAGCGTATTCCTTCCAATACTTCTTGGTCCGTTGGAAATGGTGAATCAAATGCGGGACGCAGTGAGATCGGTACATCATCCATTCTATATACAGTTCCACCTGTATTGATTCCATACGTTGCAACAGCAAAACGTACTTTAGAAATTTTAGTTGTATGTGTTTCTTTTGCATCCAAAGTAATTACCGGAATTTTTTTCAAATGCTCAATAGCTTTTTTAGAAAAATTTGACGCAGGATCGGACGCAATGATCATTGCAGCATCGGTTTCGCCTCGAGCAAGCACATCGCTAGTAGTAAATTCGCCAGGATTAAATCTTGGATATCCGCGATTAAAATTCACGCCAAACGGATACCCGGTTTGCCAAGACACAACATTGTCAGCACCCGTGACATTACCATGCCCTCGTACAGGTTTGGCAACAAAATGCGTGTATTCGTTAAGATCCGCAGCTAATGAGTAGATTGCGCCAGAATTGAAATGACGTCCACGTGTCATGGTTAAACCCATACCTAAGAAGAGAACGCCATACTGTGCATTCTTCATACGATTCACTAAATCATCGAGAAGCTCACGCGAGACGCCGGTTTCTTTCTCGATGTTTTCACTGATCTTTTTACCTTTAACTAATGCGCGTAATGCCCAAATCACCTCAAAGTCTTTACCAGGTTTAATTTGTACAAAAATATCTGCAACCGGTGTGCTAGGTGTTTTACGCACATCTACCAAAACAACGGTTCGATCTTTCTTTCCATTTGGAATGTACATACCCTTTGGAGTTACAGCATATTTAGTGAAATGTCGTGGATGGGATTCTGCAGGGTTGCCTCCCCAATAGATCACAAAGTCAGCACGGTTTTTAATTTCGCCAAGTGTTGCGGTGCTCTCACCAACACCTTGAAAAGCCATGCCAGATGGTCCATGACAAACTGATGTTGTGGTATCAATGTTGCCATTAATCGTGTCCATGATATCAACAGCAACCCGTTGTGCTTCGCAAGGTGAATCACTTAGGCCATAGGTAATTGGAAACTTTGCATCTACCAAAATCTGAGCAGCCGTCTCGATACCTTCCTCAAGGCTAGCTTCTTTGCCATCAATTAAAACAACGGGGCGGTCTTCCAAGGTGTGTTCATAAAACCAAGCGCGACCGAGCACACAGGCCTTCTTTGCTTTAGTGATGCGATGCTCATCGAGATCAACTGTGAGCTCCATATCATCACACACACATCCACAAAAAGTACATGTCGCGTCTTTGACAATTTTAATGTTCTTGTTTTCTTTAGGCTTGGTTTGCGTGGCTTCAGTCATTTTGAACTTTTCCTGAGATTACTTAGAAGTACTATCGCTGAATCAATCTTTCACTTTTGTGACCTTAACTTCCATGTGCTTAGACATCGGCATTCCTGAAGCTGCTGTGTCTGATCCCATTAACTGACTTGAAGGCGGCCCATAAGGTATAAATATCATTCCTGACGGCAAGTCCTCATCTTTTTTGCTCTTGCAAGTAACAACTGTTTGTCCAACATCCGATTTTAATCGAATCTTATCACCATCATTGAGCTGTAAACGCCGCATATCTTTTTCATTCAGTTCCGCTGTAGAGGTAACCTCTAGATATTCATCTTTAAGTTTACCTACATTTAGCGAAGTCCCTTGCTTTTGAGAACGTCCTGGTATGAGGATCATGGTCTCCGCCATTTATAATTCCTTATTTATCATTGAGTAACTGACCTTGCATGGCTGAGCAAGAATAGATGAGCAATACAGGTCCATCAAGTAAAAAAGCTGCAAATTATCGATCGTCTCAGCCCGTATAAAATAGAGGGGTAATTATCATGCTAATTTTTTATATTACCATATTCTAATTTACAAGCTTGATAATAAGACTTCTTGTGAATGTGATTAATCTGCAGTGCAATTAGATCCAAGCAATAGATTGTGATCGCATTATGGCTAGCTTCCTTACATTAAAGTTCGATAAACTACACTTCTAATAATGACTGCCTGTTGGCAGCTAAATAGAAATAATGAAGAATTTGTCCTATTTGAGGCCTTCTTCAAAATAATTTAAATGCTTGAGGAGGACTCCATCATGCCGAAATATATCATCGAACGCGAAATTCCAGGTGCGGGTAATTTAACCGCTGAGGAACTGCAAGGTATCTCACAAAAGTCATGCAGCGTTCTTAAAAGCATGGGACCACAAATCCAGTGGGTACAGAGCTTTGTAACAGACGATAAAGTCTATTGCACCTACATCGCACCTAATGAAGGTGAGATTCGAAAACATGCCGAAGAAGGCGGCTTTCCAGCTAATAAGATCTCTGAAATTAAAGGCGTAATTGACCCAACAACGTCAGAATAATTCTTAATATTCTCAATCTTAAATAAGTTCCTCGGTTTCAATGACGCCGAGATTTTGTAATATAAATTCTTGGGCAGTAGCTTTTGGCATAGGTTGAGGCACAGTACATTTGATGACAGGTGTTTATAGATCAAATATATCAGGACCGCAAAATGTACTGTAAGCATGAGGTACGCCAAAAAATCAAGCGATTATTATGCTAAAATTTAGTTTCAGCCAGATTTTGCTCTCCTGCGTTGCTCTAATAAGTTACATCCATGTAACAGTGCAAATCTGACATACAATACTTCCCTGTATATAAAGTTCTGCGACCGCCAGGGATAGCGGAAATGCAGAAATTGCAGGAGCATATTTCTGCCAACAAAGTATTGAGCCAAAAGATTAAGTAATTAGGGACTACCAAAGATACAGCCGGAGTTCGTAACTACAATTGGAAAATCACCAAGGTCTCGCATAATTTGTGCGACATTGTAATTTTCCAGCATTGGTTTTACATCATCAGCTTGAATGTCTTTTATACATTCATCCATAACGCGTAGTATATACATTTTTTCATTTTCGAAGACACGAAAGTTTATACTCTCTTGCATTTCATGCTGCCATTCTTCAGTGGTGGCTTTTGGAAAATGTTCCGCAAGATATTCTTGAATTAATCTTGTTACATCTGCGTTATGAGGCATTTAGCGGCGCTTAATTTATGAGCAGTGGACTAGCAATATCCTGGCGCTCACAACTCCAGCATATAAACTCTTTTAAGCTTGCAAAAAACGATTTCTTTTTTATCTCAGTTGACTCGCCATTAGCCATACGTTCATATCTAACAATCAATCCATCTAAAAACTTCAGCATTTCTGGCGAATCCCATTCACGCTCACCTGTTGCTCTATAAATGAGTTTACCTTCCGGATTTATTAAGAATGTAGTTGGTAACCCACGAACGCCCCAGTTAGCAAGACTCATATCTTTATCAAGAAGAATAGTGAAATCAACTGGGACTGACTCTAAGAATTTTTTTACCCCTGCCAAACTCGGTCCAACATGTACACCTACCACTTCTAAACCCCTACTATTAAGTTGATTATGTAGGTTATTCATTGCTGGCATCTCTTTACGGCAAGGTATACACCATGTCGCCCAAAAGTTCAGCAATATAAACTTACCTTGATAATCATCTAAACTTATACTTCTGCCATCAGTCGCATCCAAATTAAAACCACTCGCTTTTGGTTCGCCAGCTATAGGGTCCATAAGCATTCTAGCCTCCGCATTACTCAAAGATAAAATCAGTAGCACGAACAAATTAATCAGCATGCGCTTGATCATGGTTGCCCTATCCCTTCTTTTTGTATTAAGACGTATGAATTCCATGTAATTTTGATTGAAAAACTATCAATAAGTTCGTCAGTGTAATTGGCTATCACGTAGTGACACCAAAGGTTTGTAATCATCCAGCATAGCTTGTAGAAAATCGATCATGTATGGTGAATTCCATACACGCGAACCTACAGCTCGATAACGTATATTGCCTTCAGGGTCTACAACAAACGTCGTCGGCAATATTGGTACACCCCAATGACCTAGTTCTAAATCCATATCTACTAATACTGGATAGGTGATTTTGTTTAGTTTAACTACAGAATTAACGCCCTCCACATCATCCCCAGCATGAATTGAAAGTACTATTAGCTTTTCTTTCCCAAGTAGTTCATATGCATCTTGCAGTGTAGTCATTTCGCTCTTGCACACATTGCAGGATATTGCCCAAAAGTTTATCAACACAAACATGCCTCGAAAGTTGCTTAGTTCCTGCTTGTTCCCAGAGATATCAAACAACTCAAAATTCTCTGCTTGAAAATTCAGTGGATATGGATCCATCAAACGACCTTCTTCGGCTAACGATTGGTGGGATATCATTAACGAAATTAGTATTAGCAAAGACAGCGCTATAAATGAATGGTTTTTAAACGTCGTATACATTAAAACTTTAATTTATTTTCATGCGACCAATTTGGATCATCTACACTAATGTCTCCAATCGGCGCCGCAAAGGCATCTGCCCCTATGTTTA
>CAJHZF010000233.1_pt1 | contig 35147 bp, 34 predicted proteins | sample 9198891 | NCBI WGS metagenome assembly CAJHZF01 (sample SAMEA7708349, study PRJEB35096) | sediment metagenome | biome: marine neritic benthic zone biome [ENVO:01000025]; feature: sediment [ENVO:00002007]; material: shallow marine sediment [ENVO:03000034] sea grass bed [ENVO_01000059] ...
CTTCGGTGAGTGTAGAGGGATAACCCATCTGACCTTTTAATGACATTACCGCATGCCATACCCCTCTTGCAGTTGCATCACCGGCAGCCCAAGATTTTCTAGGTCCTGTATTTGGCGCATGCCGATAAATTCGTAACGCCCCACCATCTATCCATGCGTTTGATAATGCATTAATCACTTGTGATTTGCTGCCACCTAACATCGCTGTCACTACCGCACAAGTTGCAATACGAACAAGCAATACATGATCCAAACCAACTCGATTAAAACTATTCTCCAATGCCAGCACCCCCTGAATTTCATAAGCTTTAACCAAAGCCTCAAGCACGTGTTGCATTGTGAAATTTGATTTGTTGAGTGATTCCGCTTTGTTTGCCAAATAATCTGAAATTGCGAGAATTCCACCTAAATTATCTGAAGGATGCCCCCACTCTGCTGCAAGCCAAGTGTCATTAAAATCTAACCATCGAATCATTACACCAAGATTAAATGCAGCTTGAATTGGATCCAGTACATGATGTGTGCCAGGAACATGTGCGCCATGATCAACGTGAATTTCTTCAAAAAGCGGGCCGAGTAGTTTTACACAATCGTTCTGTTGCAGAGATAGTAATGCACACCCTAAGGCGTCCATTAAACATAAGTTTGCGGCTTGTAGTGCTTGCTTAGAAATGTCCTTATAGTCGATAACGTAGTCAGCAATTTCTTGTAATAGTCGATCAGGCCTTGGTCGTATAACGTTGGTTTGATCCACAATATAACCAATTGTTGCCGATTACCTTTCAGTAATCGGCACAAAGTCACGCTGAGTTGGGCCAATGTATTCTGCTGTAGGGCGAATTAGTTTGTTGTCAGCACGTTGTTCTTTTATATGCGCGCACCAGCCTGTAACTCGAGAACAGACGAAAAGTGGAGTGAATAATATTGTGGGGATTCCCATATAGTGATAACAAGAAGCGCTATAAAAATCTAAATTTGGAAATATATTTTTCTCACTTCGCATTACTTCCTCAATTGCTTCAGAAATTTTATATAGCATTGTGTCACCGGCATGTTCACCAAGACGTTTCGACCATTCCTTTACATGCTTACTTCTTGGGTCTGAATGTTTATATACTGCATGCCCAAAACCCATAATTAGTTGTTTGTTTTTAAGCATATCTTTGACACCCAAAACTGCCTCATCTGGTGATTCAAATCGCTCGATCAATTCCATCGCGGCTTCATTAGCCCCACCATGTAAAGGACCTTTAAGAGTACCTATACCTGCGTTAACTGCGGAATACATATCGGATAACGTTGCCGCACATACACGGCAGGCAAAAGTTGAGGCATTAAATTCATGCTCTGCATATAAAGTTAGTGAAACATCCATGCAGCGTTTATGCAGTTCATGTGCTTGCTTTCCACTAATGAGGTGCAGAATATAGCCTGCCGTTGAATCCTCCTCACTTTGTAAACTAATACGTCTACCCTGATGTGCAAAGCAATACCAATACAGCATGCAAGCAGGCATTGTCGCCAACAGGCGATCTGCAGTCTCATCTTGCTTTGTAAAATCAACTTCGGGTTCAATACACCCAAGCATCGAACATGCGGTACGCATGACATCCATGGGATGTGTGTTAGCCGGAATTCGTTCTAATGTTTGTAAAACAGGCTCAGATAGATTGCGTAACTCACATAATCTATTATTATAGCTATCTAATTCTTGAGTCGTCGGTAATTTATTGTATAGCAATAAATATGCGACTTCTTCAAATGTAGCATGTTGCGCTAAATCATCAATATTATAGCCACGGTAGTTTAGATCTTGGCCTGACTTGCCTACGGTGCAAATTGCAGTTGTGCCTGCAGCGATACCACGAAGACCTTTCTTGACCTCATTTTCCATTGTTGTTGATCTCATTTTTATTGTTAATTATATACAACATACTATTTTGTGTAGAAATGTACAATAAACATCACCACACAATACAATACACTATACGCATTGTATGGCACTATCTTTTAGCTAAATTTTGAGTTCGTGAAGTGTCTTATAAATATACGCAGCATTTCGGAAATTTTATATGCGAATTCCCGTTGTTAGTTAAATGCAGCGAGTTGTTTACGTTGTGCATTTAAGCCATCCCAAAACGCAGCTACACCATCAAGCATTTGATTACCATAAAAAATGAAATCACTCTCTCGAATGTCACGAGTAAAATACAGTTCTTCTAACTCTTCTTGTGTATGACGAGCATGTTGTGCTTCTAAACGACCATGCCAAGTAAAAAATGCCAACGGCAAGTTCATGTGGTGTATTTGATTAAATTTATTCAATCCTTCTATTAACTCATCCCAAAAACCTGCTGCAGCCCAATTTTCAACCGCATAGCTTGCGGCCTGTGAAGTTTGGTAATCTTCGCTTCCATAAAGGCGCGCAAGCTCGTCACAGAAAAATAGAGTTGCATGAGTGCCATGCTTGCGTTTACCCAAATCGTTAAAACCTAAATTCAGTTTACTGGAAATTCGTATCAACCACTCAAAATGCGCTGCCCGAAAATGAAATACCCCTCCTTCAACTGTACCTTCAATGGATACTAATTCAGGATCTACTTCTTTATCTAATTTTTTGTTGTCGCTATATTGTGTTTTTTTTGAAGAGTTAAAAACTACGCCAATTTCATTCGCAAGTATTTCTTTTGAAGCACGCATTCCTTCTAAGCTATCTGCATTTATTGTTTTTAATAATTGTGCAATCAAAAATTGATTTGAAAATACAGAAAACTGAACAACGAACTGTTTAATTTGTTCAAGATTTTGCATACCATTTTTAAACCATGCCGTATACTCATTATGAGTAATAACACGATGCTCAAGCATCTCATTATTAATTCGGTGTTGAAAATTTAGAAAACGGGTAGCCTTATCTATTGTGTAGCCGGTTTGACCTTTAAGTATGAGCCCCAACGAAGAACTCGTTAGACCTTCTAAGTGATGTTGGTGAGCAAATTGTTGCAGTTGTCGATTCGCCGGTACACTCATAGCTAACCTCTCTGCAAAAATATATTTCTATTTTATCAAATCCGATTTGATCATATTTAGACAAAGTTCAAATTGTAAAAATTCAATAAGAGATAACAGAACTATCAATTATTTTTAAGTATTACTTATTACTCTGCATCTGCTTGGTTTCCCGGCCCTGCTGCCGAAAATTCCTCTAGAGATAAGCATTCTTCATTAATTTTTTTTATATGTGGAAATTTACTCATATCACACTCAAAGCGATTCGCGTTATACACCTGAGGGATTAAAAAAATATCAGCTATTGTAGGGTTATCACGGTAACAAAATTTTCCTTTGAGATTATGCCTCTCAATGAATTTTTCTATAGCTGTAAATCCTTCATATACCCAATAGCGGTACCAATCACGTTTCTGGCGATCACTACAATTGAAAGATTCGATAAGATAATTAAGTACTCTTAGGTTATTTAGAGGATGTATCTCACAAGCGATAATTTGTGCAAGAGCGCGTACATAGGCTCTGGCAGTTGAGCTGGTGGGGAGAATGCTAGGATTTGGATACGTTTCTTCTAAGTACTCAATAATGGCTGACGATTGAATAAATACCTTACCTTGATCTTCCAAAGCAGGTACCAGACCTTGCGGATTAATTGCCAAATACTCAGGTCGCCAGTTTTCACCCTGATTTTTCAGTAAGTGGATAGGATAGGCTTCGTAATCAAGATGCTTTAAGTTAAGGGCTATGCGTACCCGATATGCGGAAGAGCTTCGGTAATATGTATAGAGCTTCAAGGGTCGCCTCACACAATGTTTTGTTGTATGGATCCAAAAATTGTGTCTCCTCTATGATCAAACATTTCTATACATACCTGATCACCATAAGATAAAAATGGAGTTTTTGCCTCGCCTTTCTCGATGATCTCAGCTACTCGTTTTTCAACTAAACAAGAAAAACCGTTACTTTTATCATAATTAGACACTGTTCCAGAACCGATTAATGTACCGGCACCCAAAGGACGCGTTTTTGCGGCATGACTAATTAAGGTCGGAAAATTGAAATGCATATCGTTACCGGCATTTGCGTTACCAAACAATTGGCCATTTAAATGTATCGTTAAAGGTAAATTCAACTTACCATCAGACCAAGCATTACCAAGTTCTTCAATTGTTACAGCAACTGGTGAAAAAGCACTTGGGGGTTTGCCATGTAAAAATCCAAATCCTTTTGCCAATTCATTCGGAATTAAATTTCGTAGGGAAATATCATTGACTATCATGACTAGACGAATGTGATTAAGAGCTTCATTAGATGAAACCCCCTGTGGCACATCATCTGTAACAACGACAACTTCGGCTTCAAAATCCAATCCCCAGTCTGGATCCATTAAGATAATTGAATCAGTAGGTCCAAAAAAAATATCTGATCCACCTTGATACATTAAAGGGTCAGAAAACAAATTCTCAGGCATCTCTGCTCCTCGTGCCTTACGTACACGTTCTACGTGACTTAAATATGCACTCCCATCTAACCATTGATAGGCACGAGGCAATGGAGAAGCGAGAAGTTGCTTATTAATTGGAAAGCTTTCTAACTTCCCCTCATTAAGATCAAAATAAATAGTTTCGAGTTCAGGAAAGATGTTCTGCCAATTTTCTATTGCAATTTGCAGAGTGGGTGCAACTTGTGGAACAGAAATACCTTGAGTTAAATCATAGCTCACTACGATGAGTGTCCCATCTCTTCCACCCTCTTTTAACGATGCAAGTTTCACGTAAACTTAATACATTAAACAAATAGTAAAATTTTGTCTTTAAGACTGTTGCCAAGAATTGGCATATGCTTTTAACTCTAGTGCTTCTGCCTGCGGCAGAATATCAACCTCTTCTCGAGAATCTATCATCACGGCCACTTCGTCTGTTTCATCCCGAGCTCGATGCTTACCTGCTGCAAAGGCTTTAGGATGTGGTCCATGAGTGATGCCGCTGGGATGTAAAGTAATCATGCCCGGATGAATATTGTCTCGTGAAAAGAACTCACCTCGATGGTAGAAAATAATTTCTTCATAATCATCATTATTATGATAGAAGGGTACCCGTAAAGCTCCTGGGTCTGATTCCAATGGTCGAGGTGTAAAAGTGCAAACAATAAAATGTTTTGAAAGAAAAGTGGTATGAGCAGATGGCGGTATATGATAACGATGACTCATTATTGGTCGAATATCTCTCCAATTTAAGCGCACCGGCATCAATGTTCCGTGCCAACCAATGGCATCCAATGGATTGTAGGGATAGATTAAAGTGCTGATCATCCCTCTGCGTTTAACAAAAATACTCCATTCCTCTTCTGTCTGTTGCGTAACAAAAGTCTGATCAAGTTCTGGAGCATCCAAAACAGCAGGATCGAAGATGGCATGATTACCAATTAGTCCTTTATCTGGAAGTTGATAGCTTGCGTTCGTTGACTCGATTAACAAGGCAGATAATGATGACGTGATTTCAATACGCCACATTGTACCGCGAGGTATAATGATGTAGTCACCTTCACTAATATGCAGATGGCCGTAGTCACAAAAAAATTCGGCTTCACCTCTATGTATAAATAGCAGCTCATCTCCATCCCCATTACGAACCAGATGGTCCATGTTGGTTTCTGTTTTCCAGAATCGAAAATTAAAATAGTCATTACATAAGAGAGGTATTGCATCCCAGGGCGAACTAGTTGAATCTTGTATTTTATTGGTATCGAAGGCACTGGGTTTTAGTGGTCCATCGATTTTTTTCCAGCCTGTAGGTGGGTGTCGATGATACATCTGAGTAGCTGGCCCAAAGAAACCTTCTTTACCAAGCTCTCTTTCAAAAGTGTTTTTAGGTAAATCTGCATGGGCTTGCCGTGAAGCCTTGCCTTCAGTTTTGGGTATAGAAATCCATTGTGCCATCTAGATGACTCCTCTTTTTAATTGGTCTTGCTCGATTGCCTCAAACAAGGCCTGGAAATTTCCCTCACCAAATCCTTCATTGCCTTTACGCTGTATGATTTCAAAGAAAATTGGTCCTATCACTATTTGCGTAAAAATTTGCAAAAGTAAATTAGGCTCATCTTTGGCAGAACCATCGATGAGAATTTTATTTTCTCTTAATCTGTCAAGGTCTTCTCCATGATGAGGGATGCGTTTTTCAATTTGATCATAGTACGTTTCAGGTACATCCATAAAAGTTATACCGTTTTCTCTTAGCCTCTCTACTGAGGTATAAATATCATCAGTGTGTAAAGCGATATGTTGAATACCTTCACCATGATAGGCCTCGATATATTCTTGAATTTGTGATTTAGAATCGGAAGGTTCGTTAATAGGTATACGAATTTTTCCGCAAGGGCTTGCCATAGCGCGCGAACGTAAACCTGTCTGTGTGCCATGAATGTCAAAATATTTTATTTCATGAAAATCAAAGAATCGTTCGTAAAATTCAGCCCATTGATTCATCCGTCCTTGATGCACATTATGGGTCAGATGATCTATCGCTTTTAGGCCCACTCCCGTTGGATTTCGTGGCCGCCCTTCTATAGGTTTAAAGTCGACATCGTATATAGATGAATCACCATATCGATCAATAATGTAAATTAAGCTCCTACCGATCCCATAAATTGCTGGTATGTTGAGTTCCATCGGCCCAACCTGGCCAAGGAATTCTTTTGCGCCTAATCGTTTGAGACGTTCATAGCTTAGTGTTGCATTTTTTACACGTATACCGAATGCACACACGGAAGGGCCGTGTACCTGTGCAAATGCAGAAGCAAAACTATGTGGCTCATGGTTAATGATAAAATTGATATCGCCCTGGCGGTATAGCGTTACATCTTTTGAACGATGCCGATATACAGCTATAAAGCCCATTTGGATGAAGAGCTCTTCAAGCGCTTTAGTATCATGTGCAATATACTCTACAAACTCAAAACCATCTGTTTCGATTGCATCATCCACTTGCTTCATTCGTAGATCCTAGCTTTAAGTTACAAGAATTTATTTGATTTTAGACAATTTAAACTTTCTATTTATTCACAGTGTGTATTTTTAACGTTAAGTAGATAAATAATTAGCAAGCTTTATACTTACTGTCTCAAGTTCATCAGCGGTATTCAAAATATCTGGGCACACACGCAAATAACCTTCTCTCGCATCCGTGACCACTTGTTCTTTCAATAACTGCTTTGTTATTTGCTCAGCATCGCGATGTGGCAACGCAATGAATGCGCCATGATTTTCTCGAGCACCAATCACATTTACATCTCGTTGTTGCAAAAGTTCACATAATAAATTTTGCTGATAAAGCGAATAATCCCGTAGACGCCGTATGCCAAGTGCAAGCACAAATTCAAGACCTGCTTGTGACTGATAATAGGTTAAAATTGCAGGGGTCGATTCAAAGAATGCTTTACCGCCGGAAGCAAACTCTACATTATTGGGCCGTTGAAAACTAAATGGGTCAGGCTGTGCAAACCAGCCCGTATCCAATGTGCGCAAAGAGCCATCCAAATGACGTGGGTGTATATACAGCCAGCAAGTACCTGGGCCACCACGCAAATATTTATAACAACCGCCAACCGCAAAATCGATGTTCAATGCACTGACATCCACTGGCACAATACCTGCGGCGTGGTAGAGGTCAACAAGAACTAACGCACCTTGTTTGTGGGCTGAATGAGTTAGTTCAGCCAATTCATCTAGTAATTGACCGGTAGTAAATAGGACATAAGAAACTACGATGAGGCGCGTAGATTTGTCTATGGATTGAATTAACGCATCGATATTATAGTAACGGCCATTCGTTGGCACTACTCTTTTAAGTTCTATGCGACCACGGTGTTGATAGTTCTTAAGAATGAAATCCAGTGAATTAAACTCATCACTAGTTGTTAACACTTTAATTTTTTCATCATAACAATTTAAAATCGCACGCAGCCCCTGTCCCGCATTAACCTTTGGTGTGATGCAATCTGCACTCGGTGCATGTATCAATTCTATAATTTGTTGACGAAAATCTTCTATACGTTTACCCCAAATTTCCCAAGCGCTATCAAGATTTTCATACCAAACATTTATCGCAGTATTTATATCTTCCTTAGTTTTATCTAGTGGACGCCCTAAGGAATGATTTGCCAAATAAATATTTGGCGCGAATGCTTGTAACGTCTGCCTAAATAACGGATGCAAATGTTTACAAACTAGATCTTCTGATAAAGGCTTATTATTTAGTGCAGATATAGCACTAGCGATTTCATTCATCTGTGAATTCGCTTATGGACGTGCGCACATCGAATAACTCGGGAAAAAATTTAACTTTTAGTACTTGCTCTAAGTATGCAACACCAGCAGTTCCTCCAGTACCTGGCTTGTAACCAATAATACGTTCGACCGTTTTCATGTGACGAAATCGCCATAATTGAAATTGTTCTTCAATGTCCACTAATTTTTCGCACATATTATACGCATCCCAGTGTTCGTCTGGATCAGTATATATTCGTGTAAATACATCAACGAGTTTTTCACTACGCTGATGAGGCATAGACCAATCTCGATTAATACATTCACTTGGTACTGCATAGTTATTGCGATGTAGGTATAAAAGAAATTCTTCATATAAGCTTGGCGCATCTAATAATTTTTTAAGCTTGATATAGGCATTTGAATCACTTTTGTAATACGTCAATGCTTGTTTATTTTTGTTTCCTAATACAAACTCAAGGGATCTGTATTGCAACGAATGTAATCCAGAGGCTTGTTGCAATATATTTCGAAATTTCGAATACTCCGTTGGAGTTAAGGTTTCCAAGACTGCCCATTGTTCAAACAGTTGCCGTTGAATAAGTTTTACGCGAGCTAGTATTTTGAAGCATGGATCAAGGCAATCATTTTGAATATATTGAATAGCAGCGTCAATTTCGTAAAGGACCAATTTCATCCATAGCTCAGAGGTTTGGTGTTGAATAATAAACAGTAACTCATCGTGGTGAGGGGGTTCTTTAAGGGGATTTTGAGCACTAAGCAACCTATCTAAGCAAAGATATCCTTCGTAAGTTATATTATTTTCCTTGTTGCTATTTTCTTTCATGGCTATTTGAATCGAGCTGTTTAAGCAGTCTATACAAGTCAATATTTCTCCTGCAAGAGTTGCTGATTGAATAAACAAATAAAGGCTTTACACATATTTACGCTCCGAAACAGTTTAGTACATAGAAGGTCTAATGTATTAAAATAATCTAACAAAAGGAGACATCATGTCGCAAATCATAAGATTTGAAATTGGCTACACTCAATATGTAAATCATTTGGGTGAAATAGTTCAAGACTTACCAAAATTTACATCCGACACTAACAATTTACTCTCACTTTATCGAATGATGGTGCTAACCCGTTTATTCGATCAAAAAGCAATAAGTCTACAGCGCACCGGCAAACTAGGGACATATGCCTCGTCTCTTGGTCAAGAAGCAGTGGGTGTTGCCATTGGTGATGTGATGCGACCTGAAGATGTACTACTACCCTCGTATAGAGAATATGGTGCGCAATTACAACGCGGAGTCAAAATCTCTAATATTTTATTATATTGGGGTGGCGATGAGCGTGGTATGTGTTTTTCTGATATAAAACACGATTTCCCAATTAGTGTACCCGTTGCAAGTCATGCGCCCCATGCAGTAGGCGTTGCTTATGCTATTAAATATCGTAATGAAGATCGTGTTGCCGTCTGTGTATTAGGCGACGGGGGGACTTCAAAAGGCGATTTTTATGAAGCAATCAATGCTGCTGGCGTCTGGCAATTACCAATCGTATTCGTAATCAATAATAATCAATGGGCAATTTCAGTACCTCGCAACATACAATCTCATGCACAGACGCTTGCACAAAAAGCAATCGCAGCCGGTATACATGGCGAACAAGTAGATGGAAATGATGTTATTGCTTTACGCGAACGTTTTTCAGCAGCATTGCACAAAGCACGAAATAGAAACGGACCAAGCATCATAGAAGCGCTGACCTATCGATTGAGTGACCATACTACAGCAGATGATGCCACTCATTATCGAAGTCAACGTGAAGTTGAAGAACAATTAAAATACGACCCCATTAATAGAATAAACGCACTATTAAGGACCAAATATAATTGGGATGATGAGCAAAATAATAAACTGCATCATGAATGTGAGAAGATTGTAGAAAATGAAGTTCAACAATATCTAAATACACCACCGCAACCATTAGAAAGTATGTTTGATCACCTATACGCAGAACTGCCAAGGGAGTTAATCAAGCAACGCCAAAAGGCTATAAGGGAAAACAAACTAAATGACTGAGATCACTTTAGTTGATGCAGTGAACCAAGCACTTGCATTTGAGATGGCTGCAGATGAAAACGTGATAATTTTAGGTGAGGATGTAGGAGTAAATGGAGGAGTTTTTCGTGCCACCGAAGGACTACAAAAAAAATTTGGTAAGACGAGAGTCATTGATACGCCGCTTGCGGAGACACTTATTGCGGGAATGGCAATTGGGCTAGCTGCAGAAGGACTTAAACCTGTAGCGGAAATCCAATTTATGGGCTTTATCTATTCAACCATTGATCAAATTATTAATCATGCTGGGCGAATGCGAAATCGCACGCGCGGTCGCTTGTCGTGCCCGATGGTGCTGCGCGCACCGTTTGGAGGTGGTATTCACGCCCCCGAGCATCACTCTGAAAGTACCGAATCCATATTTGCTCACATTCCTGGTATACGTGTAGTCATTCCCTCTTCTCCTTTGCGCGCCTATGGCTTATTACTGGCTGCCATTCGCGACCCGGATCCTGTTATCTTTTTAGAGCCTAAACGTGTGTATCGATTAATGAAACAAAATGTGCCAGATAAAGGTGCGGCATTACCTTTAGATGTTTGTTTTACCTTAAGAGAGGGTTCTGACATTACTTTAGTTTCATGGGGTGCCATGCTTCATGAAACCTTACTTGCTGCGGAAAAGTTAGACGCAGAAGGTGTTAGTGCAGAAGTAATCGACGTTGCAACAATAAAGCCATTAGATATAGAAACCATTTTGGAATCGGTCGAAAAAACTGGGCGATGTGTCATTGTGCATGAAGGACCACGTACTGTGGGTGTTGGTGCCGAGATTGCAGCGCAACTTGCAGAATATGGACTGCTAAACTTACTAGCCCCTGTACAAAGAGTTACCGGTTATGACACGATCATGCCATTATTTAAACTAGAGAATAAATACATGCTTGATGTAGATCAAATTCTTACTGCTGTAAAGAATTCATTGGGGTACACATGACCATATTTAAACTCCCAGATCTAGGTGAAGGACTACAAGATGCCGAGATAGTGGAATGGCATGTAAAACCTGGCGATGAAATACAGCTTGATCAACCGCTTGTATCTGTTGAAACCGATAAGGCAGTGGTTGATTTACCTAGTCCAGAAGCTGGAACAGTTTATAAACTTTATGGGAAAGTGGGTGACATTATTAATGTCGGTGACCCCCTTATCGAATTTTCTTCTGGCAGCCCTGAAATAAACCAACAAAAAGTTAAAACTGATAATGCCGGCACTGTAGTAGGTGAGGTAAAAGAAGGTAAACGTGTAGTTGCAGAATCTGCCCTACATGTTGGACATGCAGCTCATGGTCTCAAGGTAACTCCAGCAGTGCGTGCACTCGCGCATCGCCTTGATGTAGACCTATCCATCGTAACACCTACTGGCCCGGATGGAATGATTTCTGCAAAAGATGTTGAGCGAGTTGCAAAAATTCTGGATGAAGTAGGCCCCATGGAATTACTGCGAGGTACGCGTCGAACCATGGCGCGCACCATGTCTCAAGCACATGCAGAAGTAGTACCGGTAACGATTAATGATGATGCAGATATAGATGCTTGGGCCAAAGACGAAGATGTAACCATACGATTGATTCGAGCGATTGTAAGTGGATGTAAAGTAGAACCTTCTCTAAATGCCTGGTATGACAGTCACGCTGTCGGTAGGCGGGTTTTAGAAAAAATAGATTTAGGTGTTGCTGTTGATACAAAAGATGGTTTGTTTGTACCCGTATTGAGAGATGTTGGCAACCGCAACCGTGAAGATTTAAGAAATGCTTTAAATAAAATTAAACGCGATGTGCATGCCAGGAAAATTCCTGCAGAAGAATTACGTGGCTATACATTTACATTATCAAATTTCGGTACCTTTGGGGGTCGTTATGCAGATCCAATTGTTGTGCCACCTACCGTTGCAATATTAGGCGCGGGACATATTCGTTTACAAGTAGTTGCTGTGGATGATCGCGCCGTTGTACACCATATACTTCCTTTATCTCTGACGTTTGACCATCGATCCGTCACCGGTGGTGAAGCGACGCGATTCCTAGCACGAGCCATCGATGATCTTGTGCTCGCAGAGTAATACTTGTACTTATGAAATATTTTTTTGATTAAGCAGGATTTCTATTAAATTTCGGTACACGAGAAAAACCAAGTGGAGAGAAGATCAGCTTAAATTTCTTGAACAATGGATATACCCTTTTGCATCTTTACACTTAATCCTTTGAGTAAGACGATTGCCCTTAATGACCCATTCCTTTCCAGAAACTAGAACTTTTTCTTAGCCTTCACATAGTGCAATTTTTCCTTGGTGACGTGCTGAAGATTTGAGTGGAGCTTAGAGATGAAATTTGCTACAAAAGCACCTACTAAATGAATCTATACTTTCCAAAAAATTATTTATTCACATCTATAAATGCTGAGTTAAAATATTAGATGGACATTGATTGTATAATCATCAATCGAGATATTAGTAAATAGATTAGTACTTAATACATATGAGAATTAATCTTAGAGTTTTAACAAATACGCTTGATTTATATCAACTAATATTTCACTAATTATATTATTGTAAAGTTAAGTCAAATCATCACTTGATATTTTTATGAAAGTTTTAAATAAAGTACTAATAAGTCTTAAACTAATACTACTACTTGTCATTATTTCTTACTGTGCATCAAATGCAAGTGAAATAGACGAATTAGTAATTGAAGGGGAAAAAGAGTTTCAGCAAAGATGCGCGCTATGCCATGGAGAGGATGCAAAAGGCGATGGCCCCTATTCCTTTGCATTAGTGTTTAAACCAGCTGATTTAACACAGTTACTAATCAAAAATGATGGGGTTTTCCCTTTTATAGAAATTTATTTGGTTATAGACGGCCGTGAAATAGTGAAATCTCACGGTACTCGCCTAATGCCAATTTGGGGTGATCGATATAATGAAGAAACATGGTCAGTAGTTAGCCCTCAGTATGCAAAGACCTTGGTAAGAGGGCGTATTTTTGAATTACTCTTATATCTTTATTCCATACAAGAACCTAAGCTGTAACCTTTATTGCCCATCATTAACTATTATGGTAATGCAATTAATAAAGTATTGTGTATCAACAAAGTTGATAATTAATTTGCATGCCCCACAAATAATTTTAAATATAAAATTTAACACTAATTGATATTAGTGCAAGAATACTGGCTTCCACAAAATCCGTAAATCTCTGATAATTACTCTGTTGATTTAAATCGATAAGAATAAACATCTAAATAGCTATCGTACTTGCTCGAAAGCTAAGTTAATAATAGAGAATGATAGAACTAGACAAAGTTGCAGGTATTGCAAAAATAAAACTAATTTTTCCTCTTGAAAATAATGATTTCTCGAAAATAGTAAAGGAAATCGATCCTTACATTCAAGATAATGGTAATTTAAAAGGATTGATAATTTACAGTGAACATTTTCCTAGGTGGAAAAATATCAAAGCGATATTGTCACATGTTAAATTCGTAAAAAACCATCACAAAAATATATGCAAAATAGCAGCAATTACTCATAGTAAAGTTTTAAATAAAGTAGTTGATATTATCCAGCCCTTCTTAAAGGCCAAGGTGAGGCACTATGCTTTTACTCAAGCAGATGATGCCATGACATGGATACTTTCTGACTAGAGTTTAAATTTTCTTAATACATCTAAATTTTATTATAAAAACATCTTTATACTGTATAATTTTATGCCCTTTTATAAACTATTCATTGGCCACACGTTGACCTAAATCAAAAAGCATCCGCATATCATTTATTATTGTATATATCAAATAAAACTCATAAAAGGTGGACCTATGTTAGGCGGAATAATTTTAATTATTGCTGGCATACTAATTGCCATCTACCCTCCTTTACTATCGATAATCGTAGCAATACTTCTAATATTTATGGGCGGAATTGTGGTCGCAATAGCTTATCACAATAGAAAGTTACGCCGACATTATGACAATCCAGTTATAGAATTGTTTTTCCGTTTATAAACAACGTGTGCACTAATCTTTTTGATTCAATTAAGAATATTAAAAAGATTTTCTTCAAGAGCTTTCATGTAAAAAACTATTCAAACACTACTGAGAATAGATGATCAATATTGATAAAACTCATATTAATAAAGTATCCAGAGAGCTTGATGCATTTTATACGGCTTTAAAATCCTTTATTTACTATACGGAACTAAATAAGCAGGGTACTACCAAAATAAATAATTCTGAATTTTGGAGCTATATAGAGTTTACATTGCTGTATACCATGCTCGTAAACTGGAATGAGGTGTTTGGGGTTGCCAAACAAAATAAGCATTGGAATGAGATTACTCTGGAAGTATCAGATTATATAAAGAAACTCTATGTTGCTGGTGAGTTCAATTATACAAGTTGGACCGAATATCGTAATTACATTAATGAACTTAATCATAACTTTATCCTGTTCCCAGACCCTTATCACCATACAGATCAAAAATACAATTTGGAAGGTATAAAAGTATCCCTAGAAGTCACTCATGAATGGTTTCATGAGTTAGTATTAAATAATGAGGACATAGCTAAAAGTGAAGAAATAAACAAATGGCCGATTAAGGACAAGGATCACATAAACAACTTAAGGCAAGAAATACAGACTGTTATTAGTGCTAATAAATTAGCAAATTAGCCCAGCTTGAATTTAAATATACAGGGATTAACTTCCAAACCAATTAAAGACCCTAATCATAAACCAAAACAAAAACATCAAGGCTAAACATAGGACCGCAACCTCGAACAAGTATTCTTTAGTAAATACAACTAAGTTGTGTCAAAACTGATCAAATTTTAATAAATATCTCGCAATTTGAACTCCACATATAATTAATAATAGATGGCATTTGAACACCTCTATTTTTATTAATGAGCTTCGTCCCAGTTAAATATTGATTCATTCAAAACCATATTTATTCACATTGTGGTCAATAGCTTTACTTCTCTTTAAATAACTCTAATAAATACTTGCTTGAGATATATAATTCTAAAAATGTAACTACATTGATTGTAATACTAGTGTGTTAGCGGTTACTTTCATCAAGAACAGCCTGTACTCTCTCGATAAAGTCTCGCTCCACAATTGGTCTTTCGATAAAATCTGCTGCACCTGCATGTATGGCCTGTACGGCCGTGGTTACGCTGTCATCCCCATTTGCTAATACAACTACTGGCGTGGATAAGCCATGTTCACGCATTTGTTTAATCAAGGTGATTCCATCGGTGTCGGCTAATTTAATTTCAGTGATTAAACATGCTGGGGCCTCAGATAGAGGCTCAGCGAGAAATGCATTTACATTTTCAAATGCCTTAACCTCGGTGGGAAGCTTGTTGAGCAGCCTAATGAGTTGGTCCCGTATTGCGCCATTCCCTACGATAAGATGTATAGGCCTGTTTTTAGTTAATTTCCAAATCATTGATAAATTTAATGACTCTTATATTGACATATTTACATTGAGAATCTCACACACTATGCATAGTGACACGAAACTTAGCACTGAAATACTGATCTTGATCAATATTCAGAATCCAAACCAACCTTAAACACCAATATAGTAGAGATACTCACCAAAATTGTGAGCTTACGAAGAGATTTAAAAATAAAAAATGTTAGGTTTGAGCGCTCAGCATGAATTTAACTAGCTCCGCAACAGACTTTGCTCCAAGTTTTTCCATAGCATGAGAACGATGAATTTCTACGGTTCGATCACTAATACCAAGCTCTCGTGCAATGATTTTATTAGCTTTCCCATCTAGTACGAGGTCAACGACTTCGCGTTCACGCATCGTTAAAGAATCGACACGCTGTTGTATCGCATGCTTATCACCAAGATTTTTACGATCCAATGCATCTTGTTTGAGCGCCTTAGTGATACAGTCAAGTAACTCTTGATCTCTAAATGGTTTTTGCAGAAATTCAAATGCGCCATTTTTCATGGCTTGTACGGCCATAGCCACTTCACCATGCCCTGTCATAATTATTAATGGTAATGATGCACCTAGACTATTTAACTTTTGTTGTAATTCTATACCACTCATACCGGGCATGCGCACATCTGCCAGTACACAACCTGGTTGACTGGTATTGAATTCATCGAGAAAGCCCTGCGCATTTGCATATGTACGCGTTTGCAAGTCTATTGATTCAAGCAATTCAACTAAGCTATCACGCACATCCTCATCGTCATCTACTATAAAGACAGTTTGATTATCATCATTCATTTTTATCGTCCAATGCAGTAGGTAAAGTAAAATGGAAGGTAGTGCCTTTATCTGAATTGCGCGTAAACCATAAATGCCCGCTGTGTTCTTGAATAATAGAATGACAAATTGCCAAGCCCATACCCATCCCTGACTTCTTAGTAGTATAAAATGGATTGAAAATTTGTTTTGCACTTTCATCATCCAGACCAATGCCATAATCTTTTACAGATACTTGTATTCTATCCTTTGCAGTCAGAAACGAAGAACTAATTGTAATGACTTTGTACTGTTCTGGCTCCTTGGATGCCGCGTCCATCGCATTACGAATGAGGTTTAATATGACTTGCTGAATTTGTACACTATCTGCCATCACGTTAGGCATCGCACGATCAAGCTTAAAGTCAATTTTAAAGTTAAGTGCTTGAATGTCCACCTCTGCTATATTGGAAGTATCTTTTATTAACCTATTAATATTTATATTCTCTCGTTTTTTGGGCAGGCGCTTGACCATGGCACGCAAACGCGTAATCACATCCCCGGCACGCACTGAGGTTTTAGAAATTTTTTCTAATAAATTTTGCAGCTTTTCAATATCAATAGTGTCGCTTTGAGTTCTGCGTTTTGCCGCCTGCGCATATGATTCAATTGCTGTAAGAGGTTGATTGATCTCATGGGCAATGCCTGCTGCCATTTCACCCATCATACTCAAGCGATCCATGTGAGCTAACTGCTCCTGTTGTTTTTGCGAATATTCTGCTGCTTTGATTATTTCAGTAACATCCTCAATTTGAACAATCAGCATTGCAGGCTGTTGATTTTCATCGTGCACAACCGCAACACTTACTTGCACATATACAATCGCCCCATTCTTGTGAATATAGCGTTTTTCAATTTTATATCCTTCAAGGTGAGCATCTTGCAATTCAGCTAAATAATCCTGGCTTTTTTTTATGTCATCTCGATGAGTGATTTCTATAAAAGACATCTCAAGTAGCTCAGCTTCTGAATAGCCCAACATAGTACACAATGCGACATTAACGTTAAGAAATGACCCATATAAGTCAGTCAGGGCGATCCCTGCCGGCGCATTGTTAAATATAAGACGAAACTCTTCTTCACGTAAGCGCAATTTCTCGCGAGCCTTTTTCTCTTCAGTAACATCCCTTAAAACAGTAGTCCAATTTGTAATTTCTCCGGCTTCATTACTTATCGCATCTATGCTCCATTGCATGTAAAACTCAGTGCCGTCCTTTCGATAGTTGATTGTCTCACCACTCCATGAAACACCATTTTGGAGAGAATGCCGCAATTGTTTAAGAGTGTTTTTATCTGTCTTGGGCCCCTGTAGGATTCTTGGTGTCTTACCAATGACTTCTTTTTCAGAATAGCCCGTAATTTTTTCAAACGCAGGATTGACAAAAACAATTTCAGGCCCAGGCTCATCTAGCTCTCTTGTAGTAATCAAAATGCCATCGCGAGATTGCATAGCCGTGGCATTAATTAACCGCAATGCTCTTTCGGCTTTTTTTCGTTGTGAGATATCTACAATAATTGCCACAAAGGCAGGCATACCTTCGTATATCGAAAGCTCAAGATGCACTTCAATAGGATAGCGGCTGCCATCTTTTCGTTGATGCACGGTGGTAAACACAATCTTGTCTTGTTCACCTGTACGCAAGGGATAGATAAGTTCTCGGAATGTCTCAGATGAATATTCAGGTTTAATGTCAAAAGGCGTAAGCTTTACGATTTCACCTTCACTGTATTGTAAATTCTCCAATGCCCCTTGGTTTACACGAATAAAAATCAAGCTGTCTGCGTCAAAGATATAAATTTCATTAAGTGAATTCTCAAGAATACTCTCATAGCTAGTGGCTTTATCTAAATAACTTTTCTCAGTAGTAAGATCTCTAATAAAACCAGTAAAAAATCGTTGCCTAGGCTCAAATAATTCTACAACTTCAACCCATATTGGAAACAATGTGTCATCTTTGCGTTTACCTTCCATCTCGCGTCCAATGCCGATGATTTTAGCTTTACCGCTTGCAAGATAATTTTTAATATAAGAATCATGTTTTTTTTGATAATGCAACGGCATTAGCATGGAAACATTATTTCCAATCACTTCATATGCGGCATAGGCAAACATTTTTTCTGCTGCAGAATTGAAGGATTGTATGGTTCCTGCATCATCGATGGTAATGATTCCTTCAACTGAGGTTTCAATGATCGCGCGTAGACGTGCTTCAGACTTTGACAATGCGTATTCATCAGTAACAATTTTATCAAGCATTGTATCGAACGTATTACCGAGACTGGCCAGTTCATCGGTACCTTTGATTCGCGCACGCGCTACCTGGTCACCTTGTGTAAAATTTTTACCGGTAGTAATCAATTGTTCTACACGGCGTGTTAGCCGAAAATAAACGACTATCCAAACTATGAATGCCGCTGCGAGAATCCCAATACTTTCGCGAGTAGCTTCTTTATTAAGATTACTTAGAGCTAATGCTTTTTGAATCTTAATATTCTTACGGTAATATATAAATCCACAGTCTTTTGGACGTATCATTTGTGCGTTTTGGCTAGCACAAATACTAGAGTACCCAAAAACACGATGTTTATTTGCAGAAAGTCGAGTTACTGTTGCTCTTGTCTCTAATGCGTAGGTTATGAGATCAGGATCTTGGAATTCATTTAGCCCTGTCCAATGTGTGTTGAGCAATTCCAAATTTGTAGACGCTATAATATTCCCTTGAGAATTGGCTAAAAACATAAGTTCATGCCCCCGCTCTGCCCCAAAAGAGGCAATGACACTTTTTACCGCATCTATATTGTCATAACGAAGCAGAATTTCGATTGGACCTTGTACACGATTTAAAAGTGCTTGTATGTCCTGTCCTGCACGTTCTTCTACAGTCTTTAGAAGTTCCGGTTTAGTTGTTAAGTACAGAAAACCACTGAGCAGAACCGCAATCAAAATAATTACCAGCGGCACCAAATATCTCAGTGATATCTGGGGAAAATATTTCATGGCTCATACAGTTCCTGCACTGAAGGATAAAATAAACTTGTAATTATTTCAGAAGTATCTAATAAATGATTAGCTTGCATAGTGTGTTGTAAACGCTGCACAGTAGTACGTAATTTTGGCGACGCCCCTCCTATTAGCATAAGGTTTTCTTTGCTACTCGGAAGATGAATACCTACATAGCTGCTTAGAAGTTCTTTACTGTTAAGATCCATACGTTGAGCCATTATTTTTGTGGCATCTTCTGGGTTATCTCGCAAATATTTAAGCGCCTCAAACCAACCGCTAATTAGTTCCTTCACTTGACCGTGATGTTTTTCTAAATAATCACTATGGATAACGATGACATCTACGATCTCGTGAGGAATTTCCCGACTTGTAAAAAGCTCTCTTGCCCCGACTGCAAGTAGCTTAGTGCGTGTGGGTTCAAAAGTTACAAGGGCATCAACTTTATTATTTTTAAATGCAGTTTCATGTTCACTGGCTTCTAGGTTAATAATCTCAATTTGATCAGGCCTTAGTTTATATATTTCTAAAGCTCGTGAAATCATGTAAGCACCTAGCGCCCCTGATTCCACACCTATTCGTTTGCCAACTAAATCATTAAAACTGTTTATCTCTGGTTTGCTTATAATTACGTCTGCACCCGCAGAAATATCAGTTACTAGAACAATCTGAATAGGAATTTTCCTCTCCACCAATAGCAATGCTTCATCAAGTGTTAATGCAGCGGCTTCTAGAGATTGATTACGGAATGCACGTATTACTTCACTCGCAGACAGGTATTCAACTAAGCTTATAGATTCAGTATTTATATAGCCTTGCTGTCGTGCCAAAAACAAAGGTTCATAACCTATCCATACGTTGGCCCCTAGGCGCATCGGATTATTGATTTCCTTAGAACAAGCGGGAATCATAACCACAATGAATATAAGGTAGAGGCTGATTATGTGCTTTGAAACATTCATGTGATGTTAATTATCGCGGATGATGGGGAGGATGACATGCTAACCCCCTTGATTTCTGCAAAAAGTCTTATTGTTCTGGTGCTTACCTAGCATACCTATGTCCATATATACATCAAGAGAGATTACGTTCTAGGTATTTCCCGCAATAGTAGTATGCGGATATACGAATTATTTCCAGTCGCTGCGGAAGGTTTAATAATGCCCAGGATGAAGACCTGGATCTGTATAAGTGCAGATTCTCAAGTGGGATAACAAACCAAAATAAGCCGTAGGAGCAAGACCATGCCAACAGCTACCGCCATACTCACACAAGACACATATACAGCGCCGAAAGCTTATTTACGAAATAATTGTCGTGATTGTAATCGACAGAAAGCCTGCCTCGCTCAGTCACTAGAAGATGAGGAACTTGCAGCATTTGACTTGATCGTAAAACATTCAAAAAAACTAAATCGCGGTGATTTTCTTTATCGAGCCGGGGATGAATTCAATTCGATGTACACTATCCGTAGTGGTTCCTTAAAAACCTTCATTGTTGATGAAGAAGGACGCGAACAAATTTTAGGCTTTTCAATTCAAGGTGATGTCGTTGCATTGGATGGGGCAACCTTGAATGCATGCCCGACGACAGCACAGGCACTAGAAACTACATATGTTTGTGAAATCCCATTTGCGCGCTATATGGAACTTGCCGCAGAGATACCATCACTCTATCAGCAACTATTGACTCACATGAGTCATCATATTCGAGATGAGGAAGAACACGCCTTGCTGCTAGGCACAAAAAGTGCGGAACAACGTCTCGCGACATTTTTGATTAATTTTTCAAACCGCTATGCAATGCGCGGGTTTTCTAAACATGAGTTCAACTTACATATGTCACGTCGTGACATTGGTAACTATCTCTCAGCTGCAATGGAAACGGTCAGTCGTTTGTTTTCACGTCTACAAGCAAACGGGCTTATTGAAGTGCATGGCAAACTTATTAAAATAAATGACTTGGAAGGATTACATAGATTTGCTACATAGCACCGCCATATAGCTTAGACCAAATCAAGGATGATTTAAGATACAACATGAAAGATTATTTCGAAGGAGTGGCACGCAGGGACAGGTGAAGGCGTTTAGCAAAAATTAATTAGCATTAATCTGCTAAACATCTAGACCTGTATTTTAATTTACATAACTAAAACAGCTGCGCCATTTAATCTCCCGTAACGCAAATCTTCCAATGCTCCATTGGCATTAGCCAAAGGATATTTATGAATATGTGTTTTAACGGGCGTTTGTTTAACAATCTTAAAAAACTCTAGCCCATCTTCTCTAGTTAAATTTGCAACGGAACAAATTTTTCGTTCGCCCCAAAGAATTTCATAGGGAAACGTTGGGATGTCACTCATGTGAATACCTCCGCATACGACGGTACCCCCTTTTTGTATGATGCGTAAGGCCTTGAGTACTAAGTCGCCAACAGGCGCAAAGATGATTGCTGCGTTAAGTAGTTCTGAGGGTTGCTTGTTCGAATCTCCAGCCCATGTCGCACCGAGCTTATACGCAAATTGTTGAGCGTCTTTATCACCAGGACGCGTGAAGGCATAAAACGAATTATTCTGATGAGTAATAATCTGCGCAAGTATATGAGCGGCCGCACCAAAGCCAAAGATGCCAATTTTTTCATGATTTTCATTCGTTGTACGAGCTAATTTTAGGCATCTGTAGCCGATAAGTCCCGCACAAAGCAACGGGGCAAGTTCTGCGGCATCTACGCTTTCCGCTAATGGGATGCAATAACGATGATCCGCGACCGTGTATTCACAATAACCACCATCAAGCTGGTAACCCGTAAATTTTGCGTTGTCACATAAATTTTCTTTGTTAGTTTGACAAAATTTGCACACACCACAAGTCCAACCCAACCAAGGTATACCAACTAGAATACCGGGCTCTAGAGACACATTGGATCCAACTTTTACGATATTTCCAACTATCTCATGCCCAGGGATAATTGGTGTATTGGTATTCGGTAACTCGCCATCTACTAAGTGCAAATCAGTTCGGCAGACCCCACAGGCTAAAACTTTGACCAAGACTTCTTGTGCATTGGGTTGAGGTATTGGGCGCTCTTCTAACTCAAGCGGTTGCCCAATAGTATTTAAAACCATTGCTCTCATAAATATTCTGACTATACTCAATTTGACTATTAATTATACTTACTCATAATTCAGCTATATATCTGTTGATTTAGATCAATGCTGAAATATATGTGTCTATATAGCCTAACAACATATTAAATTTTATATCTATATCTTATGAAAATAATCAATTCATGTTTTTTTATTGCTCTCGTTTCTTTGATCACTTTAGCAAGCGCATATGCAGTTGAAGATGAAGCTAAAGAGGCTGATATTGTTGGTAAAAAGGAATTTATAACCTATTGTGCTTCCTGTCATGGTAGTGGCGGAAAAGGTGATGGGCCTATGGTTAATTTTCTAAAACGCAAGCCTATAGATTTAACACAGCTTGCAAAGAACAATGGTAACGTGTTTCCATTTGATCGAATTTATGGTGTTTTTGATGGTACCTATGTTTTTGCTGAACATGGCACAAGCGAAATGCCTATTTGGGGATATCGCTTTATACGAGAAGCACAACAAGAAAATGAACCCAGTAATATAGCAAAGGCTAAAGCGTTGGACATTATTTTATATATCCAGGTTATACAGGAGTAATCATGAAATATTCGATGCAATGTGCAGTTTTTATTTCTTCATTAATTATCTCAATGAATGCTTATGCTGCTGAAACAATGGACCGTGACCCTACGTATGGTGGCGTAGAGTTTGAACGTTCTTGCGCGATTTGCCATGGATTTAATGGTAAAGGCAAAGGTGTGATGTCTGACTCATTAACAAAACAACCTTCAGATCTAACAGTTTTATCTAAAAATAATAATGGTCATTTTCCATTTACAGAGATTTATCAAATGATTGAAGGTTCCCAAAATGTGGGTGTGCATGGAAGTCGGGATATGCCAGTTTGGGGTGATCGCTATCGCAAGGAAGCCGAGAAATATGGAGCCGACGAATATCTATATTCAAGAGGGCTTATTCTTGAACTGTTAGTATATCTTATGGCCATTCAAGAATAATAAATTGTAAATTTCCAATATAGGAGACAGATATGCCTGCTGAACAAGTAACAAAAGATGAGCTTCTAAAAAAACAACAAGAGCTAATTGACCGCATTACTGCAATAAAAAAAGATTTTCAAAAAGGCCTCGACCGAGATTTAGAAGAGCAAGCATTACAATTGGAAAACTATGAGGTATTGCAAGGATTACTTGAACAGGCAGTAGCTGAGCTTGAAAAAATAGAAAAACAACTAGCAAAAATGTCGAGAGTATTAACTAGCTAATGCTTACGCACAGCTAGTACGTCGCAAGTTGCGTTGTTTAGAACTGATTGAGCAGTTGATCCTATCAACTTTTTAATTCCATGAACGCCATGTGCCCCAACAATAATTAAGTCTACTTTTTTGCCCTGAGCCGTTGAAAGTATGGAAAATCTTGGCACACCCACTTCTGCTAGATAGCTAACTTTACCCAAATTATACTTTGCTGCCTCCTTTTCAAGTGCCTTTTCAGCATTTGCTTTTAATTTTATTTCCTCTAAGGACCATTCCCTGTTGTAACTAATTGCCTGATTTTGAGATGCGCCCATGAGTGACGGAATGTCTCGCTCAACAACGTGAAATAAAATTATATTTGTATTAGAGTCTTGATGTATAGTTTCTAGTTTCTTGAAGATAACATCAGTTAATTCTGAATAGTCAACAGCAACTAAAACATTCTTATAAGGAAACATGCTTTAATACCCCTTGTTGCGTAAATCTTGAATATCTTCTAGCAATTGAAGTGCAAGTGCCGCTCCTGGAATATTTATATCAAGTTCTTTTCTAAATCGCAATGCACATCCTATGCGTTCACAATCTTTTTGCGTAAACAACCACTTTTCTGGTTTATTCCCAGATGGCTCTGCGATACCCCATGACACCATCTCATTTATAGCTTCTTGGCTTAAACCGTGCGTATGACGAATTGCATAGGTTGTATAAATAATATTTTCGTTCACCATTTAATCTCGTTATTTATATTAACTTTCATCTGCATAGTGCGTTCTAGTCTCCAATATATTAATAGAGATGAAGTATCATGTTGATATATGTCAAAAAGATGCATGCTTTCCTTATCTATATTAATCTCAAGAAAATATAAATATTTGATATACACTCAAGATCTATAAACAGCTAATCAAAATTTAATTATGTAAAACACTTCGATAAACTGATGAATCTAGAGATTACCCTCAATTTATTAGTATCCCTTGCAATTGGTGTAATCATTGGTTTTGAGCGAGAGTGGAAAACCCGGAGCCAGCCAGATCGAGCTTACGATGCAGGGGTCCGTACTTTTGCAGGAGTTAGTTTTCTTGGTGGCTTATCTGCAATACTTAGCAGCACAATTAGCCCACTGATTTTACCTTCCTTAGCTTTAGGCTTATCTTCTATTATCTTTATTAGCTATAGGTTTAGTGCAAAAAAGTCTCATGATTTTGGCTATACCACAGAAGTAGCTCTGTTATTGGTATTTGCGATGGGAGCTTTTGCAGCAACTGGATACAAAATTGAAGCAGTTGCATTTGCAACTGTTATTGTTGCCTTGCTTCGGCTTAAAACTAAGCTACACACATATATAAAAGAACTAGAAGTAGAAGAAGTTAATGCCACAATACAATTGCTCTTATTAGCAGCTGTGGCATTGCCACTACTTCCCAATCAAGATATGGGGCCAGGCGGGGCAATTAATCCTCGCACCATTGGAATCCTTATATTATTAATCGCTGGTATTTCATATTTTGGATATTTTAGTGCAAAGATTTTAGGCACTCGTATTGGAATTTTTCTAACAGCTCTTCTAGGTGGATTAACTGCATCTACTGCTGTTGCGGTAGCATTTTCAAAAATAGCGTCCAAAAACAAAAATATCTCTCGGGCATTACTTGGTGGAGGCATATCTCTGGCAGCTGCAATGATGGGCCTAAGGCTACTGATATTAATTGGTATTTTAAACTTTTCGCTAATACCGTATGTCAGCCCTGTGTTGATCACATTAACAATAATTCCTTTGAGTGCAGCTGTATGGATTGCAACTCGCCCACAATATCAAACAACAATAGCTGCTCCACTTGAGTTAAAAAATCCTTTACAGCTTGATACTGCGGCAATCTATGGTGTCGCTCTATCTCTGCTATTTCTGACTGTATATCTAGTACAAACATATTTTGGTACAGCAGGTGTTTACGCATTGGCAGCAACTTCTGGAATAGCAGATGCAGATGCTATAAGTATTACTTTAGCTAAGTCTGCAACACCAGTGGGCAATAAATTATCAGCACAAGTTGCAGCAAACGGTATTTTAATTGTTGTATTTGTTAATACAGTAGTTAAAGCCGTTATTTCTCAAATAATCGGCGGCTGGAGCCTAGCAAAATGGAGTAGTAGTATACTAATTTTAGCTTTTTCTATAGGCTTGATTATACATTTCATATTTATCTCGTCATCACTAAAAGCATTCTAAGCTAGCTGACAGATTTCATCTGTGCACATATGACTACAACTAAACAATTAAAAAAATAAATTTACTTGAATATTTTTATTATTATCTTACATAATCATCTGAATGTACCATCAAAATATTAACTATATATCTCTTACAACAATTAGTATTGATAAAACTACAGCTCTTGATGATTTAATAGAAAATGTTTTTTTTAACTGTTTTAAACAATGCATAGATAACTATTTTTCATTACTACAACATTATGATGCCGAAAATCTTCATCTAATGAGGATAGGCTTGCGACGACTTAAATCTTTCATTTGGTTTTTTAAAAAGGAACTTTCCACAAATGAGCGGATAAAGATAAATAAAATTATTAAACAATTAATCAAACCTACTTCAAAAGTTCGTGATTATGATGTAGTCTATTCAGAATACATTCTTCCTGCTTTTCATAAAAATGAAAATCTAGAGGAGTTCAAAAGCTTACTTGAACATTCAGATGAAGAGCGAATAAGCCTACATAAAAGCGCTCTCAATGATCTATCCTCTATGCATTACCAAAATTTAGTACAACAACTACGAAACTGGATTGGAAATAAACAATGGAAAATAGATTCATATGCATATAAAAATATAAAAGGCAAAGCCCTAAAAAAAATAATAGGAAAAAAAATACAACGAAGACGTAAAAAGATTATGCGCTCTAAAAAACATGTTTCGGTTTATACTCAAAATGAGTTACATAAACTTCGCATTAATATCAAAGAGCTTAGATATGTAATAGATATTCTTGGTTTTTGCGTTAAACGCAAAAAACAAGAACTAAAACTTTTGAAAAAACTACAGGATATCCTCGGAAAGATTAATGACACATATGTTGCCGAGCGAATCATGCGTGATCTAAACAGCAGCAAAGACATCGGTGCAACTAGATCATATATTGAACATCAAGCACATAATTCTCGAATTCAATACTTAGACCAACTAAAGGCTTTTTCTTAGAAGAAATTTATTGACCCTAGTCAATACTAGAACCTTAGTATTACTCATAATGCTTACTACTAAAAAATTCAATATAGCACTAACATTTCTATGGAGGCATTGAAATGAAACTTGTACCTAGAGATCCGTTTTTTAATTATTTCCCTCAATTTAGGGATTTAAATCGGTTTTTTAATATAGAATTAGATGATGAGGATAGCACGATCGCTACTAGTTCTTGGACACCTGCTGTTGATATCGCAGAAAAGGATGATCATTTTCTTATCGAGGCCGACGTCCCAGGAGTCGACCCAAAGGATATCGAAATTAGTATGGAAAATGGTGTATTAACCATAAAGGGTGAGCGCAAAAGTGAAATAAAAGAAGAGAAAGAAGGCTACACACGCGTTGAGCGATCACATGGTAGTTTTTATCGACGCTTTAGCCTTCCTGAATCTGCTGATTCTGAGCATGTTACGGCTAGATCCAATAAAGGCGTATTACAGATTACGGTAGGCAAAAAAGAGGTTGCTAAACCAAAAATAATTACGGTCAACGTTAAATAATGTCCCTGCTTCCTCAAGGTCATAACTGATTTTTTCATATTAATTAGCAATGCGACTTTGAGGAAGTATTCTAGGCCCGAGTCAAATTTAGATTCGCTTAAGAGTTTACGTTAGTAATCAATAGGCGAGTTCGTACGCTTAATAATTATTTTGTGTTGGCAATAACACTAGACTTATACAACACGCTTTTAAGAAGTCAAAGCCAATATTTCACTTTTTTTAGAAACCAGATTGACATATTCTGATTTATATCAATGCCTATCACACAATTCTTTGTATAGTTTGCCTAACCGTGAAATCATGGTTTATTAAATGGTTAGTTTTATGATTTAATATTTTCAACTACCAATAGTTTATACAGTAGCGAGAGACCTCATGCCTATTAAAGATATTATGGTGTTGTGTGATGCTGGTGACGCAAATGATTTCCGTGTTGAAACAGTGTTGTCATTCGCAAAAGTTTACCAGGCGCATGTGACAGGAATGTATTTAATTCCCTATCCAGTTATACCTGTATATGGTGGGGCATTTCCAGAAGCCATCCCTTACACATCATCCGATCAGTTGGAAAAGTCCACTAATATTGCAAAAAAACTTGAATCTAAATTCAAGAAAAAAGCAGCAGAGCTGGAGGTTCCTTGTGATTGGAAAACTATAGATGGCGTAGATGTTCGTTACATAATAGACAATGCCCGATATACAGACATTGTCGTGGTTCCACAGGGATATTCTAGATATGGAGAGGAAAACACACAGAAAATTGATGACTATTTGTCAATACATTTAGGTCGGCCTCTTATGGTTATTCCAGATTTAAAGAAGGTTTTTAAATTGCCTAAGTACATCATCATCGCCTGGAATGAGAGCCATGAAGTCGCACGAGCCGTTCACGATGCTCTACCCTTTTTACAATATGCAGAACGAATTCAAGTTGTGAGTGTTTCGATTAGCTCTGATGAAGAAAAAGCTTACATGATTTATTGTGATGACTTGCGAAAACACTTATCACATCATGGTATAAATGTAGAAGTCGTATCATTAGATCAATCTGCCAAAGGTACTGGTGGCACACTTTTAGAAAGTGCCATAGAATTTGATGCAGATTTAATAGTTATGGGTGCATATGGACATTCAAGACTTAAAGAAATTATTTTAGGGGGAACCACAAATTACCTACTTAAACATACAACAATTCCTTTATTTCTCTCTCATTAAAGTTAATGTTTTAAAAGTAATTGACATTTTTCTTACTAATATTAATTGTTAATATCTTTTACACATGCCAGATACTTCTCTTGCTAGGAGAATATCACTTCCATTACTAACATTTTATGGACTGGGCACAATTCTAGGTGCAGGCATCTATGTGTTAATTGGCGAAGTTGCTCTCCGTGCAGGACAATATACCCCTCTCTCTTTTATTGTCGCAGCATGTATTGCCGCGGTAACTGCATATTCATTTGCACGTCTGTCTTCACTATTTCCAAAAAGCGCGGGTGAATCAGCTTATGCATATGCAGCATTTAAGGCACGTAGTATTTCTGCATTAATGGGCTTAGCAGTTGTACTTGTCGGAACCGTTTCTGCAGCTACTATGGTGAAAGGTTTTGCTGGTTATTTTATTGCACTCATTCAAATACCAGAGTTAATTGTAATATTAAGTATAATTATATTGATTACTATTTTTTCCATATGGGGAATAAGTCAGTCTTTATTATTAGCCTCTTTAATCACTATCATAGAAGTTCTTGGACTACTTTTTGTAATCTATGCAGTGACTGACCTGGATGAATTAAAAAACTATAGCTTACCTACATCTACTTCTGTTTTTGCAAATAGTACAATTATATTCTATGCAGCATTTATATCATTTTATGCATACATTGGGTTTGAAGATATTGTAAATATTGCCGAGGAAACTATAAATCCAAGAAGAGTTGTTCCACTAGCAATTATTCTGTCTCTAATTATTTCTACTTTACTTTATATGGTGCTTTCTATTTCTTGTACTGTTTTCATACCATTATCTGTTTTTAATACCAGTAGCGCACCATTAGTATCGATCATAGAATTTAAAGGTTATGACCCAATAATTATGGCAGTGATCAGTATGATAGCCATTGTCAATGGCGCACTAATCCAGCTAATTATGGCCTCACGCGTTTTATATGGGATGGCTGAACAAAAAATTTTTATATCTGTTTTTAAAGCTGTAAATAAAACTACTCGTACACCCATATTAGCAACGATTACGATAGCCGCATTTATCATTTTCCTATCAACATCTTTCGACTTAGTAACACTAGCAGAAATCACTAGCACTATAACTTTGTTGGTGTTTATCGTCGTTCAAACTTCTCTTCTATATTTGTCAATACAAAATAACAACAAAAATAGATTAGATATTATTCTTCCTATCTTGGGAATTGGGCTTAACTTAGTGCTGTTATTTTTCGGTTATTTTAAGACTATATAAATTAGTACATTATAAAAATATACTGGCATAGTTAAGTATTTATTGACCTAAATCAGTCATCAAATAATCCTTATTATTTAGTCTATACTTCAGTAACAACAAGTAACTAAAGTTGTTTATCTATGCAATATGACAACCACACAGATTCTACCTCAAGCCTAATAAATACCAATCGTCTAGTTGCCGATCGCTTATTAGAGGCAGCACAGATTTTGAGCCAAAAGGGAGCTAATCAGTTTCGTGTGCGTGCTTATCGTTCGGCCGTAAAAACTATAGAAAACTTAGACCTGGATCTTGTTGAAATTATTGAGCATGAGGGAGTAAATGGTTTGATCAGACTCCCCTATATTGGCAAGAGTATTGCCTATGCAATTTACGAAATGGTTGCAACCGGCAAGTGGAATCTACTTGAGCGGCTTAGAAGTTCACTTAAGCCCCCAAATGTGTTTAAAGTAATCCCAGGTGTAGGTCCTGTACTTGCAGAGAAAATTTATTCAACTCTGAATGTTCAAACATTAGAAGAACTTGAAACTGCCGCATATACAGGAAGGCTTGTAGATATACCTGGTTTTGGAGAGCGAAGACAAAGAATGATTCGAGAAACATTGACATCTATGCTTTGTGATACGCGACGCTTGTATCATCTTGAGCATAATGGCCCAACTGTAGAAATTTTATTAAGAGTCGATCGACTGTATCGCAAAAAAGCAATAGAAGGCACTCGTAAAACAATAGCACCTAGGCGATTCAATCCATCAGGTGATGCTTGGTTGCCAATTTTTCACTACCAAGAAAACAATTGGCAATTTACGGCGATGTTTTCAAACACAGAACGTGCTCATCGACTACATAAATTAAAAGATTGGGTTATCGTGCTTGCCTACGATAGTGAACATCATGAATACCAAAGAACAATTGTGACGGAAACTACAGGTCCACATAAAGGAAAGCGAGTTGTGAGAGGCTATGAACTTGAGTGTGCGCAATACTATAAAAATAAATAAGTAATAAAAGCTTATGAATGGTATAAATGCCTCTACTACTTATACCTTTAACAGAATTTTTAAATTTAATATATAACTAAATTATTTAAAATCTTACTGCTATGAAAGAAGAAGTTTGGTCATTAGGAATCATCATAGGAAGCGCATTATTTGTAGGCGTGATCTTAGGTACTTTAATTTACTTTTTTGATTTACAGTCACATGTAAGAAGCCTTCTTGAATGGATTGATACACAAGGTGTATGGGCACCCATTTTATTCATATTAATAGACATTGTAATTGTGATTGCTTTAATACCTGGCGTTCTGATCACAATGGGGGCCGGCTTTTTATTCGGCGTAGTAATGGGTTCTATTTATATAATAACTGCTACTACAATAGGTGCAGTACTTGCATTCATATCGGCACGTTATCTTTTATCTGAGCAAACAATAGAATATTTGCGTACATATCCTCGCCTCAAATTTGTTGACCAACTGCTTGCTGCAGAAGGCTGGAAAATAGTATTAGTTACACGATTAATTCCTTTTTTTCCATTCAAGCTTTCTAACTATTTATTTGGGCTGACAAAATTTAAGTTACGCGATTTTTTTATTGGCACATTTTTTGGGATTTGGCCAATAACAATATTCAATGTTTACGTTGGGTCAATCACTGCAGATCTTTCAACATTGGGAGTCCCTTCTGCGAAAACAAATCTAGAATGGATTTTTTATATTTGCGGGTTCGTAGTAACAATCTTTGCTGTAATTTATCTTAGTCATCGCGCTCGTCAAGCGTTAAAAAAATATCTCCCTGACACAGAAAAACATTTAACCACGGGCACTCAATAGTGTGAGATTTAATTGGCTACCGTGGAAATATATTATACGTGTAGTTGCACGAGCTCATGGTTTTCTTGACCCAATAGCTCTACTTGGCCATATAAGTAGGTTCTCACAGCCATCAGAAGTCGCCGAACCCATCGAGTTACTTCGAGCTGGTGTTGTCTTTCATGCTAGGGGTTTAATCAATAGCCGAGTTATACAGCACAACCTTGATTGGGTATGGCCCTATTGGATCGAGCGTCAATTTGATCCCACCGATGATGCATTCGTGCCACGTGCATTTTCACTAACACACGTCAACCTCACTCATCGAAATTGGACTGCAATTGGAATCCCGAACTGCGATGAACTACCAATTATAGATCCACGTGGTTTACTGACACCATTTTGGGATAAATGGTCATTAGACACATGGATTGTTACCGATGAAGATTCAGCTTTATTGCCTTCACGGATGAGTACTGTAGAACAAAAACTTGACATACATGAAGGACTAGCAGTGGTCACACAGGCTAAAAATAATGATTTAAGCTTGATAACACGTGCCGAAGTATCTGCCAAGAATCATCAGCCTATTTGCTGTTTAACTGTAGAGGCTTGCTCTAAAGTTGATGCATGGTTAGTCATTTCTTTACGACCTTACAATCCCGAAGGAATAAGTTTTATTTACGATATAGAATTTTCTCAAGATCGCAAAAAATGGAATATCGATGAAACATCAACTGTTTTTTTTGATCACCCAGTAGATCGCTGCCATGCCTCTACATATCGACAAGGCGATGTTTACATCCATCTTCATGATACAAGTGAACAATTTAACGCACACTGTGATGTTGGTATGGTTACTGCTGCAGCACTATTCGAACTCCAATCAAATAAACACCGAAAAATTCATGTGCATATTCCCCTAGAAAATGCACACGCTAAATCCTCAATACGTAAAAGAAAACAGCCTTCTTTAACACCCTGGGCTAATTGCCTGCAAACAAAATGTCAATTAAATATTCCAGACAAACATATCCAACAACTCTATGAAAACGCAGTACGCACTATAATCTTATGTTCTCCTGATGAAGTCTATCCAGGTCCATATACCTATAAGCGGTTTTGGTACCGTGATGCTGCATTTATTGTTTATGGCTTGCTGTGCGCTGGACTAGTTGATCGCGCAGAACAAGCTTTGTTGCATTTTCCAAAATATCAAGATCGGTCTGGATACTTCCATTCACAACAAGGTGAATGGGACTCAAACGGTGAAGTACTATGGATATTGAAGCGTTTTCATGAGTTTACAAAACGACTACCTGAAGGCATTGAATGGTGGCCAATAATTCAACGTGGAGCAAACTGGATAATAAAAAAAAGACTGCCTGAAGACAATTCTAGCTTGCATGCAGGTCTGTTACCCGCCGGCTTTAGTGCAGAGCATCTAGGCCCAAATGATTTTTATTATTGGGATGATTTTTGGAGCATTGCTGGACTAAAGGCTGCAACTAGATTTGCAAAATTCTTTGGTAAAGAAAAAGCTCAAAGTAAGTTTCAAGATGAGTCCATCTCGTTAAGTAATTCGGTAAACAAAAGCCTAAACCAAGTAGCCAATCGAATTGATCGGGCTGCCATGCCGGCATCCCCATATCGACGAATGGATGCAGGCGCAATTGGATCATTAGTTGCAGGCTACCCATTGCAAATCTTTTCTGCAAGGGATACAAGATTATTAGATACAACTGATTTTTTATTAAACCGGTGTTTTGTAGATGACGGTTTTTTTCAAGACATGATTCATTCTGGTGTCAATCCTTATTTAACCCTTCATGTTGCTCAAGTTTTATTAAGAGCAGGTGATAAACGTTTTATTAAACTCATTAATAAAGTTGCAAAGCTCGCATCACCGACAGGTCAATGGCCAGAAGCAGTGCATCCGCGCACGTATGGTGGATGTATGGGTGATGGACAACATGCATGGGCTGCCGCGGAGTGGATTATTATGTTGCGTAATTGCTTTGTTAGAGAAGAAGGTAATTATTTAATTCTATGTGCTGGAATACCACCTCAATGGTTGAATAAAGACCAGGATCTTTATTTTGGCCCTGCATACACTTCCTTTGGAAAAATTAAAATATGGGTTAAACCAAAAACGGACAAGATAACTGTTAATTGGGAATGCACTTGGCATCAAAAGCCTACAAAAATCGTAGTACAACTACTTGAATATTCACCCGTTACTACGAGTCCAAGTTCAAATTCGGTCGAACTCTCACAAGCAAAAAATAAATCATGCATATTGTAATGATGACAAATACTTACTCACCTCATGTAGGGGGTGTGGCTAGGTCTATTGAGGCTTTTACAACGGAATATCGTCAAAGAGACCATCGAGTCTTAGTGGTAGCACCAATGTTTGATGATGTACCAGAAAATGAACATGACGTTATCCGTATACCTGCAATACAGAATTTTAATGGCAGTGATTTTTCAGTCGCACTGCCAATCCCAGGTATATTGTCATCTGCCATGCAAAAATTTGAACCCGATGTAATACATTCTCATCACCCATTTTTAATAGGCTCAAGAGCATTACGCATTGCGCATACTCATGAAATACCATTGGTATTTACACACCATACTAAATATGAAGAATATACGCATTATGTACCTGGTGATTCCCATGCATTGAAACGGTTTGTCATTAGTTTATCAACCAATTATGCCAACCTATGTGACCAAGTTTTTGTGCCGAGTGAAAGTATCGCTGCAATAGTACGTGAACGTGGTGTTGAAACACCTGTTGCAGTTGTGCCAACAGGTGTGAATTTGAGCCGATTTAAAAACGCTGATGGCTTACAGTTTCGCAAATCCATTGGTATTTCAAAAGATGCTTTTGTTATAGGACATTTAGGCCGTCTTGCAAAAGAGAAGAATTTGGAGTTTTTAACTCATGCTGTAATTTCTTTTCTCAAAAAACATGCAAAAGCAAATAAGGTTTGTTTTTTATTGGCCGGCGAAGGGCCAATGAAAGAAGTGATCCAAGATATGTTTGAAA
>CAJHZF010000224.1_pt1 | contig 35010 bp, 31 predicted proteins | sample 9198891 | NCBI WGS metagenome assembly CAJHZF01 (sample SAMEA7708349, study PRJEB35096) | sediment metagenome | biome: marine neritic benthic zone biome [ENVO:01000025]; feature: sediment [ENVO:00002007]; material: shallow marine sediment [ENVO:03000034] sea grass bed [ENVO_01000059] ...
AATGGGTATCTTTATATAAAGCGCGAATGGTATCGGTGCGTTCAGCCATCGGGCTGAGCTTTAATCGTGCTTCTGTAATGATTGCTAGAATACCTTCAGAACCAATGAGTAGACGTGTTAAATCTAGACCAACCACTCCTTTAGTCGTGGCGCTTCCGGTGTAAATAGTTTCACCAGCACCTGTAATTGCACGCAGGCTGAGCGTATTTTCCCTACAAGTGCCATATTTAACCGCATAGGGACCTGCAGCATTACAGGACAAATTGCCACCAACCGTACAATATTCCGCACTGCTTGGGTCAGGCGGCCAAAACAAACGATGTGTAGCTGCTTGTTTTTGAACCTCAGCATTGAGCACGCCTGGTTCAACGCGCATATTCCGATTTGCACGGTCAATCTCAAGTATTTTATTCATACGTTCAGTAGAAAGCACGATTCCAGAATGTATAGGTACAGCGGCACCTGTTGTACCTGTCCCGCGGCCACGTGTTGTCAGCGGTATTCTATGTTGGTTACAAATTTGCACACATTTTTGGATTTGTTCATGTTGTTGCGGTAGTACAACCAAATCTGGACACGCATGTTGTTTGCTATTGTCATAACCATAGGTCCAACATTCGCTTTGATCTGTAAGTACAGCTTGTTGTCCGCATGCATCGATGAAACTACGAATGATGTGAGGATCTAAAGGCATATTTGTGTATTTAAGAAGAGATTAATTGTCTAGAATTTGTCGATCGATGAGATCACATAGACAATGTAATACTAATATATGCACCTCTTGTATACGCGCAGTGGATTGACTAGGCACACGTATTTCAATGTCTTTGTCTTGTAATACAGCAGGCAACTTACCGCCGTCTTTACCAGAAAGAGCAATTACACACATGTTTTTTTGATGAGCTGCGTTTATAGCTGCAAGTATATTTGCTGAATTTCCGCTAGTTGTAATCGCAATTAATACATCCAATTTATTGCCCAGGGCTGAAACCTGTCTAGAAAAAATTTTTTCATACTCATAATCATTGGCAATAGAGGTCAGGGTTGAACTATCTGTTGTCAAGGCAATTGCTGCAAGCCCTTGGCGCTCGCGTTCGAAACGGTTAAGCAATTCAGCTGAGAAATGTTGTGCATCGGCAGCAGAGCCTCCATTACCACAAGTGAGTATTTTGCCTTGGGTTTTTAAGGACTGAACTATTAATTCTGCTGCTTTAGCGATGGGCGATTTTAATTCAGTAATACTAGTTTGCTTTACAGAAATACTGGCTTTAAACAGTTCTTCGATATGCGATTCGGAGTTCATGAGCCGGATTTAATAATGATTAATACGCACAAAAAGCATCGCTTATCCACTCTGGATTAAGTGATGTGTCAAAGCCTACAATGTCGAACCGTGCAGGAACATCTAACTGGTGACTAATTAAATAGTGCTGTGCAGTTAATACAATCTTTTTTACTTTGTTTCGATCCACAGTATCAATGGCTGTCCCATAGTTCTCATTTTTTCGATAACGAACCTCAACAAAAACTAAATAATTTTTGTCTTGCATTATCAAATCAATTTCACCATTACGACAGCGATAATTTTTCTCAATCAGGGTTAAGCCCTGTTGCTGTAAGTATTGACAAGCTTTACGTTCAGCAAATTGGCCTTGGCGTAATGTTTTCACTGTTGTGAAATAAATTCGAGAGCAGGCTGTGATGTGGTATTGAGTGACTGCGGACGGCCGTCTTGGAATTTTGCCCAAATTAATTCACGAAAGATGCGATTTTGTCCACCGATACTTAATTTTCCTGTCATTCCTTCATAACGATCATATTCATATACTGCTAAGCGTTGTAAATGTGGAATGATTTGATAAGCATCTATACCTAATGCTGCAAAGCGCGGCAATCTAGATTGACTACTCGATATTTGTAAGTCTAGTGAGTCACGAAATAATTCTACTGAGGGATCATTGGATAATAACCACGGCATATCACAATAAGTAATACCGTTGATATCTTGGTCAGCTGAAATATTTTCATTACCGGAAAATACATGTGAAGTCGCGTACACAGGTAAATCGGATGCATAGTGATAGTTTAACTGTGGTCGAAGCAATCTAGCTTGCTGAGGTGATGCAGCTAAAAATATTAAGTCAGCGTCTTGACGCCGTCGTGGTTCAAATTCAACCTCTTGCTTAATGGTTGATTGTATATTGCGTCGACGCTGTTCACTTTGGTTGAGCTGTAAGAGATTTTTAATTGCTATTGAGTAATCTGTATTTTTTGCAATGTAGCGTTCAGACTGTAGAACTACGCCACCAAGTTCAAAAAAACGAATTGAAAAGGCCTCAAGCAAACGTGTTCCCCATTCACCTTCAGGGACTAACACTAAAGCTGCTTGATAATTATCTAGTGAAGCTCGTTCCGCTACTTGACTAGCTTCATCTTCTGGAAGTAAACCAAATTGAAATAAGTTTTGTGGCCCGGCAAGTGCATCATCTGCGTAATTTAGTGAAAGAGTTGGCACAGCTAATTGCCCTTGGTTAGCAAGTATGCTCACCGCATCTTTTTGTAAGGGGCCAATGATAAGGTCCGCACCTTCATTAACTGCTCGGCGATAATAACTCACCGCAGTGACTGGGTCGTCACCGGTATCGTACAAAATTATTTCTGGTGGGGGGTTGAACGCTTCGCCAAATTCGCGCGCAGTAGTAATTCCTGCATAGATTGCCTCTGCAACCTTACTGTAACGACCTGTCATAGGCAATAAAAGAGCGATTCTATTTGGCGCTATTCGAAAAGCAGCCCAATCTTGTGCAATCGAATCCACGATGTGATTAGGGATCCTATGGTTCGGATGCTGCGCACGCCATCTTTGCAATTGGTTCTCTAGAGATGCCAAATTTTCATGCGCTTGTTTTTGAATAGACACAAGACTTAGCCACGCTGCTAAATCAGGTTCTTTATTGCTATTAGACCATGCACGAATTTCTTCTGTATTTGCATTGAGAAGTGACTGCCAAATCAATTGATTATTTTTTTCAAGTTGGTCAGGTTTGTTGAGTAATGGGTTAAGCGCTATGCGAGTTTCAATTGACTCTCTAGTAAGTCCGGCAGCTTGTAAAGCCTTAGCGCGTACTGCCAGTACATGTGGTTTATATTTTTGAGAAAGCTCAAATAATTTCACTGGCACAGCATCGAGTGCCAGCTGAGGTTGTCCATTCAGGAGTCCAAGCTCTGCAGTTGCTACGCGTTTTCGCACCAACAAGTCTTGTGTGAGCACGCTATCATCTATTGCACTAAGATACTGTTGGGCTTGTAGCTTAGTTTCGGGCTGTAATACGGCTTCTGCGGCTCTTAATTGTAATGCTTCGCGCTGCGGAGAAGATTTTGTTTCAGCAACTGACCAAAATATCGTTGCCGCTTCTTGATATTTACCAGTATCAAGTAGTTTTTCGGCTTGTCGAATTTGAGATTTTGCCGGATCAAAAATTTGACTGCCAGAAAGAGGTAAGTCTGCACAACTAGACAATGCACTTGCCATGATAATTAAGACTACAATGTGGGCGACTTTTTGCATCATAAAATCTTTTCTTATAGATCTTATTTAATTAATGAACTACAGATTGAACCATATATTGATAAAAAATGGCTGATCAAGGCATTTTGTATATCATTGCTACACCAATTGGTAATTTAGCGGATATTACTCTACGAGCATTAGACACGATTAAAAAGGTTAAGGTTCTGTTAGCCGAAGATACGCGTAGAACGAAAAATCTCCTAGATCACTATGGTATCCAAGCTAAACTAGAGTCGCTACATGATTTTAACGAATCAAAAAAGACAGTGGCCATCATTAGTCAACTAAAGACTGGAGAAGATATTGGAATTGTATCGGATGCTGGGACACCGCTAATTAGCGATCCAGGCTATAAATTAGTCTCTACTGCGCAACGTGAGGGTATTCGAGTACGTCCAATTCCAGGTGCAAGCGCTGTAGTAACGGCTTTGTCTGTGGCAGGTTTGCCTACAGATCGTTTTATATTTGAAGGGTTTTTACCCAAAAAGGCCGCTGAGCGGCGCAAGCGATTGCAAGCACTTCAATATGAAACACGCTCAATGGTATTTTATGAGTCACCGCAGCGAATTCTGCAATCAATTGATACTTGTATCCAAGTATTTGGTGGGCAGAGAAAAGCGGCTCTTTTACGTGAGCTAACGAAGCAATTTGAACAACATATAATGGGTGAACTCACACAAATCAGGCAAGCTTTACATGCGCATCCCGAAACGGTTAAAGGCGAATTCGTGTTGGTAGTCCAAGGAGATGAAGCGCCAGAAACCGCAGAGTCGATTGCAAAAGCCAAGTCACTTTTAACCGATTTACAAAAACATCTCTCTCACAAAGATGCCATCGAAATAGTTGCCAAACATACCGGGCTTGGGCGGAATCTGTTGTATTCATTAGGATTAGATCACGATTCAAAATAATAGCTGCAAATATGTTATCGTCTACTGGGAGTCAGCTAAGCAGTCGCTTCCTTACTTGTTCTATGTATAAAACCATAGCGTGGAAAAAAGTAGGGGGGAGGAAAGTCCGGGCTCTATGGGCAAGGTGCCAGATAATGCCTGGAGGATGTGAGTCCATGGAAAGTGCAACAGAAAGTATACCGCCCAGTTATTATCCATTTGTAAGCTTTACTAGTAAGCCAAGGCTATCTCCACAGTGTAGGCAGGCAAGTGAATCGCAAGCATGTAAAAAGATAGTAGCTGGGTAAGGGTGAAATGGTGTGGTAAGAGCACACCGCACAACTGGCAACAGTTGTGGCTAGGTAAACCCCGCCTGGAGCAAGACCAAATAGAGGGACATGGAGTTTTCCAACGTACGGCCCGTACGGTCCCTGGGTAGGTCGCTTGAGATTTGTGGTGACACAAATTCTAGATGAATGACTGCTCTCGACAGAACCCGGCTTATCGGCTGACTCCTATTCGTAGCTCAGCAAGAGGCGAATCTAATCACTGTAGACTCAATATTGAGCAAATTTTCTTGATTATTCTGGTTCCTTAAAAGTGTCGTCCGATCGCATAGACAAACTCTTAACCTAAAACCTTATCATTATGTGTTAAGCCCTCAAATATAGGTGAGTTCTTTAAATTATTACCCTGTATTTAACAGGGGATATGTGCCTCTTAACTATCTGTCTTATAAGTATTTTTTTTAGTTTTTTTGCCTGGTTTTACTTGCAATATGGCAAACTCGTTTCTATAGTGTCAAAAAGTGGGAAATTGTGGGATAACATGGATTGCTCCATGACATTCATTTTATGTTCCGAGGTGTTAACGATCTTAACTTGGATGCGAAAGGCCGTCTGTCCTTGCCGGCGCGCTATCGTGAACGTATCCAAGAAAGTTGTGGTGGTAGCTTAGTAATTACCGTTGATGTCGATCGTTGTTTATTGATTTATCCCTTTCCTGAATGGGAACGCATTGAACAAAAGCTAATGCAATTACCGAGCATCAATAAACAAGTAAGACGCTTACAACGACTACTTCTTGGCCATGCCACGGAATGTGAAATTGATGGGCAGCATCGGATATTGCTTCCCTCGCCGTTACGACATTTTGCCAGTTTAAATAAACAGGCAGTCTTAATTGGACAAGGAAATAAATTTGAGCTTTGGGATCAGGAAACATGGGCAAAAATGTGTGAACGTTGGATTAGAGAAGAAAATAAATTGAGTGACATTACTGCGGCACTAGAATCTCTTTCGATTTAACTATGCAGTTTGGTGCTTATGACTCGCATCAACCTGTTTTGCTTGTCGAAGTAATATCAGCACTAAAGATTATATCGGATGGTGTCTATATTGATTGCACATTTGGAAGGGGAGGACACAGCAGCGAGATTTTGAAGAAACTTGGTCCCAATGGCCGTATTTTAGCGATTGATCAAGACCCTCATGCTGTTGCTTATGGAAAAACTTTATTTTCAAAAGAGCCACGTATAGTGATTGAACAGAGTAATTTTTCGCAAATTTTACAAACTGCTAATAAATATAAATTTGATAAAAAAGTGAATGGGATTTTATTTGATTTAGGGGTTTCATCACCACAGCTTGATGATCCTGAAAGGGGATTTAGCTTTATGCAAAATGGGCCACTGGATATGCGTATGAATGTTGATGAAGGCATTAGTGCCGCGCAATGGCTACAAAAAGTTAGTGCTCGTGAATTGGAGAAAGTAATAAAAAACTATGGCGAAGAGCGTTATGCAAAAAAAATTGCTGCTGCAATTTTGAAACAACAGGAAATTTGCCCACTAAAAACTACAGGACAACTGGCCGAAGTGGTGCAAAAGGCAATTGGCCGATCACGTGAGCAAAAACACCCTGCAACTCGCACATTTCAAGCTATACGTATTTTTATTAATAAAGAATTAGAGGTGTTGTCGACAGCGTTAGATGACTGTGTAGAGTTGCTTGATCAATCAGGGCGATTATTAGTAATAACGTTTCATTCCCTCGAGGACCAGCTAGTAAAAAGTTCATTTCGCAAACATAGCGAGCCAAGCTTGCCACGCAAACTACCTATAACTAACCAATTCCAACCAAAGCTAAAAAGAGTTTGTAAGCCAATCAAACCATCAAAAAATGAAATTGCAAACAACCCAAGGGCAAGAAGTGCAAAGCTACATATTATGGAGCGAATTACATGTTAGCTAGGTTAGTACTAATTGTAATTTTATTTCTTGCAAATGTTTTTACCGGTGTTGGAATTGTTTATTCGAAACATTCTATGCGTAAAGCATTTGTCGAATTACAAAATTTGCAAAATAAATTTGATGAGTTGCAAATAGAGTGGGGGCGCTTGCAGTTAGAGCAAAGCGCTTGGGCAACACATGGCCGCGTAGAAAAACTTGCGCGTGAGAAATTAAAAATGGATCTTGTGCATAAGGAACGACTAGTATTTTTAAAAATGCATTAAAAATTATGAAACAAGCTCCTATATTTAAATTACGAAGATCTTTTATTGTGTTTCTCTTTATGTTGGGTCTTAGTAGTTTGTTTGTACGAGCAATTTATTTGCAGTTGTTTGAGCATGAATTTTTAGAGGAGGAAGGTAAGGCGCGCCATCTGCGAGTAGTAGAAATGCCTGCGCATCGCGGCATGATATTAGACAGAAATGGGGAACTACTCGCAGTGAGCACGCCAATCTATTCTGTATGGGCGAATCCCTCTGCAGCATTAAGTAATCATGAATCAATTAGACGGGTAGCAAGTATTTTAAATTTGAATGCTGCAAGTTTAAAGAAAAAGCTCCAACAAAAAAGTGAACGTCAGTTTTTGTATGTAAAGCGCCATATTGATCCTCAGCAAGCTGAACAATTAAAAAAGGCAGATATTATGGGAGTTAATTTACAGCGCGAGTATCGACGCTACTATCCAACTGCAGAAGTAAGTTCACATGTACTGGGATTTACGGATATAGACGATAAAGGATTAGAAGGAGTTGAACTTGCTTATGATCAGTGGCTGCGCGGACAACCGGGCGCTAAGAAGGTAATTAAGGATCAATTAAATCGTATCGTAGAGGATGTTGAAGGAATTCGTATCCCCCAGCCTGGTCAAAATATTACACTAAGTATTGATCGAAGGGTCCAATATCTGGCCTATCGTGAATTAAAGGCAAAACTTGCACAACATCATGCACGTTCGGCGTCAGCAGTAATGATTGATTCAAGAACAGGTGAGGTTATTGCGATGGCCAATGTACCTTCCTTTAATCCAAATAATCGTAAAGGCTATCATAGACACACTTACCGTAATCGTGCCGTCACTGATGTTTTTGAGCCTGGGTCGACTATTAAACCATTTACAATTGCAGCGGCACTGGAGTCGAATCGTTACTCTCCTAACACTTTAATTAATACAGCACCAGGCATGTACAAAGTTGGAGATCATACTATTCGGGATACAAAGAATTTTGGCCAGCTTTCTGTAAGTAATGTAATTATTAAGTCAAGTAATGTAGGTGCAACAAAAATTGCTTTAACAATTCCGGCAGAGGATTTATGGTCAACTTTTAATTCTATTGGTATTGGTGAACCGACTGAGTCTGGTTTTCCTGGAGAAGTTGGTGGTCACTTAAAGAATTTTCAAGATTGGCGTGAAGTTGAACATGCAACCTTAGCATTTGGTTATGGTATGTCGATGTCGACTTTACAGTTGGCGCGCGCATATGCTGTGTTAGCATCTGGTGGAAAACAATTATCTATTTCAATGCTGCACAAGTCTGAAGCCGATTCTAATAGAGGCAGTTCGCCAAGAATATTTTCATCTCAAACTGTAGAACGAATTTTATCTATGTTAACAGCTGTGGTTTCCAATGACGGAACCGGTTCTCGTGCTGCGATTCCTGGATACAGCGTTGCTGGGAAAACGGGTACGGTTCATAAGTCTGCAATAGGTGGTTATGAAGAAGATAAATATGTCTCACTCTTTGCTGGTATTGCACCTGCAAGTGATCCGCAACTTGTGTTAGTGGTAATGGTGAATGAACCTAGTCGAGGTGCATACTATGGAGGCGAGGTTGCTGCACCAATTTTTTCAAAAATTATGGGTGGAGCTTTACGTATTCTGAATATCGCGCCTGATGATATTCCATTACAAGCAAATTCTAGTGAACCTGTAAAAGACCATTCAGGTTAGCCCGAATATTGCAAGAGAAAGCCCTTCGATGATGACAAACGATTGATTAAGTAGAACTATGCAAATCATCAAGAAATACAGTTTGTGTTTAACATTAGCTGCCCGGTTTTTGGCTAGATCTCACTTTGCATGGTTTGCTCTTTCTTCAATAAGGCATAGCGACGGCTATGCCTTTCAGACCAGAGCGGGGCCAGCTAATGTGATCTCTCACCCAAAATCCCGGGCTCTGGTGCATTATGTGGGCTAGTTCATGCAAACGACATCTCCAATTTCTTGGTCTTTGGCAGATTTGTTAGAGGGCTGGGCACATGTGCAGGCGAGCTATGCAAATACAATGATATATGGCCTAAGTTTAGATAGTCGTTCTACCCAATCAGGCGACTTGTTCCTTGCAATGCAAGGTATGCACAAACATGGGCTTGAATTTTGTCAAGACGCCTTTGCAAATGGTGCTGCAGCCATTGCGTGGGAGCCAGGCCGGGGAGTGCAGCAAGATATTTTGCCAAGTTCTATTCCTTGTATAAAGATTTCCGCTTTGCAACAACAACTTGGTGCTATTGCGCAGCGTTTTTACCACGATCCGTCTGCACACCTAAATATCATAGGTGTTACAGGTACGGACGGTAAAACTTCGGTAAGCCAATTTATTGCACAAGCATTTAATCGATTAAAAATTTCCTGTGGAGTAATTGGCACTCTGGGCTATGGTGTTTATCCTGATCTAGGTGCTGCAACGCATACTACGCCAGATGCAATACGCATCCAAGGCTTGCTTAATCGTTTTTTTGAAAAGGGAATCTACTACGCAGTCATCGAAGCTTCATCACATGGTCTTAAGCAAGGCAGGCTGAATAGTGTGGCGGTGGATACTGCGGTGTTTACAAATTTAGGTCGTGATCATTTTGATTACCACCCATCTTTAGAGGATTACGGCAGCTCAAAACGTATCTTATTTCAAATGCCGAATTTAAAGAATGCAGTTATTAACATAGATGATGAGTTTGGTTATCGCTTGGCTCATGAGTTAAGTAAAGATATAAATGTTGTTACATATTCTCACGACAACTACCAGCCAGAGCTTGGTTCTTATTTATACGCAGAAAAAATTAGTTTTACTCCGAAGATGACAAAAATAGAGGTGGGCTCAAGTTGGGGAAATGCCACTATTGAAACTCAGCTTTATGGAAAATTTAATGTTAGTAATGTTCTCGCAGCCATGGGTACATTACTTGTAAGTGGGTGTTCATTTAAAGATTCAATCAAGGCCCTTACTTTAATGCACACTGTGCCTGGACGTCTGGAGCCCGTTACTGGACTAAACGGTGTGCCCACTGTAATTGTGGATTACGCGCATACCCCTCAAGCGCTTATAAATGTTTTGCAAGTTCTTCGTGAGCAATGTCTGGGTAAGCTTTGGTGTGTTTTTGGCTGCGGTGGTGATCGTGACCCTGGCAAACGTAAATTGATGGCCAAAGCAGTGGAGCAATTTGCGAATTATGCAGTGGTTACTGATGATAACCCTCGATCGGAAGATCCGGTCGCCATCGCACAACAAGTAATTTCAGGATTTTCGTCTTCAGCTAACTATTCTTTAATTCATGATCGCCGGCAAGCAATAGCATATGCAATAAATAGTGCGGCGTGTGAAGATACGGTATTGATTGCAGGCAAGGGGCATGAAGCAGTGCAAATCATCAATGATGAGTATGTGCCCTTTGATGATAAAAAAATTGCGACAACCTATTTACAAAAATATAAACAATGAAGTTCAATCTTACCGAAATTGCACAGATCACAAATGGTCAATTAGTTGGCCACGATATGGTTGTGGTAGGTATATCTACCGATACGCGTAGCTTACAAGGTGGAAATTTATTTGTTGCCTTAGTGGGAGAAAAATTCAATCCTCATAATTTAATTGAAACAGGGGAAGCAGATCTTGCAGGTGCGGTATTAGTGGAACATCAGGTGAATACCGAACGCCCGCAAATAATAGTGCAAAACACCTATGTTGCTTTGCAGGAGTTAGCAAGCGCATGGCGTAGTAAATTCAATATACCTGTAATCGGAGTTACGGGTTCAAATGGAAAAACCTCTGTCAAAGAATTAGTCAAACAAATATTAACTACACAAGGAGATGTATTAGCCACTAGCGGTAATCTAAATAATCATATCGGTGTGCCTCTTACGTTATTTGGTTTAAATGAGAGCCATCGTTATGCAGTTATAGAAATGGGCGCTAATCACGCAGGTGAAATTGCAACTCTTACGCAGTTAGCGAATCCAGATGTAGGTGTAGTAACGAATATTGGGCCGGCACATTTGGAAGGATTTGGCTCTGTAGAAGGGGTAGCGCGTGCTAAAGCTGAGCTGTACCGATATTTAAATCCGCAAGGTATTGCTGTAGTTAATGCCGATGAACCTTATCAGCAACTTTGGCAAGAAGATATCGGAGAACGCATGCAGATTACATTTGGCATCGAAAAGGATGCGGATGTATCAGGCAAAATAATTGATTTAGATTTAATAGATATTACCGCTCCTATAGGAGAAATTCGTGTACAACTGCAAGCACTTGGCCAACATGCTTTATACAACGCATTGGCTGCTACTGCAGTGTGTCTAGGTCTTGGAGTTGATCTCGAAGATATACAAACAGGACTTGAGGCCACCAAACCTGTGCCAGGTCGTTTGGTTCGACTTAAGGGTATTGGTGGTGCTTGTATATTAGATGATACCTATAACGCTAATCCTGCTTCATTGTTTGTTGCCTTAGATGTTCAGGCACAAGAGGCAGGCGAACATTGGTTGGTATTAGGAGATATGGGTGAATTAGGTGATGAAAGTATTGCCTTACACAAAAAAGCTGGAGAAATGGCAAAGCAATATGGAATTACGCGTTTATTTGGAGTTGGTGAATTAGTAAAACATACGGTAGATGCTTTTGGGCCTGGTGCGGAGCATTTTTCAAATCATGAAACTGTTATAGAGGTTTTACAAGATGAATTATATGAAAAAGTTTGTGTGCTAATTAAAGGTTCGCGTGCCATGCATTTAGAAAAAATTGTTGCGGGATTACGTTCGAATGTGAATTCAGAGGTCGCGTATAACGAACATGCTGCTTGAATTATTTCAATACCTCGAAGAATTTTATTCTGGCTTTAATGTATTCCAGTATTTAACTTTGCGTTCCATCTTAGGTGTACTTACTGCTTTGATGATCTGTTTTGTCACAGGTCCGATGATGATTCGTAAATTAAGTAGTTATAGCGTCAGCCAAAATGTTAGAGATGATGGTCCTCATACTCATTTTGCTAAAGCTGGAACACCGACCATGGGTGGAGCGTTTCTTTTAGTGGCAATACTTATTAGTGCTTTGTTATGGAGTGATCTCTCAAATCGGTATGTATGGTTTGTATTAGGAACAACTTTCTTGTTTGGTCTAGTAGGCGCAGTTGACGATATTAAAAAATTATTGCGCGGTTCAAGCAAAGGACTAACTGCGAAAAGTAAATATTTTTGGCAATCTGCAATAGGTTTTGGTATTGCCATGCTCCTTTTTTACACCGCGAAAATACCAGTGGAAACAAATTTATATGTTCCGTTTTTTAAAAATGTAGTAATCCCTTTAGGGGCGTGGTTTATATTACTGACTTATTTAGTGATCGTCGGCTCTAGTAACGCGGTTAATTTCACGGATGGCTTAGATGGTCTAGCTATCATGCCAGTAGTAATGGTTGCGGGTGCATTGGGCGTGTTTGCATATTTAAGTGGTAACGTTAATTTTTCAAATTATCTTGTCATACCGCATTTGCCTCTGGCCGGCGAACTGGTTGTATTTTGTGGTGCAATAGTGGGCGCGGGACTAGGATTTCTTTGGTTCAATGCCTATCCGGCACAAGTGTTTATGGGCGATGTGGGTGCATTAGCACTCGGTGCGGCGGTTGGTGTGTTAGCAGTTTTAGTACGTCAAGAAATCGTACTCATGATTATGGGTGGGGTATTTGTGCTTGAAACAGTTTCCGTGATGATTCAAGTAGTGTCTTTTAAACTTACTGGTAAAAGAATTTTCCAGATGGCGCCATTACACCATCACTTTGAATTGAAGGGTTGGCCAGAGCCAAGGGTAATTGTGCGTTTTTGGATTATCACCGTAATTTTAGTGTTAATTGGTTTGGCAACCCTAAAAATACGGTAACAAAAAATGGGATTTGCGTTGCAAAAACACATAGCAGACAGAAACTATGAAACAGTAATCGTTGGGCTTGGCGAAACCGGATTGTCTGTTGCAGCATATTTAAATAGTCAGGGCGTACCTTTTGTGATGCTAGACACGCGTAACGACCCGCCTCAACTCAATACATTTAAACAAAAGTTTCCAAATGCTGAGGTTTATTTAGGAGAGTTATCAACAAATTCATTGCAAAGAGCCAAGCAGGTAATAGTAAGCCCTGGAATAGATTTAAATAACAAAGTCATTCAGTCTGCGGTAGCTCAAGGTGCAGCATGCTGTGGAGATGTCGAGTTATTTATTAACAGCACACAGACACCAATAGTTGCCATTACTGGGTCGAATGGTAAAAGCACAGTAACAAGTTTAGTTACTGAAATGTCAAAGTGTGCGGGCGTGCAAGCTTATGCAGGGGGTAATTTGGGTCCGCCCGCACTGGAGTTGCTTAAATACGATGATGCTGAATTGTTTGTGTTGGAATTATCAAGCTTTCAACTTGAATCTACTCACTCATTAACACCCCAAGTCAGTGCAGTATTAAATATATCAGCAGATCATTTGGATCGACATGAAAGTGTAGAGAGCTATGCTCGCGTAAAAGCGCAAATTTATGATCACGCTAATTTTTGTATTGTGAACCGTGACGACGAGTTTGTTTCAAAAATGAAAACATCAGGAACGGTTATAAGTTTTGGTTTAGACCATCCAGCTAATGATGAGTTTGGTTTAATTCATGATGCTAAACATTCAATTTTAGCGAAAGGTGATAATTTATTATTAGCTACCAGCGAGATACCGATGCAAGGCGAATCGGGAATTTTAAATTCGCTTGCAGCATTAGCAATAGGGGATGCACTGGGCTTATCTTTAGATAAAATGTTAATAGCCCTAAAAAAGTTCAAGGGGCTGCCACATCGTTTTTCGCTGGTGGGCGAATCGCAAGGCGTGTCATGGTTTAATGATTCCAAGGGAACCAATATTGGAGCCACGATAAGTTCTTTACGAGGTTTGAAAGAAAATATTATTTTATTAGCAGGTGGAAAATTTAAAGGTGGAGATTTAAATCTTTTACACAAAGCCGTAGCTAAATATACAAAGCATGTAATCTTATTTGGGCAAGATGCAAGCATATTAAAAGAAGCACTAAGTGGTGCTACATCCTTACATTCAGCAAATTCAATGCGTGGTGCTGTTACTATTGCACGTGATCTTTCTAAATCAGGCGATAAAGTTTTGTTATCCCCTGCTTGTGCTAGTTTTGATATGTATGAAAATTATATTGCGCGTGGGGAAGATTTTGAATCGTGTGTACGAGAGCTTGCATTATGAAAACATCTAAGCAAGCAGCTCGGCAATTCTCTACCAACATAAGTATCACATTAGCGAAACATTGTGATCCAGCGCTTATGATGTCAGCAATGCTGCTTCTGGGTATAGGCTTAGTGATGGTGGCATCTTCATCGATCGAGATTGCAGATCGCGCAACAGAAGATCCACTGTACTACTTCAAACGTCAATTTATTTTTGCATTGCTAGGTATATTTGCCGGTATTTTGCTCACTAAGATTCGACTAACGCATTGGGAAAACTCAGGTATGGCACTGTTGTTTTTTATGGTGTGTATTTTAGTGCTCATTTTAATACCTGGCTTAGGTAGAACGGTTAATGGAAGTACACGTTGGTTAGTGTTAGGTCCATTTGGGTTACAAGTGTCTGAAGTAGTCAAGTTGTTACTCATAATATATCTTGCAGGATATGTAGTAAGGCAGGGAAAGCAAATTCGAGAGTCGTTTGTTGGATTTTTAAAACCTGTGATTATACTTGTCGTCCTGTTTACCTTGCTACTACTCGAACCTGATTTTGGCGCAGCAATTGTTATCTTAACTACTGCTTTAGGGATGCTTTATTTAGCCGGTGTCAAGATATGGAAATTTGGAATTTTACTAACTGCGTCTGCTGTCTCTATAGCATTTGTTGCGATTTCGTCACCTTATCGTGTTGAACGCTTAACAGTATTTTTAAATCCGTGGTCAGACCCATTTGGTTCTGGATTTCAACTTACACAATCATTAATTGCAATTGGTAGTGGTGCGTGGACGGGTTTGGGTTTGGGGGCAAGTGTACAAAAGTTATTTTATTTACCAGAGGCGCATACTGACTTTGTTTTTGCAGTTATCGCTGAAGAATTAGGCTTGATAGGTGTTACTGCAGTTTTAGCTTTGTATATTGTTCTAATTTATAGATGCTTTGCAATTGGCAAGTTGGTTGAAAAACAAGGCATGAGATTTGGGGCACAAATTAGTTACGGAATAGGGATTTGGCTAGGACTGCAAGTGTTTATCAATATAGGTGTGAATATGGGCGTGTTGCCAACAAAAGGATTGACGTTGCCATTGATCAGTGCTGGGGGTAGTAGTTTATTGGTCGTTTGTATGGCGATTGGTCTTATCACACGCGTGTATATTGAAGGTGTTGCAAAGTTTTCGCTTCGATAATGTTCAATACTTAAATATTTCATGAAATTTATACGTTCTCCAGTAATGATTCTTGCCGGCGGTACAGGTGGCCATGTGTTTCCTGCACTTGCAGTGGCAAAGAAAATTGAGCAGCAAAGTGTCCCTATTATTTGGATAGGTACAAAAAAAGGTATTGAGTCAAAAGTAGTTACAAAAGCTGGATTTCGACTTGAATGTATTTTTGTAAGTGGTCTTCGTGGTAAAGGTATGACAACTTATTTAATTGCGCCCGTTAAATTAACTTTAGCAGGACTGCAAGCAGCTTGGTTGTTACTCAAGTATCGACCATGTGCAGTTTTAGGTATGGGTGGATTCGTTGCTGGTCCTGTTGGTTTGATGGCAGTTTTACTGCGACGGCCATTAATAATTCATGAACAAAATGCAATCGTAGGATTAACAAATCGCATGCTCGCACCATTTGCCAAGCGTATCCTAACTGGATTTCCTAGTACATTTGTACGCAAAAATGCAGAAGTAGTTGGTAACCCAGTGCGCGCAGAAATTTCGCAAATTCAGCGCAAACATGCAATTGCTGAGCCCATAAATAGGCCTATACGAGTTCTTGTAATTGGAGGAAGCTTGGGTGCCCAAGCATTCAATAAAATAGTACCTGCTGCATTAGCGCAGATTTGTGCAGATGAACGCCCAGAGGTCTGGCACCAAACCGGCGAACATAAACTTCAATATACACAAGAGGAATATAAAGCACATGGTGTAGAGGCACGTGTAGATGCATTTATCGATGCAATGCATGATGCTTACGCGTGGGCAGATATAGTAATTTGCCGGGCTGGGGCAATTACCGTTGCAGAGCTAACGATAGCAGGTGTTGGCGCAATATTCGTACCATATCCTCACGCGGTGGATGATCATCAAACTGTTAATGCTACTGCATTAGCGAATGCTGGCGCAGCATTTTTGATTCAAGAGCGTGAACTAAATGAAACGATCTTAGCTAAATTGCTGCGTGATGTTTCAAATAATCGCTCTAAACTTAAAGTTATTGCGCAAACCGTACGTAATTTCGCAAAACCACAGGCTGCAGATGATGTCGCAAAAATTTGTTTACAAGCTTGTTTAGAAAAAAGCAATGACAGGATTGGTCTCGCAAAAGATTTTTAGTTATGACATTTAATATTGGGCATTTTGCAACACGTAGAATCAAGCATGTACATTTTGTTGGTATTGGCGGATCGGGCATGGGCGGGATTGCCGAAGTCATGGTGAATTTGGGGTATGGTGTGTATGGCTCTGACATACAAAATAATGTCATAACACAGCGATTGGGTAAGTTGGGTGCAACAATTTTTACTCAACATGATGCAAGCAACATCGAAGGTGCAGATGTAGTTGTTATGTCTAGTGCTGTAAATGAGGACAATCCTGAGATAGTAGCCGCGCGCGAAAATCGCATTCCTATTGTACCCCGTGCTGAGATGTTAGCGGAATTAATGCGTTTTCGTTATGGCATTGCGGTTGCTGGCAGCCATGGGAAAACAACTACTACAAGCCTAATTGCATCAATTCTAGCCACAGCAAATTTAGATCCTACATTTATTGTTGGTGGTCGTGTGAACAGCTTCGCGAGCCATTCAAAACTTGGGACTGGACAATATTTAGTTGCTGAGGCTGATGAAAGTGATGCGTCGTTTTTGTATTTGCAACCAATTATGTCAGTTGTTACTAATATTGATTCAGATCATCTTCCTGCTTACGGTGGTGACTTTAATAAATTGCAAGATGCTTTTTTACAATTTATCCATCACCTTCCATTTTATGGAATGACGGTTTTATGTAGTGAAGATGAAACTATTAATAAATTGTTGCCAAAAATATCACGTCCGTATGTAACGTATGGATTTTCTGAAGACGCAGATTATCAAATATCTGATGTTGAGAGGTCTGGTACGCAGACGAAATTCACGTTAAATCGTCCTGGCAAACAGTCCGCGATTAAATTTGTGCTGAATTTACCAGGTATACATAATGTGCTAAATGCGGCAGCTGCAGCAATTATTACGCTACAGCTTGATATTAAAGAGGGGTATATACAATCTGCATTACAAAGTTTTCAAGGTATTGCGCGACGATTTCAAACTTATTCAAATATTTGTATCAATAATAAACGTATTCAATTAGTAGATGATTATGGACATCATCCTACTGAGATAGCGGCCACAATGATAGCTGCTCGTGAAGCTTGGCCAGAACGAAGACTAGTCGTGTTATTTCAGCCGCACCGCTTTTCACGTACTCGCGATTTGTTTGACGACTTTGTACGTGTATTAAACGAGGCAGACATATTAATGTTATGCGAAGTTTATGCAGCTAGCGAGGCGCCGATTGCAGGTGCAGATAGCCAAGCTTTAAGCCGTGCATTACGAGCACGTGGAAAACTTGATCCGATATTAGTTAAGGATTTGTCAGAAATTCAGATGACGCTTGAGCATGTAATACAAGATAACGATGTTTTATTGACTTTAGGTGCAGGAAGCATTGGTAGTATTGCACAGAGTTTAAGTGAATCTTTTGCAACGCATTAATATATGAAGTCAGCGCATAATATTGAGATGTTTCGTGGAGTACTTGAAAAAAATGTTTCGCTAGCTCGTTTTACTAGTTGGAAAGTAGGAGGAATAGCTGATGTATTGTATCGACCTGCAGATTTAATGGATTTAAGGGATTTTCTGATAACACTTGATACGGCTGTTCCTATTACCTGGCTTGGAAGAGGGACTAATGTGTTAGTTCGCGACGGTGGAATTCGAGGTGTAGTGATTCTATTGCACGGTTGTTTAGATCAACTTGAGCATTTAGTATCCACAACGATTCGAGCCGAAGTTGGAGTATCCTGTGCAAAATTGGCACGATTTAGTGCGGACAAAAATTTAGTTGGTGCAGAATTTCTTGCCGGCATTCCAGGTACGGTGGGGGGTGCCTTGGCGATGAACTCAGGTGCTTATGGTAGTGAAACCTGGGATTTCGTCCTTCATGTGGAAACCATTGATCGTTTCGGTCAATTTCATACACATAATTCAAAAGATTTGAGTGTGGGTTATCGTTCAGTCAAAGGGTTAGAAGATGAATGGTTTGTAGCGGCATTATTTAAGTTTTCAGTCGGTGATGGTAAGCACGCGCGTGACAAGATCCGTGAATTAATGAATAAGCGTAACGCATCACAACCGGTAGGAAATCAAAGTTGCGGGTCCGTGTTTCGAAATCCTGATAATGACCATGCCGCCAGATTAATAGAAATGTGTAACTTAAAAGGCGTATCTGTGGGAGGGGCGCAGGTTCCCAACAAACATGCCAACTTCATTATTAATTCGGGCGGTGCAACTGCAAAAGATATTGAAGAACTAATTTTGAAAGTACGCACAACCATCGAAAATAAATGCGGTGTATCTCTTGTGCCAGAAGTAAAGATCATAGGCGAAGCTGCATGATGCACAAACCACACTTTGGTAAGGTAGCTGTGTTGATGGGGGGGCAGTCTGCAGAACGTGAAATTTCGCTAAAGAGTGGTGCAGCGGTGTTAAGTGCATTAACTGCTATGCAGATTGAAGCAGATGGAATCGATGTTTCCACCGATATATTTGAACAGTTACGCGTGGGTAACTATGCTCGTGCCTTCATAGCGTTACATGGGCCATTTGGCGAAGACGGCAGTATTCAGGGTGGGTTAGAAGTAATTGGTTTGCCTTTCAGTGGTAGCGGCGTGATGGCTTCAAGCATTTGTATGAATAAATTGATGACTAAACAGATTTGGTTAGGTCGTCAGATTCCTACTCCTAATTATTGTGTACTGAAAAACACTATTAACCAAGATGCATTAGTGAAAGAACTTGGGCTGCCAATAATTTTTAAGCCCATATCTCAAGGTTCAAGCTTAGGAATGACTAAAGTCAATTTAAAAGAAGAAATTACTCTAGCTTGGAAACATGCACGTGAATTTGAAGAAACAGTAATTGCAGAGCAATGGGTTGAGGGTCAAGAATACACTGTAGCCATCCTTGATGATCGTGCTTTACCTATGATTCGATTAGAAACCCCTCGAACATTTTATGATTTTGATGCGAAGTATCATTCTAATGACACCAAATATCATTGTCCTTGTGGACTGCCTAAATCGTTAGAAACAGAGATTCAGAATTTAGCTTTACAAGCATTCAAGGCAACTGATGCATCGGGTTGGGGGCGTGTCGATGTAATGCTAGATGATAATAATCAACCATGGTTTTTAGAAATCAATACTGTGCCGGGTTTGACTGACCATAGCCTGGTGCCTATGGCAGCGAAGGTCGAAGGTATTAGTTTTAATGAGTTGGTAAGAAAAATTTTAGAAACCTCGCTTCTACAACATGTTACTTAACGTGAAACGAAAAAGACGTAACTCAAGAGTTAAGCAAAAAGCAGCGAAAATACTTTTTTCATTGCGTGATGCATGGGATGTTATGGTAATTGTATTATTGCTAAGTATTGTTGTTTATTTTTCGCACTATGTTCGAAATAACCATGCTTCCGTGTATGTGTGGCCACAGATCAAATATGTGAAAGTTAACGGAAATGTAAATACAAAAAATCATCAAGACCTTAAGAATATTATTAGCAAACGAATTTCAGGAGGGTTTTTTCGTGTACCAATGGATCAACTTGAACAGGAATTAGCGGAAATACCCTGGGTATATCGCGCAACGGTCCAAAGATTTTGGCCAAGTACACTGACAGTAAAAATTTATGAAGAAGTTCCTATTGCAAGATGGGGGGATACTGGACTGATGAATGCGTATGGTGAATTGTTTTTTCCAGACTCAACAGAATCATATTCATCCTTACCTATGCTATATGGCGAAAAAATCCGAGCAAAAGAATTAGCCGGGGTGTTTGAAGATAGCATGATCCAGTTAAAGCCGTTGGGTTTGCAACTTCGTGGCTTATTTGAGAATGAGCGTCAATCCAAACACTTAGTGTTGTCAAACGGACTTGTTCTAGCAATTGGTGATGGTGATGTGGCCAAAAAGATGAAGCGTTTTCTTGCTGCGTATGAGCAATACCTAGCTCCACATTTAGTAGAAGTGAAGAAAATTGATCTACGCTACACCAACGGGTTGGCAGTTGAATGGAAAAATTCGAAATTAGCAAACAACTTAGAATTGGAACGTAATTTATGAGTCGGAAAATGGAAAAAGGGATGATGGTTGGTTTAGACATCGGCACCTCTAAGGTAACAGCAGTTGTGGGCGAGGCGAATGGGGAGCATCAGTTAGAAATCATCGGTATAGGTTCACATCCATCAAGAGGTTTAAAAAAAGGAGTTGTAGTAAATATTGAATCGACAGTTCAATCAATTCAGCGTTCTATTGAAGAAGCAGAATTAATGGCAGGCTGTCAAATTCATTCGGTATATGCAGGAATTGCGGGTAGCCACATACGCAGCATGAATTCACACGGTATTGTCGCTATAAAAGATCGGGAAGTGTCTGCAGGAGATGTTGAACGTGTCATTGATGCAGCAAGAGCGGTTGCAATTCCAGCAGACCAGAGAGTGCTGCATGTCATGCCACAAGAATTTGTGATTGACCAACAAGAAGGTATTCGTGAACCTATTGGAATGTCAGGTGTACGCCTTGAGGCAAAAGTTCATTTAGTGACGGGGGCCGTAAGTGCAGCACAAAATATTATTAAATGTGTACGTCGTTGTGGTTTAGAAGTTGACGATATTATATTAGAGCAACTTGCATCAAGTTATTCTGTTCTGACTGAGGATGAAAAAGAATTAGGAATATGTTTGGTTGATATTGGTGGTGGCACTACTGATGTCGCGGTGTTTACCGATGGGGCAATTAAACACACTGCAGTAATTCCTATTGCTGGCGATCAAGTGACCAATGATATTGCTGTTGCGATGCGCACACCTACGCAATATGCAGAAGAAATTAAAATTAAATATGCATGCGCATTACGACAACTTGCGAATCCTGATGACACAATAGAAGTTCCAAGTGTGGGTGATCGTGAACCACGGCGTTTATCACGTCAAACTTTAGCAGAAGTAGTAGAGCCGCGTTATGAGGAATTGCTATCGCTCATACATGCAGAGTTGCGTCGTAGTGGTTTTGAAGACCTTGTCGCGGCAGGAGTTGTACTCACGGGTGGTAGTTCAAAAATGGAAGGAGTAGTGGATTTGGCTGAAGAGGTATTTCATATGCCGGTACGCTTGGGTATGCCACAATTCGTAACTGGATTAGTAGATGTAGTGCGCAACCCTATTCATTCAACAGGTGTTGGATTGCTTTTATTTGGTAATCAAAACCAACAACTGAATGAAAGTTCTTTGTTTAACGAGTCAGGTATGGGAGGCATATTCTATAGAATGAGGAATTGGTTTCAGGGGAGTTTTTAAAAACTCATATTTTTTTTGCAACATGTAAACTAGAGGAGAAAGGTCATGTTTGAATTAATGGATGCATACAGCCAAAGTGCTGTAATTAAAGTTATTGGTGTCGGTGGTGGCGGTGGTAACGCCGTCCAACATATGGTCAACTCTGCAATTGAAGGCGTGGATTTTGTTTGTGCAAATACAGATTCGCAGGCGCTAAAAAATACTAACGCCAAAACAGTTTTGCAACTTGGTAGCGATATCACTAAAGGTTTGGGCGCAGGCTCAAATCCTGTAGTCGGACGAGAGGCTGCAATTGAAGACCGCGATCGTATCCATGATGTTATTGCGGGAGCAGATATGTTGTTTATTACAGCTGGTATGGGTGGAGGCACCGGAACGGGTGCGGCACCCGTAGTGGCCGAAGTTGCTAAAGAGTTAGGGATACTGACTGTGGCAGTCGTTACCAAGCCGTTTCCTTTTGAAGGAACTAAGCGAATGCAAATCGCAAACTCAGGTATAGAGGAGCTTGCTAAGCATGTGGATTCTTTGATCACAATCCCAAATGAAAAACTGTTAACCGTCTTAGGTAAGGAAACTAATTTATTGGATGCATTTAAATCGGCTAACGATGTTTTACATGGTGCTGTACAAGGTATCGCAGAACTCATTACTTGCCCGGGTCTAATTAATGTCGATTTTGCCGATGTGCGCACGGTAATGTCAGAAATGGGAATGGCGATGATGGGATCTGGTATTTCTGTCGGCACCGAGCGTGCGCGTGAATCCGCGGAATCGGCTATTTCAAGCCCTTTACTTGAAGATGTAAATATTGCCGGTGCTAAAGGGATACTGGTAAATGTGACAGCAAGCTCCAGTCTTTCTATAGGCGAGTTTGAAGAAGTAGGTAATCATATCAAGGGCTTGGCTTCAGATGATGCAACCGTCGTCGTTGGTACAGTAATTGATGAGTCCATGAGTGACAATTTACGTGTGACATTAGTCGCTACGGGGATTGGCTCAGAATCTCTTTTCATGCCAATGAAACCGACGGTTAAGCTTGTTGAACCGCATGCCAGTGAGCCCGAGACCCTCAACGAAGAGCTAGAGCGGCCCGTGGCTATCCGCACGGAAAATCGCGCAAAAGTCGTAGAAAATGAGGATGAGTACGATCTTGATTATCTAGATATTCCAGCGTTTTTACGTAGACAAGCCGATTGACTGGAACTATCCCATAAGTGGGGGTTCAAAATCCCTAGCGACGACCTTGTAAGATTTATGTAATAATGTCGCGGCTTTTTTATATATGGCTTTTGCGTGTGAGCGATATGAAAGCGCTAAGCTAGAATCAGCGATATTGCTAGAGATCACTAGAATTTACGATCCGTGATAAAACAACGAACTTTAAAAAACGTCATTCGCGCTACTGGTGTCGGTTTGCACACAGGGAATAAGGTGTACTTGACCCTACGACCTGCTCCTGTTGATACAGGTATCATATTTAGGCGAGTCGATCTTGAGCCTCCGGTAGAGATCAAAGCCAGTCCTGAGAATGTGGGTGATACTAGACTATCTACAACCCTGGTTTCGAATGGTGTGCGCATTTCTACCGTGGAACATTTATTATCAGCCATTGCTGGGCTTGGAATTGATAACGCGTACGTGGATGTAAGTGCACCAGAAGTACCTATCATGGATGGTAGTGCCGGACCTTTTGTGTTTTTAGTGCAGTCAGCGGGAATTGTAGAACAAAATGCAGCAAAAAAATTTATTCGCATTAAAAAATCCGTTGAAATAATAGAAGATGATAAATGGGCAAGGTTTGATCCATTTGATGGATTCAAAGTAGGATTTACTATTGACTTTGATCATCCGGTATTTAAGGCAGGGCCACAAAAGGCTGAAGTGGACTTTTCTACTACTTCATTTGTCAAAGAGGTCTCGCGTTCACGTACATTCGGTTTTATGCGTGATTTTGAAACATTGCGGTCGCGAAATCTAGCTTTAGGTGGAAGTCTTGATAACTCCATTGCTGTAGATGAACACCGCATATTGAACGAAGATGGTCTTCGTTATGAAGATGAATTTGTAAAGCATAAAATTTTGGATGCCATTGGAGATTTATATCTGCTCGGGCATAGTTTAATTGGTGCCTTCAGCGGTTATAAATCTGGGCACGAATTGAATAATAGATTATTACGTAAGTTAATTGCTGAAACAGAGGCTTGGGAAGAAGCGACATATGAAGATAATGAAGAGGCGGTACCGATATTTTATAGCCGCCCAGTAAGTGCTGGAGCGTAGTTGTTACATACTCAAGTAGTTGATTTTATCAATTACTAGTATTACGCAGTGCTAGACGCTGTAACGCTTCCTGTAACCCCGTGTCTTGAATGCTGGTTGCACACTCGTTGATAAGTTGTGCGCTTGGGTTTGAAAGGGAGAGGGGCTTAGTCGGTGGTTCTACGCCGCTGGCAACATTACTGATTCTAATCTTTATTCGGTTCAGGTATTCCTTTACAGTGAGGCTTAGTTCTTGATTCAGCTGCTTTAGGATTTCATGCTGTTGAAACCGGATTAGGCTAGCACGGCTAGGATCATCCGTGATAATCGTGAGGGTGCGATTTTCGATGCTTGCGACCCAACAGTGACGAGCAAGGTCTGTAGGCATTTGCATCCTTATACTTAATGTGAGTCTGTGCAAAAGCTTTGCTTTTTTTCGCAGGTCTAAACCGATATATGAAGAAAGTTTTTGCATCTGGATTTTTACATCAAATAGGGAAATTGACTTCAACTATTATGACGTTGAACAAGAACATTCAATAATAAAATAATAAACGATATGAACATTATCATTTTTCCTCGCCCGCGCACACGTATCACCTATGTTAATTATCTCCATGGTTGGAGTAAAATTGGAGCATTTCTGGGTCTAATTACATTATCCGCTATTTTGCTTGGCGGCGGATATATTCTTGGTGTGTCCCTTGGCCATAAGGCAATTTTGAGTGAATGGAAAGCAGATGTAGTCGAACAAAAAGAGCGTCTTAACTTAGCCAAACAAGAAAGCCAAACACAAGTCGATGCACTTACAACTAAAATTGGATTATTACAAGCTCATGTAAACCGTATTGATGCATTAGGAAATATGTTAGTCAATATGGCTAATCTTGATGCTGAAGAATTTAGTTTTGATTCCACTCCCGGTATGGGTGGTCCACATCTCTCCGTTGAAACCGACGTTCAAGTTGATATAGAAATCGACGCCGTGCTTGGAAGAATTAATACAGAATTAGAGGAACGTGAACATCAGCTTCAGGTATTAAATGATTTACTCATAGATAAAAAGCTTGAACAAGAAACCTACCCTCAAGGTCGACCTGTGATCCATGGTTGGATCTCATCTTATTTTGGTAAGCGTCAAAGCCCATTTACAGGTAAATCCGAGATGCATCGAGGCGTGGATTTTGCAGGTAAGTCCGGTAGCGATGTTGTTGCTGTTGCTGGCGGAATTGTCACACGAGCTGGTAAAAATGGGGGTTATGGCTACTCAGTAGAGATAGACCATGGTAATGGTTATATAACTCGCTATGGACACAATCAGATGCTGCTGGTGCAAGCCGGTGAGGCCATCAAACGTGGACAAGTGATTGCTAAATTAGGCAGCACTGGTCGTTCCACTGGGCCGCATGTACATTATGAGGTTCTCAAAAACGGAGCTCGAATTGATCCGATGAAGTTTGTTCAATAGCTTCATTGCAGACCTTAATAAATCCAGTTAGTCTTCATTTAGCATAGCTTTTCTTCTAAAAGCTATTTTTTTATATTAATCACAATTTACTGTATTTATCGACTAAGGTCGTCCGCTTCACCGTAATAGCTGTCAGCAAGATTGTAGCTCGTTAATTCAAATTTAGTTTTAGGCACCTGTATACACATATGTTTGACAACGTAACTAAGAAGCTCTTTGGAAGCCGTAATCAACGGTTACTCAACCGCTACAACAAGGTCGTTCAAAAAATTAATGCGCTTGAAGATTCCTATCAAGCACTTAGTGATCAAGTGTTACAACAAAAAACTCTGGACTTTCGCCAACAGATTGAGAATGGTGCCACCATAGATGAATTATTACCGGAAGCGTTTGCGACTGTGCGTGAGGCTGCAATCCGTACACTTGGTATGCGCCACTTTGATGTTCAGCTTGTGGGTGGCATGGTATTGCATGATGGAAATATTGCTGAAATGCGTACTGGTGAGGGTAAGACCTTAGTTGCGACCTTGCCAATATATCTCAATGCATTGAGCGGTAAAGGTGCACATATTGTTACTGTTAACGATTATCTTGCCAAACGCGATGCAGAATGGATGGGAGAAATTTACCGCTTTCTTGGGCTAACAGTAGGTGTTGTCACCGGGGGAATGATGCATCAGGAACGTCAACAGGCCTATGCAACTGATATTACTTATGGAACCAATAATGAGTTTGGTTTTGACTACCTACGTGACAACATGGAATTTTTTGTTGAAGGTTGTGTGCAACGCGACCTGAATTTCGCCGTAGTGGATGAAGTTGACTCTATCCTCATAGATGAAGCACGTACGCCTTTAATTATTTCTGGGCCTACGGGTGAAAGCTCAGAAATGTACATGACGATTAACAAGCTTGTTCCAAAATTAATTAAACAGCAAGAAGAAGATGGACCAGGTGATTACAGTGTTGATGAAAAAAGCAAACAAATTTTTCTAACCGAAGACGGGCATCAGCACATTGAGGACATGTTACTCAAGCAAGGACTATTAGGGGAAGGCGAGTCACTTTATGATGTCGCAAATATTAGTTTATTGCACCACGTAAACGCGGCATTGCGTGCCAATGTGCTATTTCAGAAAAATGTCGATTACATTATTCAAGATGGTCAAGTTGTAATTGTAGATGAATTTACAGGTCGAACTATGCCTGGAAGACGTTGGTCTGATGGGTTACACCAAGCAGTTGAAGCAAAAGAAGGTGTAAAAATACAAAAAGAAAACCAAACACTGGCTTCCATTACTTTTCAAAACTATTTTCGTTTGTATAACAAGCTTTCTGGTATGACCGGCACAGCTGATACCGAGGCATTTGAGTTCCAGTCTATTTATGGATTAGAGGTTGTGGTTATACCTACGCATAAAACGATGATTCGTGATGATATGGGTGATTTGGTGTATCTCACTATGCAAGAAAAATATGACTCGATTATTAACGATATAAAAGAATGTGTGAAACGCGGTCAGCCGGCGCTAGTAGGTACCACTTCGATCGAATCTTCTGAACTCATTTCAAATGAGCTGCAACGGGCAAAGATCGAACACCAAGTTCTAAATGCTAAACAGCATGAAAAAGAGTCTCATATCATTGCGCAAGCAGGTCGACCAGGCACGGTAACGATTGCAACCAATATGGCAGGTCGTGGCACGGATATTGTACTCGGCGGCAGTCTTGATGCAGAGTTACAAAAGCTTTCACCACAAGCAACTGAAATGGATCGTAAATCCGTTAAAGACGATTGGCAATTGCGTCATGACGCAGTCATAAAAGCGGGTGGATTGCATATCATTGGTACCGAGAGGCATGAATCACGGCGTATCGATAATCAACTGCGTGGGCGTTCCGGGCGACAAGGTGACCCAGGATCAAGTCGTTTTTATCTCTCTATGGAAGACAATTTAATGAGAATTTTTGCTTCCGAAAAAGTTCGAGGCTTAATGCAAAAGCTCGGTATGGAACAGGGTGAATCGATTGAGCATCCTTGGGTGTCAAAAGCCATTGAAAATGCTCAGCGCAAAGTTGAGGCCCATAATTTCGATATACGCAAGCATTTACTTGAATACGATGATGTTGCTAATGATCAGCGTAAAGTCGTATATGAACAACGACGAGATTTGATGCTAACCGAGGACATATCAGAAAATCTTACAGCTATACAAGAAGATGTTACTGATAAAATCATCAGTGAGTATCTTCCTTCTGGGAGTATGGAAGAGCAATGGGATATTGATGGTCTTGAGCAAGCATTTGAGAGTGAATTTGGACTAACTTTTACAGTGAAGCAGTGGCTTGATGAGGAAGATAATGTTGCTGAAGAAGAAGTGCGAGAAAGAATTCATCAGCGCGTTGCAAAATTATTTAAAGAGAAAGAGGATCGAGTGGGTGCAGAAATTATGCGCCGACTTGAAAAAGATATCATGCTTAAGGTGTTGGATAATCGCTGGAAAGAACATCTGGCTGCTATGGATTACTTACGCCAAGGTATTGGTTTGCGAGGCTATGCGCAAAAAAATCCTAAACAGGAGTATAAAAGAGAGGCTTTTGATATGTTCCAACAAATGCTGGAACAAATCAAACATGAAGCTATTTCATTAATCGCCAGAGCGGAATTACCCACACTAGAAGAAATTAAAGCGATCGAAGCAGCACAACAAGTGCCGGAAAATATAGAGTATCAGCATGCACAGGCTGATAACGTATTGCATCCTCAGCAACAAGTTACACCACCAGATGAGCTACCCAAGCAGCAGCCATTCAAACGCACACAAAAAAAACTGGGACGTAATGAACCTTGCTACTGTGGATCTGGTAAAAAGTTTAAGCATTGCCACGGTAAATTAACCTAACTGCTTGTGCACTTATGATTAGTTAAGCTAAGTTTAAGTATAATTTAGTAGTTTTATGGCAATTTCATTAACCTCTCCTACATCATTGCTTCCTATTAAAGGTATAAGGATTGCAACAGTTGCAGCAGAAATTCGCTATAAAAATCGTGACGATGTAGTACTTTTTGAGCTTTGCAATAATGCCCAAACCGCCGCAGTGTTTACAAGTAATCAATTTTGTGCAGCACCTGTGGTAATTTCTAAACAGCATTTAAATGCCTCACAACCAAAATACTTACTCATCAATTCTGGCAATGCGAATGCCGGCTTAGGTCAGCAAGGTTTGACTGATGCTAAAGCCACATGCACAGCATTGGCAGAAGCTTGTAGGTGTAATAAAGAAAAAGTATTGCCGTTTTCAACAGGTGTGATAGGTACGCGCTTACCGATAGAGAGAATGGTTCAGCACTACCCTCAGTTGCTGAATGACCTAGAAGAAAATTCATGGCTAAACGCAGCACAAGCAATTATGACCACCGATACAGAAAGTAAAGGTTTGTCTAAACAGATAGATTTGAATGGCCACAACATTTCGCTTACAGGTATTGCTAAAGGCGCAGGCATGATTCGTCCTAATATGGCTACGATGCTGGCGTTTGTGGCAACTGACTTAAAAGTTAATTCGAAAGTGCTCAATCAAATGGTTGCAGATGCCGTCGATCAGTCTTTTCATTGCATCACGGTTGACGGAGATACATCGACCAATGACGCCTGTGTACTCATTGCAACCGGAAAGGCTGCAATCAGTTTTGATGACCTCTCTAAGCAGGCTAGAGATAAATTTATATTAACTTTAAATGCATTATTCTTGAATTTGGCACAGTCAATTATTCGCGATGGTGAAGGAATTACAAAATTTATCTCGATTAAAGTTGAGCAAGCAAAGAATAAATCCATGGCTCGTGACGTTGCATTCACAATTGCTCACTCACCGTTGGTTAAAACTGCAGCCTTTGCAAGTGATCCTAATTGGGGTCGAGTATTGGCCGCGGCGGGTCGTGTAGAGGATCACCGCCTAGAGTTCAAGAAATTGTCACTCTTTATTAATGAACTTCAAGTAATCACAGACGGAGAAATCGCATCTTGTTACACCGAGGAAAAAGGCTGTCACGAAATGAGCAAGGATGAAATTGAGTTTCGCCTACAACTTGGCTTAGGCGAAATATCTGCAAATGTATGGACAACTGATCTTTCTTATGATTACGTTAAGATCAATGCGGAGTATCGGACTTAATAATACCCATCTTAGTGAAATTACGCGTATACCAAGATTTTATTCATGTCGTAATTGGTATTATCAAAAATACTAAAAATGAAGTTCTTGTCACCAAGCGAAGACGTGATGCTCATTTAGGCGGATTGTTAGAGTTTCCCGGTGGCAAAATGAAAGCGAATGAAGCCCCTAAAGAAGCATTGAGGCGCGAGTTAAATGAGGAACTGAATATCGATTTACATGCGTGTTCGCCTCTTATTCAAATACCTTATCCGTATTCGGATCGTAAGATTTTCTTGGATGTTTATATTGTTGATGATTATTCCGGCTTACTTACAGCCAATGAAGCACAAGAGTTGCAATGGATGGAAATTTCATCTTTGAGTAACGCGAAATTTCCGTCAGCGAATCATGGCATTATTCGTGCGTTGCAACTGCCAAAAATAATTTCAGTTACTCCAAATTTAAGCCAAGATCCTGACAGTTTCTTTCGGTGCTTTAAGAATGTAGTGGCAGATGAAGATATTGAAATTATTCATTTACGGTCTCATGAGCTATGTTATTCGAAATATATGCAGTTAGCTGGGCATTGCTTACAACTATGTAAGCAGAATCACACTAAACTTGTTTTAAATCGTGAACCGAAGTGTTTACAAGAGCTCGAGGCTACAGGGTTGCATTTATCCAGTAAGAGATTGTTAGCCACATATGAAAGGCCATTAGGAAAAGATTACTTAGTAAGTGCTTCATGTCACAACTGTGATGAGGTGCTGCATGCCTCAAAGATAGGTTTAGATTATATTTTTCTAGGCCCAGTTGTGGAAAAACACTTAAGCACGAACAACAATCATCTTGGTTGGAATAATTTTACTGCACTGGTTCTAGAGAGCTTAATCCCAGTTTATGCAATTGGAGGGCTACACGTCGATGACGTGCATACAGCCGTCAAACACGGTGGGCAAGGAATTGCAGCCATTCGTGACTTGTGGACAACGAATTAAGAGTGGCCAGTAAGAAATAATCTCAAAATGCGTCTCGCACACTGATTCTACGTTGCAGATTTACTATCTTGAGAATTTGTACCTCGAAAATACTACGCTTTGTCTTATCTACAGGAAGTACTGTATGCCGATTTTGCAGGTGCATAAATCGGCGAGCGCACTATCTGCTATTTTGAGATAGTTTCATGTTTAAATATTTTAAAACGTACAACAGGCTAATTTAAACTCTATGTCTGATTGAGTTTGTTTGGGGCTAGAATTGGGATCGGTCTGCTCTAGGAAGCGAATTGAAAATCGGTGTTTACCTGCACTGCACTCAGGAAATAAATTATTATCCTTAGTGATACCAATTCGTATCAACTGGTTCGGCTGGCTTGGGTCAAGGCTTTGATCATAGAAGCCTTTGTTTGAACTTTTGTTGGCATATGGCGTGCTCTCTCTAATTAACTGTAAAACACTAGTTACACCTTCTTGAACAATTTCAAATGGTTCAATCCATTCTATAAGTATTTTGTTGCGCTGTGTAAATGGTTGTGCAAGCCAGTGATGATACTCAGGTAGATCGAAATCACATGTACCACCCGGTATCACAGCACGTTGACGAATACCGCTAATGAAATCATTATTCTTTAAATGGCTACCTAATTGGCCTCGGAAGGTATGTAGACGGTCAAATATAGATCTGTGCTTAGAAAGAATATCTAGTAATTTAGCTGAATTTAATTTAGGTTTATTTGCTAGCGATTCTAGTGTATCTATCTGTCGTTTGATTTCTTTTAATAATTCTTGTTTTAAATCGCCTCGTGATACTAGGCTAAGCATCTCTATTAAGGTCATCAAAGCAGCATGTGTATCTGTAGATTCATCACGTTTAGCGAAAAACTTAAACCGATAAGTCAACTGCTCATACCTTAAGAAGGTACGCATACGTTCATTGAGTGGTTGCTCGTAGCTAATAAAATTTGTATCGAAACTATTATTCACGATTTACTGGTAGTTTTACTTATAGTGTTATATTTTTCATGAAGTATAGCAATCTTTTCCTTGAGGGATTCTATATTGCCATGATTTTCAATAACATCATCTGCTAATTTTATTCGTTCAATTCTGTCAATTTGAGTTGAGATGATAGCCTTAACATGTGCTTCACTGCATTGGTCACGCAATATCACACGTTGGATTTGTTCCTCGACAGTGCAATCCACGACTAAGATGCGATTAATTAAGTCAGTATGCTTTGTTTCTAATAACAACGGTACTACAACGATGCAGTAATCAGCATCAAGTGATTTTATTTTTAGAGAAATTTCTTTGTAAACTAATGGGTGTAAAATTTTTTCTAATTTATAGCGAGTTTTTGAATCAGAAAAAGCAGCTTGTCTTAGTCTGTCACGTTGTAGGACTCGATTCTTGTCAAAAAAATCAGCACCAAGATTTTTGTATATTAAGTCAATAACATGGGAAGTTTGGGAAAGCTCTCGCACGATGACATCAGCATCGATGATAGGGATGTTGAAATCTTGATGGAATATACTAGATACGACGCTCTTGCCGCTACCAATGCCACCTGTAAGCCCTACCACCAACATAATTCAACAATATTGGTTAGATTTATGTTGTTTTAGTTATGTAATATTCCATTAGTTGATTACCGTACATCATTGCAATCCACCCCGCTACCGCAAGGTAGGGTCCAAACGGAATGGGTTTACTGCGTTCCTGCAATTTTGTCATGATCATAGTAATCCCTATGATCGCACCTACGGCAGATGAAAATAAGATGATTAAAGGCAGCAATTGCCACCCCAACCAAGCACCCAGTGCCGCTAGTAATTTAAAATCCCCATAGCCCATCCCTTCTTTTCCGGTGATTAATCTGAATATGTGAAATACTAGCCATAAAGAGATGTAGCCAAAAATCGCACCCAGTACACTAGATGTTAGATCGGTGTAGGTTAAAAAGATATTCAAAAAAATGCCTAGCCAAAGTAGTGGCAAAGTCATATTGTCGGGTAAATATTGTGTCTTTATATCAATTCCACTTAAGGCAATTAAGTACCAAGTAAAAATTACAGCACCAAGTGATTGAATATTTAAGCCAAACCTCCAAACGACGATGGTAGTAAGGATTGCAGTAAAAAGTTCGACAAAGGGATATTGCAGCGATATTTTTACACCACAGTTACTACATTTTCCTTTTAGGATTAAGTAACTAATAATCGGAATATTTTCAATTGCCTTGACTTGATGATTGCAGGATGGACAGTGAGATCTTGGTACCCACAAATTATACTTTGAGAGAGGTGGATTGTTGTTGGTAAGGGTAAGAAGTTCTTTGCAATCCGCTTTCCATTGACGTTCTAGCATCAAAGGCACTCGGTGAATTACAACGTTTAAAAAACTGCCTAGAAAAGAACCAATGACAAAGCTATAGATTAATAACAATAGCAAGTTATCGGTAAGATAACTTAAAAGAGAAATACTGGGGTCATCCAAGATTTACTTCAGCAAAGGGCTTAAATTTAAAACTATACAACAGCACCGAGCTTGAAGATTGGGAGGTACATGGCAACAACTAAACCGCCAACCATTACACCTAACACTGCCATGATTAATGGTTCTAACAGACTGCTTAATCCATCAACAAGATTATCTACTTCTTGTTCATAGAAATCAGCGACTTTGCCTAGCATATCATCCAGTGAGCCAGATTCTTCGCCAATGGCAACCATTTGGACAACCATATTAGGGAAAAGTGTTGTTGATCGCATACTTTGTTGTAATTGTGTGCCCGTAGATACTTCGTCTTTCATGCGCAAAGTAGCTTCTTCATATACTATATTTCCTGTAGCACCAGCAACAGATTCCATTGCTTCTACTAATGGCACGCCAGCAGCAAACATGGTAGCTAAAGTTCGTGCAAATCTGGCAATAGCGGATTTTTCGAGAATATTTCCAATAACAGGAATTTTCAATGCAAAGACATCAATGCCACGCCTCACGGCTGGAGATCGTTTTTTTGCGTCGATAAATACAAATACAGCTACACCAATCATTAATAATATCAGCCACCACCATTGTTGCATGAATTCTGACAGATTAATGACTAATTGTGTAAATGCTGGAAGATCAGCACCAAACCCTTCGAAAAGCTCTTGAAATTGAGGGACTACAAATAGCAAAAGGATACCGCTAACAACAAACGCTACGACAAGCACTGCTGAGGGGTAGAAAAGCGCTTTTTTGACTTTACCTTTAAGTTCTTCGGTCTTTTCTTTGTACGTAGCAATTTTATCAAGCAATGTTTCAAGTGCACCTGACTGCTCACCTGCGTCAACAAGATTAGTAAATAAGTTATCAAAGTATTTTGGGTGTTTACTCAGAGAAACTGCTAATCCGGTGCCGGATTCAACTTCATTTTTGATACTCATTACAAGGTCTTGCATAGCGGGTTTTTCATGACCTTTGCCAATGATCTCAAAAGCCTGCACGAGTGGGACACCTGCGCTCATCATTGTGGCAAGTTGTCTGGCGAAAAGTGCAATATCTTTTGGAATTATCTTCTTTCCACCACCAAATAACGATTTTGGTTTTTTCTTGACTTTTAATGGGTTGATTCCTTGTCTGCGCAAATCTGCCTTCAGCAAGATTTCATTGCTGGCTTGTGATTCACCTTTGATGCGGGTGCCTTTACGATCTACACCTTCCCATTTAAAGGTAATTTCATCCGATGTAGCAGCAGTAGCCATATTCTTAATCCTTAGTCACACGATTGAGTTCTTCAAGACTTACAATTCCTGTGCGGACTTTTTGTAACCCCGAAGCACGTAAATCTGCATAGCCTTCTTTTTTTGCTAGTTCAGCCATTTGCATAGCATTTCCATTTTCCATGATTAAGGTTCCCATCTCTTCAGAAATGGGCAAAACTTGAAATATTCCAGATCGTCCTTTATATCCGCTGTTACTACATTGATCACAGCCATTAGCCTTGAAAATTTTCAAGTCATCAAGCTCAGATTCTAAAAATCCTTCTTCTAGAAGTGCTTCCTTGGGCACGTCATCACGTACTTTACATTGTTCGCATAACTTTCTGGCAAGCCTTTGGGCAATGATCAAGGTCACTGCTGAGGCAATGTTATAAGGTGGCACGCCCATATTTGCCAATCTTGTAAGTGTCTGCGGGGCATCATTGGTATGCAAGGTTGACAGGACCAAATGACCGGTTTGGGCGGCCTTAACGGCTATTTCTGCCGTTTCTAGGTCTCGAATCTCACCCAC
>CAJHZF010000087.1_pt1 | contig 34945 bp, 34 predicted proteins | sample 9198891 | NCBI WGS metagenome assembly CAJHZF01 (sample SAMEA7708349, study PRJEB35096) | sediment metagenome | biome: marine neritic benthic zone biome [ENVO:01000025]; feature: sediment [ENVO:00002007]; material: shallow marine sediment [ENVO:03000034] sea grass bed [ENVO_01000059] ...
GTCAACTTTTCTGAACACAGATTTATCGACCCGTCCGACAACGAGTTCAATCTGCGCCGCAAGATTAAAGAGCGAGTTTTTATGAATCTTGTCCAGTGCGCTTTGGCAGAGCTTGCTGGCATCAAGTACCGAAAGCAGGAACTCGAAAATCAGCGCATACTACTACGTGCAAAGCTTAGGAATTTAAAACATCAGGCACTGGGGCTTGAGCCGTTGACCAATACACTCACTGACGAAAATATTAATCGTGATAAATTGGAGGCAAGGCTTGCTGAAATAGAACATACATTAAAGGAAACCGCGGCAAGTATAGAAACCTTGGATCAACATCTTGAAATTGTAAGCGGTGTAATGGCTGATCCAAAAAACCATATCAGAGTGGAAAATTCTTCGATTCGCATCACTCGAATGAATTTCGCTGCTTCACCCAGTGATGAAGATCCAGGCGAAGAGATCATCTACACTCATTTTGAAACCAGTGAGGGAAAAACAGTCACCGGTCGTCTTATCAAGTATCCACGCGCAGAATTGCTAAGTGAAAAAATCCTAAAAGACAAGGCGCGTTTTGTTTTGCCGGCATGAACCATAGCCCAGGTCCCAACCTGCCGGTAAACTAAGACATTCACTTAAAAAAAACTAAACTACTACAATGTAATTCGAATCCGAAACACAGCTGTCCGATTGTCCGCACGAAATTCAGGAGAAAAGAAAATGAATAAAGAAGAAAAAGACAAAGGTATTATTTTGGCTTTGCTTGAGCGCTTTGAGACGCAACGCCTGCCACGCATGCTGGAAATAAAGCAACGTGTGGATGCTGGTGAACTACTCACAGATGCAGATTTAGAATTCTTGGAAGAAGCCAATCAAGACGCTAGCAAAAGTCAGCCATTTGCAGAACGAAATCCCGAGTGGCAAGAAATTTACGCAAAAGCAGTTCATTTACATGAGCAGATTGTGCAAAAAGCGCTTGAAAATGAAAAAGCACAGAAATCTTGAACACATGTGAATGGAAGTAACTTTTCCAAATAGCAGGCACTTGGTTTTATCTGGAATACTTGACGAAGCTGATGAGCCTATCGCGCAGGCCGTGTTCTCACATTGCTTTACCTGCTCCAAAGATCATCCTGCAACATTTAGATTATGCAAAGCGCTTACAGATCAAGGTATTCAAGTTTTACGTTTTGATTTTACTGGGCTTGGTAAAAGTGAAGGTGATTTTTCTGATACAAATTTTTCAAGCAACATTGATGACATTAAAGCTGCAGTAAATTTTCTAACCGAACACCACTCCAGACCTCGCCTTCTAATTGGTCATAGCCTGGGAGGCATTGCAGCCGTAGCGGTTGCATGTGAACTGCGAGAAATCGACGCCGTTGTGACAATTGCAGCGCCTAGTCGGCCTGCTCATGTGCTAGATCATTTTGAAGAACATATACCCACAATATTTAAACAGGGATTTGCCGAAGTTACGGTGTTTGATCGTCCATTTAGATTGACAAAAAAATATATTGAAGATTTAAAATCCTATGATGAACGAAAATTCACAAGAAAGCTCAATAAACCAATTCTTATTTTTCACTCTCCTTACGATGATATCGTCTCAATTGATGAAGCCGCGAAAATCTTCATCGAAGCAAAGCATCCTAAAAGCTTCATCTCACTAGATCGAGTTGATCATTTAATCACCAAAAAACAGGATGCGAAATATATCGCTGAACATATCGCCTGCTGGGCAAAGCGCTATATAAGTAGTCGATAAGTCCTGGAACAAACTTTCGATCATTGGACTCTAAGCAGATAACTTTCATTAGACCAAGTCCAAAATAGTCCTTACACTTACCGAAATTTAATTCGAATTTTCGAAACAAGGAATAGAATAATGCATAAACATACCCTGATACGCTTATTACTAACATTTCTACTTTTTGCAATCTCAATACAAACGAGTGCCAATGAAACAACGGCAGAGGCAATTGTTGATGCTGCCACGAAATCAGTCAATACCTTTACTATTGACCCCAACATGGGTTGGTTTCGGGACAACATGGGTAATGCAAAAGGTGTATTCATTATTCCTCAGTTGGTTAAAGGCGGTTTTATCTTTGGAGGATCAGGAGGCAGTGGTGTGCTCTTAGTTAAAGGCAAAGGCAATATTTGGACGGATCCCGCATTTTATACAATGGGCTCTGGAACCTTTGGCTTTCAAATAGGTGTTGAAGTTTCGGAAATTATTTTGATGGTGATGACGGATAGAGGTGTCAATGCGATGCTTAATTCTTCATTTAAACTTGGCGGCGATGTAAGTATTGCAGCGGGTCCAATTGGTGCAGGCGCTAAAGCACAAGTGGCAGATATCTTAGCTTTCTCTAGAACCAAGGGGGCATATGCAGGAATTAATCTTGAGGGCGCAGTAATCAAAATTCGCGAAGGCTTCAACAACGCTTATTATGGTGAAAAAGCCACCCCACGCACTATACTCATTGAACAAACCTCTACAAACCCGCATGCCGATGAATTGCGTAATGCTGTGGCAAATCTTGCAATCAAAAGTGGTGCTTCTATTAAATAATAGTATGCATACAACATAGCCTAAGTTATTTTTTCGTATAACTATGTTTTGAATAAATTAAACTTTCTAACAGAAATATTAGAAGATCGTCTATGTAATTTTTTATCTAAAAAGTTTTGAAAAACAAAAACAAAATAATTTTATTTTTTAGCGCATCGTCTTTAACAAGCGCGCAAGCGCTTTAGGAGCATTGGGGTCATTATCTTTATGCCAATATCTTGCTGAGTTGTAACCGATTTCAACATGCCATTGCATGCTTGGGTCTTCAGCTCGTTGCATAATCGTTTTTGATTCTTGCTTTGATTGTTTCTGTGATAATCCTTTGCGTTGTAGGTAGGCATCTAATACTAAAATATTTTCATCTTCAGGCACGCCAATTGTTTCTGCCAAATATGCCAATGCACCAAAGTTATACATCGTGATTACAATTTTTTGTTGTGGCGTGTAGTGTCGTATGGGTGACATCGATTTACTTTCGATCATAAATTTTTGCACCAAGTCGAGTACCTTATTGTAATTTTCGAACTGAGGTTTTCTTTTCCCTATTATTGTTTTCATCACCGACATAGAGACTTCCCTAGATATAAATTCCGCGTATGGCAAACAAGTGAAAAATCATTGAATTTCAATTGTTTGCGGCAAATTAATCAGGGTCAAGCAAAGTATACTAACTTGTATTAAATAGCCGACGAAGAATGCAAAATAATGACTAAAGTATGTAAAAAATAGATTTTTAATACAAATAATTTGAGTTTTCTCAATCTCGACTTTTGCTCAAGAAGATCAAGTTGATTTGTACTTCACTGGACTACCATAAGTAGGATCACTGCTTACACGAGCAGCCACAGTACCTGCAGGGGCGCTGTACCACCCTGGGTCACTATAATCGCCAGGTTTTATATCATCACGCACTTTGACAGTCGTAAACATTCCACCCATCTCGATGTTTCCATAGGGCCCCTTACCCGTCATCATGGCTAAGGTATTTTGAGGACCGCGATGATGCCCCATATCGACATGGTCTTGATGTTCCGCCATGCCATAACGTCCCATGGCGATAAAACCAGGCAGCATCTTTTTAATCTCTTGATCGATTCCAGTTTGATCAACACCTAGTGTGTTCGGAATTCCATGACCCATGGAGTTCATGGTGTGATGCGCCATATGGCAATGAAACGCCCAATCGCCGGGTTCGGCGATGAATTCAATATCGCGGGTTTGTCCCACACCAATAATTTCTGTGACTTCAGGACGCCACCGTGCTTTTGGCCAACGCCCCCCATCGGAACCCGTTACCCAAAACTGTACTCCATGCATATGCAGTGGATGATTCCACATGGATAAGTTGCCCATGCGTACACGCACTCGCTCACCGGTGCGTGCAACCACTGGGTCAATTGCAGGAAATACTTTGCTATTGAAGGTCCAAAGATCAAAATCTTGTAACACGGAAGGATCAGGACGATACGTGCCCGGGTGTAGCGCCCAATTATGAGTTATAAAACAGTAATCGCGATCAATAGGTGTTGCTTCACCTTCACGAGGATGAATTATAAACATGCCCATCATACCTACAGCCATTTGCGTCATCTCATCGGCATGCGGATGGTACATATGCGTACCGTGTTGTTTGAGTGTGAATTCATAAGCAAAAGTTTCGCCGGGGCCAATTTGTGGTTGAGATAAACCCCCCACGCCATCCATGCCACTGGGCAATAAAATACCGTGCCAATGAATTGTAGTGTGCTCTTTAAGGCGATTCGTTACTAATATACGCACACGATCTCCTTCCACCGCCTCAATGGTTGGCCCGGGTGTAGTGCCGTTGTACCCCCAACACTTAGCCACACTGCCGGGCGCAAATTCATGATCAATTTCTTCGGCCACTAAGTGAAACTCCTTCACACCATTTTTCATTTTGTAAGGTAAGGTCCATCCATTAAGTGTGCGTACCGGTGTATAAGATTGACTGGCTCTAGATTGTTTCGAAACAGCTGCTGTAGTTGCGACTGACTCAATAGTATCTGCAGCTGCATTGGGCGCTACGGTTGCGGCCAATGCTCCAGCACCGGTATAGGATAAAAATTCGCGTCGTGATGTCATTGTGAATCTCCTTTCTTTGGTATCTTAGTGATCGCCGTGAGCATCATGCTCGTCTTGTGGTACGGTGGATGTATCGAAGCTGTTTTCCATGTTGTGATTCGAGTGATCCTCAGGCATCGCGCTTGCATTGTCATTCTCAGTGGGCGTCATACTGGAAGGTTCGTGCTTGTCCCCATGGCCAGTATGGTCTATGTCTCTAGCTTTAGGGGTGATGTACTCTTCTACGTCTAGTTGTTCCTTACCTACATGTGCACTACTGGGTAAAGTATTACCTACTGCACGAGCAAGCTGCGTGCGTGCAAGCCAGTAATCGCGTACCACTTCGAGGTAGCCTTGGTAGGCATCGTATTCTTGCTGCTTCGTTTCTAGCAACTCAAAAATTCCGATCAACATAAAATTTTCTTCTTCTTGCGCGCGGTTAACTACTTCAATACGTGCAGGAATAAGTTTCTCGCGATATTCATCCACGCGTGACTTAGTATTCTGAGTTGCGGCATATGCTAAACGAACTCCATTTTCGACTTCTATGGTCAAGCGTTCGACATCTGCCATAGCAATTTGTAGTTCTGCATCGCGACGCAATAATGAATCGCGACCTTGTGTAAATATAGGCAACTCCCATTCTATGATTGGCCCGGTAAGTTGTGCGCCATCGCTTTCTCGTTCATGCTCAATTCCAACGTTCAATTCGCCTAACCAACGTGTCCAGTTAGTGACACCGAGTCGGTCGGCGATAATATCTGTGCGTGCATAGGCAGCGGCTAAATCGAGTCTAGACTGTTGCGCAAGTTTGATAAGTTGATTGATGTCATCCTCTTTGTCGAGTGGAACTGGAAGCTGTGCGGGTGAATCCCATGCATCGGCTGTCGAAAGGCCCAATAATGAAGCGAATTCTACACGTTTACCATACGCTTCAGCTTCAGCCTCTAGTGACGCAAGTTGCAATTCAGACGCAGCAGCATGCTCCAATGCAAATTCACGCGGGCTTAAGTTTCCTGCATCGTAGTAGCGCTTCGCCAATTCAAGAGAGTGCGTACCTGCTTTAGCAATTTGTGCGCGCAACGCTGCGACTTGTTTCGCGGCTACGAAATGATAAAAAGCGGTTTCCGTCTTTGCAGAAATGTTTAATACTTCCGCACCAACAGACTGCTTCATCGCTGCAAATTCAGCTGCTGCCAAACGCTTGCGTGCAGGTAAGGTAATTAAATCCGTAAAGGAAGTAATTAAACCATATTGCGTTTGATTACTCTCACCTGAAACATTGGAGTCTAATGTGGCAAATAAAAAAATAGGATTTCGAATTCGACCTGCTTCATAGACATCTGCTGCAGCAAAGCCTAACTTTGCGTATGTTGCTTTAAGCTGAGGGTTATTAATTAAAGCAATTCGTATTGCGGCCTCTGCATTAAGCGGTTTGGAAATCAATGAATCAAGATTTGCTTTACTAGTTTCTGTTAACTCTGCTTCGACTGGTAGCCCTCGTTCACTAATCATTACATCAACATCACCCCGACCTAAATCTTCAGGTACGGATGTGCATCCTGTTATATAAAGTAAAAAAATAGTGGATAGAACAAAGCGAAAGTTATCACTTAAACAATTTTGCATGACAATCTCCCACGTAAACAAACATTTTATTAGTAGTAGAACAAATCACTACTATTCTCCAAATAAGCATAAATCATATTTCCTTGCTCACTAGGCAAGGAAACTTAAACTGCTAAAATTTATGAGTTACGTGGGGGATGGAAAATATTTGGTGCAGGAATGGAATAAAGCTTAGGAAAATACGAACTTGGAGTTGCGTATATCGCATCACGAAGACTGAGAATATAATTCTCTGGCAGGACAAAAACCGCAGCGACACTACATTGACATTGATCTTTTACATTTGAATCATCATCACAACAATCGTGTTGGTCTGAATCCATCTTTGAGCTTGTATCTACATCGACAATTATGTCGCAGAAGGATTGGCTCGCCAGACCTTGAAAAGCTAGGCTCAACATAATCAGAATGATGATTATCTTTATTGAATGCATAACTAAATATTAATAACAATTAGTATTCAGTAGATCATAAGTATTGATCAAAGTTCAAGCTGTGCCGATGAGATGTATAGGACCTAAAAAGCCAGCTGATAACCAGCAATAAAAATCCAATCGGTTTCCAATTGTGGCCCATTTAAGTGTTGATATATTGGCGCACCAAATTCAAGCGCAAGACGATGCCCTTTAAGGGCGTCAGATTGTCCAGCAAAGTTAACACCAAGTAATACATCAACGCGCTCAGCCCCTTGATTATTTGGATCTGCTGTTTGAACCGGGGCAACAATTCTAGGGTCTTGACCATCAATTTTATCGATAGTTAGTCCGGCAAGTCGCGCTGAGGTACTGATCCAAGGCTTCCATAAATAACTTCCCCAAGCGGTAATTCGATGTTCATCACCCAAGCTGTAGTCATTATTATTTTCATCTTCAAGACGAATGACTCCAGTGTATTGTGCGCCCCAAGCTATGCGCCCAGATTGTCCAGTATAAGTAAGACCGGGAATAAAATCATATGTGCCGGAACCAATTTGCATTGGATAAGGAAGGCGTAACGTAGGTGTTGCACCGGTTGGTGTTAACACATCGTCTTTTTCATTAGTTGTACCGGTTGGAAAACTTATACCCGCGTTTAAATGAAGATGGTGTGTATCGTCATCATACAGGCGAAACATTCCACTTAATAATGTGTCCCCAAACCCATCAGAACGTGTCGTAAACTGTCCGCGCACAGTAGTCCCTACCGGCCCCATATACGTAACGTGATCCATATCTTTTTTAACATATGAGCCCATTAACATTAATGTCAACCAATCGGTAGGTGCGTACATAAATCCAAACATCTGCATATCCATGGTCATTTCAGTTGGTACCACACGTAATGTGGGTGGCTGCATGGGCTGTCCAAAAAAAGGATTTGGTACGGTTGTTACAATTTCATCTCTACTTATGCTACTGCTGCCATCTCGACTTCCTTTCATCTCCATGTGCATAAAACGATAAGAAATCATCCATTCACCTTTATGGTGCATATGATCACCCATTACACCGATTGGCGCGTGACCATCGGCGCGACTTATTCCATGGGACCCCATATCAATGCCCATTGAATTAGGCTGCTGTCCATCGGCATATGCAGTACAGACTAATAGTAGGTATACAAAGTGAATTGAAGAAACAAATTTATAGTAATTCATTAGCCCAACCACTTAGGCTACTTATTGTTCTTTATTTATTTTAATATTCTAGAGCACCATGAAACATGTGACATAGTGTCGTACCTATAAGCAAGAAAGATAATAAAAAAATGCTTAAATTACAATGGTAATTTCGATGTTTTGGACCACAGAAATTCACTATGACTGTGGTTAATCTTCAATATAATAATAAATAATTTTTATAGTTTCGAAATTACATGCAGATCTTTCTTAAGCTCCCAGTTGACAAGAAAAATTTCCATTTAATGAATAATAACAATATGAGCATTGTATCAACATAAACTTAAATCAGTACCCTACAAAAATTTATGGCAACTAAATATCTATAACCAAAAATCACTAGTATTTTGTTTATGTGAGTTCATTTATGCATGAGCAATATAATTCTTCAGAATGCGATTATTTAAATAGCATATCTTTTAATGGGCTATTTGAATGAAAACTACTCGCTAGATTACATTATAAAAGTTAATACCAAACAATTTTCAAAATCACTGCTTTTTTTGCTTATTCTCATCATCTTCGAAAAAAGTTTTGATAGATTTACTAACATCATTTCTAGCCTCTTCCAAACGATTTTTAACGGATTCCCATGATTCTTCAGCCACCTCGCCTATATCTGTTAATCTATCTTTCGCTTGTGATAATTTCTGTTCAAGTGCATCTATTTTCTCAATAGAGGACGATTTAACATCTGCGGCCTCTGATTTCAGCTTGGCCTTAAATGCTGCTAGCTTAGCTGCATGTTCATTAATTTCTGCTTTGACTTTGTCTTTGTACGCTTGCTGTTTATCCATGAGTGAATCCTTATATATAACAAATCTAATTTTTTATTAGACCGAAAACAGGCATAAAAGGTCACACTCAATTTGGCTTTTTTATTTGGAAAAACGTAGTGGCTAGGTAATAAAATACTTAATTAAATCCCCAAAACCCCAAAATAGTGTCCCAGTTAACAGCAGTGATGCCTCAAGTGCTCCAACTGAAAAACGTAATTCATGTTGTAGTTTAATTTGCCCATCATCAAATGCTTTTTGAACCTCATCAATGCGTTTATCACACTCTTCTTGTTGATATCTGTATTTTCTTTTTATTTTTATAATTGACATGCGCCTACGTAATTGTAGTCTTTTTATGAGGAACCTTTCTTGCAAGATACCGCCAAGCCCAGACCAAATACCCATTACTACAATCAGGCACCCCGCACGAGATAGCCAATCTTGATCCAAATAATGATTAATAGATAAAAATAGGCCCGCAATGATTAATATAATTGCTATTCCCCACAATATAAAGCCACGAAATAATGTGTGTTTTGCACTCACTTACTAATAATTCTCACCTAATAAGATAATAAAAATAAAATGTTTTATTATAGATGGTATTTTATAGATAATAATCCTAAATTATTAGCTTTAATTGTAGTTCATGCTAAAAATTCTGCAAAAATATTTAAATTTTTTAATTTTATCTACAATATATTTTATGGCTTCCAGACAAATTGCATTTCTTTTAAAAGAATTATAAATCATCAAAATAAAGCAAGCGTGTAATTCAAATGATCGACTTAGTAGAAGAAGCTTTTAAGGGAATTGGCATTGTTGAAAAAATTCTAGTCATAGGATTTTTCGCTTTTGTTGCGCATTTAGGTGTAATAGGTATACGAAAAATTAGCCGTTCTCTCCTCAAAAGCAGACATAAATATTCAAGCGGGAAATTCAAATCAGTCACGAGTTTACTATCTAGTATATTAATTTTTACACTATACTTCACCGCCATTGGATTGATATTAAAAGAGCTTGGTGTATCACTCACGGCATATTTAGCAAGTGCTTCTGTCATTGGACTTGCAGTGGGGTTTGGATCTCAAGGCATTGTACAAGACGTTGTGACTGGTATTACTTTAATCTTTTCTGACCTCTATGATATCGGGGATATGGTAGAAATCTCAGGCCAAACAGGAATTGTGCGCAGTATTGGCATGCGCTTTACAGTGCTTGAAAATTCTTTTGGCGCAGCAGTTTTTATCCCCAACCGAACTATCAATAATGTGATCAATTACCCCAGAGGCTATGTTCGATGTTTAGTAGATGTAATATTGCCTAATGATAAAGAATTGACAATTAAATTTGAAGAATTAATAAAAGATCTCTGTTCTGCTTTACCGGATCAATTCCCTGGGATCATGGTGTATCCACCATCGATTGAAGGAAAAATTAAAACTACCGAGGATAAACAGATACTGCGGGTTAAATTTAGGATTTGGCCAAACCGTGGAAGTCCCATCGAAACATCGTTCAAACAAGAATTGTTGATAAAACTAAAAGAGCTTGATAAGAATTATCAAGATTGGATGGTCTCTGTAAATTATGAAATTGAACGTAAGTCGCTATGAGTATAGATAATTTACTGAGTAAAGATCTAAATAAACTTTTCACTTTTCGCCTAGCCTAAATCATGTATTAAATTATGGTTGTATAAATTTAAAGATTAAACATATTTTTTAATTATTTCTATAATGTCAACTAAAATATCTGAATCATTAGAAAATGCATCTGATAAGGCAGGACTACCTCCAGGCACGCTTGTTCACGTTGGGAAAGCACCTGATACTAAATGTCGTATCACAGTAATTAATTACGACAAGCAAAATTACGAAGAATACTATGCTCAATCAATCGAAGAGCTTCTAACACGCAAAGATGACAACACAGTAACTTGGGTTAACATTGAAGGATTAGGAAATACCGAAACAATTAAATCGATTGGACAAAATTTTGATGTCCATCCGTTAGTACTTGAAGACATATTAAATACACATCAGCGCCAAAAATTTGAAGATTATGATAAGTACTTATTTATTGTGCAAAAAGGACTACTATTTTCGGCCGAACATTCTACTATTATCTATGAACAAATAAGTATAGTTGTATTAAATAATTTCATTTTTACTTTCAAAGAAAAGCAAGATGATTTATTTACACCTTTAAAGCATCGAATCAGCAATAGCAAAGGTCGTCTACGTAGCTTTGGAACAGATTACTTAGCCTATGCAATTATCGATGCTATTGTCGATCAGTATATGGTAATCGGTGATTCTATGATTGATGTAATTGAATCTATAGAGGACGAATTACACCAGAATTCTACCAAGAAAACACTTTTTTCTATTCAGCGCACAAGGCGTGAGTTAATTTTCATTCGTAAAGCAGTTTCCCCCATTAGAGAAGTACTTGCAGAAATCCAACGGTGCGAGTCGGAAATAATCCAAGACAGCACGAAGATCTATTTTAGAGATGTATATGACCATTCAATACGAGTTATAGAATCGATAGATTCATATAGGGAATTAGTCAATGGCCTGTTAGAAATTTACTTATCTAGCATAAGTAACAAAATGAATGAAATTATGAAAGTCTTAACTGTGTTTGCTTCTATTTTCATTCCTCTAACTTTTATTGCAGGTATTTATGGTATGAATTTCGATTATATGCCAGAACTTAAATGGAAGTGGGCATACCCTATTCTATGGTGTGTTTTTGTAATTACACCTACCGCATTACTTGTTTATTTTAAAAAAAAGAAATGGCTTTAAATTCACTATATTCTTTTAAGGAAAAAATATGCATATAAAATTTGGAATCATAATAACTCTCATGATTCTAATTCTCCTTTTTGTTTTACAAAATATTGAGCAAGTACAAGTAAGTTTTCTCTTCTGGACGATATCAATGTCAAGGGCAATTATGTTGCTTTTAGTCTTATTAATTGGGATCGTGATAGGCTGGTTGTTCAGAGGGCATTTTTTCAATAGTAACTAAAGACTATATTATTAGAATTCTTATTTCTTGCCAGATCCTAAGTCTGGTAAATCGCTTCCTAAAGTAGGTAAATCATCAAATTTCTCGTATCGTTTTATAACTTCATCATCCTTGACTTTGATCCAATTGCCATCGTCATCTTGCATAATGTAACCACAGTTCGATTTATCTCTATGGTCCCAACGAATACAATGACGCCCTCTTTGGTCTGCGAACCAAACACCCTTCCATTTATTATCTTTTCTTTTTGATGTTACTGTGCCGTCTTCATAGAATTTGTTTACGTACGTCTCATCTGTCTTTTCATCTATAATCGTAACTGCACTGTCTGAAAATATTTCTTTAAAATCTTCTTTAGGTACGATTCTTAAATCTAAAATTTGGTCGTCGTTCGAAATTAAACTAAATGGGAAAATAAGTACGCTAATAAATATTACTAGTAGAATAATTATTTTATCAGTCATTTTATATTTACATTAAATTGATAAATTTATTAAAGTCACTGTCGCTTATCATAATGTCTTTAAGTTTAGTCTATAGAATCTTGATGTAGTCGATATCAAGAAAAGTCATTGCTACATTTATTTATAATAGTTTTCATTAATATGATTTTCATTCAGCCTTCTATCACGCAGCACAACCATTATTCTTCATGTATTGCAGATTCTAACGCATTTAATAAAAATAACCGTACATGATTAATCATTTTAAGCTCTAATGTAGCACGTGCATTTTCTAAAAATGCCTTTAACAATGGCACATCAATAATTCTTTGATCACCATGTGCATCATAAGAAACAATATTTAATGATTGTATCTGTCTTACACTAATATCATCAGAGCCTATTTGTTCATGTAGCATGAAAGTGGGTGTAGCAATCTTTACTAAGGTAAGAAGATGTAGTGCACTATTAATATCTTCAATTGCTTCGCTATAGGCTTCTTCATCTAGTGCATCTAAAGCTATCTGTACTCTTACTAGTGAGTAATCAACTGCAAGGATTATTGCATTCCATTCTTTTTCACTTAGCTTAAAATTCTGTTTGATTACACCTTCCGTATAGATGCGGACATGTGGATGCTTGAAATTCTGTGCATTCACCGATAATGCAGAACAAAAAACTGCAAAAATTAAGAATTTGAATAGTTTATTCATTTCCTCACCTCTCTGACTTTACTAAAATCCTTTTATTCACTACAAAACGTTTAACTCCATACTATAAGTTTTTTTAGTCCATAGAAAAGTATTTATATTGGTCTTTTTATCAAGTTACCTCATAAATTAATTTAAGATTAGATGTAAATATGTTAACCAAACAGATAATGAGTAACATTGATTGCACATCCATGTGCTGATAGATCCATGTTATAAATATTAAAATCTATTATTTGCTAACCGATGATTGCAAGGCACTAGCAGGCAACGGCGCAAAGTCATTCAGTGCTTGCATGTACACCTCAAAACGGGGAGGTAATTCTTTTCTTAAAAATAAGATTTCTTTAAAATCAATTTTATTGCCATAAACATCTTGAGTCGACGGCTTCACTATATAAGTATACGATCGCTCCAAGTCTACACCGGCAAACAACCCTTTTGTGCGTACATAACTTAGAACAGATGGATGCTCCGACAGATCTGCGACGCGTCCTACTGGCCCAGGAGCAATCTCAACATTTGTACCAAGTTTAATTTCCGGATTTAAAAATTCATCCACGGCTTTCTTATCAAGTAGAATCAAAATTAAAGAAGCCTTTGATATGCCTGCTTGGATGCCTACACTCGCTGCATCCATATTTACATATACAGGCGCTCCCCATACATTTGTTTCGGGCTTGCGGCAACTGGCTAGTCCTTGGCCTTTCTTACCACCTACTAGTAACCCTGCCTTGATCACAGAAGGAAATACAATGATACATTTTGCTGCATCGCGTATATTTTTTGGGATTCGTTTCCTATCTATTTCCTTAGCCTGCATCTCTAAAAGCATAGTTGCGCGCTCCGATAAAGCAATCTGCTTTTTCGAGCCCATTTGTTCTTCGCCAGCAGCTTTCACTACTGGTTTTGCATCACTTGCTTTATGGGAATCTGCAAAACCAACTTGCCCAAACATGAATACGCTTACAAATAAAGCAAGCATCAGTATATGAATTTTAGACATTTTGAACTTCTCCTATCATTTTACTTTCTATAATTAAAAATTTGGCATTTAGTCAAATTTCAAGACTTTTGACTCTGCTATGTAGGTTGGACTTTATTGATTTATTAAAAGTCACAAGAGTTTTTAGATGTTTTTATAGCTAATAAGGGATATATATGGTTTCCATATGTTTTTAATGGCGAGTTTTTTTGAACTCAAATGAAATTAAAACTTACTCATGGATGAAAAATGAACTGCTATAAAAAAACACAGAATAATGCAAAAAATACAAAGAAATATGAGGATAATCAGCAAATGTCTTTATAAAGTTATCTCAATTAAATCGCCTTATTTTTTAAATTTCACTTGTACTACACTGAAAATCAATGCAATACCTGTAATTGGTATGACAAAATAAATTACCGCAATACTAAAAGTTGGTAACATACTGTGACTTAATGCTGCCAATATCAAATAACAAATATAAACAAAGTAATAACCTAGGAGAAAAGCACCCTCCCAACGTGAAATTGAAAGGCCAGTGAAAAATATTGGCAAACAAGCAAGTGCTGCTGCAATCATGATGGGAATATCAAATCGAATGGCTTCGGCTGAGATTTGAATTGCTAATGGCGAAATAAGGCTTGTAATACCGAGAACTCCCATAATATTAAACAAGTTGCTACCAATGACATTACCAACTGCAAGATCACGTTCGCCATGAATAGCAGCAATTACCGAAGTAAATACCTCAGGCAACGAGGTGCCTACTGCAACTATCGTAATTCCAATAATTAATTCATTGATTTTTAAGTATTCTGCAATCGAAACTGCGCTATTAACAAACCATCTTGAACCCACAATTAATAATACTAATCCAATGACGACTAGACTAATGTATTGAAGCCTGTGCATAACACCTAGCTGTTTGTTTACGCTAGTTTCCTTGATGTTTTGATTTTCTATATTCTGGCTTTCCTTTTTGCCTTGCAAAATTAAAAACCAAACATATCCAATTAAAGCCAAACAAAGCCATGCACCTTCAATACGAGTAAACTTACTATCCATCCCAAAAAGGTACATCAGCACTGAAACAGCAACCACCAAAGGTACATCAATCTTAATTAGTCTACTTGAAACAGACAGTGGCAAAATAATTGCAGAAAAACCTAATATAAATAAAACATTAAAAATATTACTACCAATCACATTACCAACAGCAATATCTCCTGATCCAGAAATTGCGGATTTGATACTTACCGTAAGTTCAGGAGAACTGGTACCAAAAGCCACGACAGTAAGACCAATGATTAGGGGCGACATCCCAATCGCTACGGCAAGTCGCGTTGCACCCCTTATTAACAATTCTGCGCCGAAAATTAAAAATAAAAGTCCAACACTGAGAGTTAGAATGAGCATTATAATTAATACAATATCAACAAGAAAATATAAACATCTACACTGCTAGCATACTACTATTAAACTTTTAAATTTTTTGATAACTTTATTGAGAACTATTTATTTTATTAACTTAATTTATTTAAAATGAAAAAAAGATTTACCATTATATGGGTTTTTCTGCTATGCGGTTTTAGTATAACCAGCATAATATTGCGAAATTCATTTATTGTGCCAGCCGCACATGAAGAAGACTCAGTTTATAAAATCAGACATATTATTAATACATCTACTAAAAAAGCTGGTGCTGTACTTCGCATTGCTCTTCCTTACAACACAGACCATATACGGGTCTATAGTCAACATTTCGATCATCCTAATTTTAAATTTCAACCACTTAAAATAAAAGACAAGTCACGAGATTTGGTGTTCATAAGCACTAAAATTGGAAAATCTACACTTAATATTGAATTTGATGCTCTTGTGAGCACTAAGAATCTTGCTACTCAAATTAAGCAACAAAAAAAACTTGATATAGAGGATCGTGCACAGTATCTATCGGCAGAAGATAGCATCCCAATCGATACCCCTGAATTAATTGAAATTTTAAAAAATTTGGGTGATGAAACTTCTTCTGAAGAAAGTTTGATTCATGCCATATTTGAATATGTGTCAAAATATTCTAGAAAAAACATAAAAATATTAAATGCTCAGCATAATGCCCTTATTTCTACGCGCCTAATGGTATCTCTTTTGCGAACAATTAAATTACCTGCTCGAGTTGTTACAGGTTTGATTCTTAGCGAAGGTACAACTATTAAACCTCACTATTGGGTAGAAGTATTCTATGCAAAATCATGGAAAACTTTCGACCCTCTTTATAGTTTTGAACAAGAGTTGCCTATCAATTACTTACCTATGGATAAAAACAGTCAAGAGATTTACAAATCTTCAAAATCAATTGAAGTATTAGCTAAAGTTGAGATCTTTAAGCAATTAACATCTAGTAGCCCACTCCAAACAGAAGATTTTAAATTAATTGATATTTTAAAGCTTTCTCGTTTGCCTCTTGATATACAAAACATACTTGGAATTCTACTATTGCTACCGCTAGGTGTACTAGTTACCACATTTGCAGTAAACATTTTAGGTATTCGCACTTACGGGACATTTGGCCCTACATTACTGGCCTTGTCTTTTGCTGTAGTGGATATTACAACTGCGATTTTAATATTAGTAATCGTCGCTATTATCGGAGCTACGGGACGTTCCGTGCTACCTATGCTGAATTTAACAAGAACACCACGATTGACGATCGTGTTCACGCTCGTAGCATTAGCTATTACATTAGGTTCATCTATTAAAGACTACTTGGGAATAGGATCAAGCGAGATAATTATATTGCTCCCTACAGTGGTTCTAACCAATTTAGTAGATAGGTTCTACACAGTTGCTGATGATGATGGCATTTACAATGCAACTAGACGTTTATTTTGGACTATATTTATTTCAATTGCGGTAACACCAATTTTTATGCAGCAAGATTGGGGGCAATGGTTACTTGTATATCCTGAGACTCATGCGTTTACCATTGCTGTTACAATAATGCTTAGCCAATATAAAGGAAGGAAGTTATTTAGTATGCAATATCTAAATTTACTCCAAGAAAAAAAGCGCGAAAATTCGACAAGAGAGAGTGCTAATTGAAGTATATTATAAAAGTTTATATTGCTAGATTAGAATGAGATCTATAAATAATCTAGTCTTTAATTACATATTTCTTTTTCAGATGTAGCAATAAGTCCTTAAGAATTTAATCCAATTTTATTTAGGCATATATATCTATAGTGATTACTATCATGCTAATTTACTTAGTATGCTACATCACAAAATTATATCTGGGTTTTATTACGCAAGGTTCAGATTACAATAAAACAATCCATAGCAAATCATTATGCTGCATCATTGCCATTACCTCTGGGAAATTTTTCTCTAAGATATTCACCAAAATAATGACAAGCATCAATATATGTAAATACACCAACAAGTTTTCCATGTTTTGTAACAAAAGCAGAACCAATTCGCTTATCTGCCATATTCAATAAAACATTATCAAATGGCTCATTTATATCAACGATATACGGTTTTGATGTATATGCATGTTGAACTTCAAGTGTTTCATTGCTGCTACTGTTGACTATTAACTCTTGTCTTGCCTTGACATCCCTTTCTGTAATTACACCCATAATATTTCCATGATCCATCACCGGTAGGTGATGGATATTGTGCTCTTGCATGATTTTTTTTACTGAATTTAATGGTGTTTGCAATTGCACGGAGTAAGGAAAAGGTGTCATTGCCGTTTTAAGAGTAGGCATTTTTTTCATAATGTACACCGTATAAAATATTGGTGATTTTAGCAACAACATTTCAGCACATTAATGCAATCAATAAATTAGAAATTATTAGATTTTACATATTTTTTAGATGTATAAAATTTTAAAAGGTAATTCAGCGTCGACTGCGTTCATACCAGCAGCGGCAGCATTATGGTTGCAATACTTAATACCAAAAAGAACCCAAACAAATCCGTGATGGTAGTTAACACGGGGCCAGATGCCACTGCAGGATCTATTTTAAGCCATTTCAATATTAGCGGGACGGTTCCGCCTATCGATACCGCAACAATGGTATTTAATGCTAGGGCCAAACCAACTACTAAACCTAAGAAGGGATTACCTTTCCAGGCTAAAGCGACTAGCCCTATTAATATTCCAAGCACAGTCCCATTGATTAGACCTACTTTAATTTCTTGAAGCCAGACATGCAGCACCTCAAATGGTTTAACAAGACCTAGTGAAAGTTCTCGCATGCTTACTGCTACCGCTTGATTACCAGAACAACCGCTCATATCCGAAACAATCGGTAAAAATACAGCCAAGGCGATCACTGCGCTTAGCGTGTCTGTAAACAATGCGATGACACTTGCGGATATAACGTTGAGGATAATATTAATACTTAGCCAAGAAAGCCGTCGACGTGAGCGAATGAAAGTAGGCATGGTACGTGTCTCTTCACCGATAACAATACCCTTAGTTTTAAGTTGAGCGATGTCTGCACGCTCCGCGACTGCTCGTAACACATCTTGTCGCCTTACTACACCTACTAAACGACTTGCTTCATCGACAACTGGCACTCCAAAAAAGTCATGCGCTCCAAAAAAATCATCGAGTTCATCTAAAGTAGCAGTCAACGTCACAAAATATGGCTGTTTCATAATTTGTTTTAGTGCCGTTTCTAAAGGAACTAGCAAGAGTTCACGCAAACTCAGCACGCCAAGTAATCTGTCCTTATCTGACGTGACATAAATATGAGCCTCAAACTCTGAACGTTGTTCTGCGTGTTGTCTTAAATAATTAATCACATCACTGATCAGCGCAATCTCTTCAAATGAAACAAATTCTGTAACCATCAAACCGCCGGCTTCGTCATCCGGATAAGTTGCCAGCGTACGCACTTCAGCTGCTTCGGCAGGATCCATTTCAGCCAATATTGCTTCGGCATCAACCTCGTTAAGATCAGCAACAATGTCGGCCTGTTCGTTACTGTCCATTTCTTCCAGAATGATGGCCGCGTCTTTCGAGGCAAGTTGCTCAACGAGATCAGCAGCATTTTCATCTGACATGTCGATGAGAATCTCGGCCGCTTCATTCGGTGTAATTACTGTAAGTAATTCTTGCTGATCTTCCGCACTCAATCGGCTAAAAGCACGCAAGGTTTCGGCGGGTTCAAACTTTTCAAGAAAAGCTCTGATTACTTTTGCATCACCGCTACTAATCAAATCATGCAATTGCACCCAAGGTTCAAGTTGTTCTGATTTTAAAATTGGCTCGATTGTCTTAGGCATAAGTCACCACTAAATGTAAATGTTGAACATGCACGTCTATTTATAGACTAATTTTTGATAAGCAATGTCACACTTGAATGAATTAAGCGAAATATACTGACATATTTGGCATATCATGCTGCCTCTTAAAAAAATTAAAAAAAGGACCGCAAACCGCGGCCGTTAATTATCTTATTTCAAACCTTGTAATTAACACAATTTCACAGTAATCATGCGAGGCTTTGCATCTTATATTTTTAGGGATAGTGAATGTTAAGATTCCATCCTTAATATTCCGCTTTTACCTTTTCTTGTTTAACATCGCTACCAAACGCAAACTTCGCACAAGATTACCTTAGCGCCGCTCTTGGCAAATGATTCGCCCATCTTTTTCTTCCTTGTATTGATCCTTACTTGCAGCACTAATGGTAAGTACACCATTCTGCAATATTACGTGGATGTCTTTTTTCTTAATTCCAGGAAGCTCGGCAAGCGCTAAATAGCCACTCTCTGTTTCGCGAACATCAATTGCCGAAGTCATCCCTTCGCTACGATACGCGGCGATATTTAGAAAACTTGGCCAGTTATCTGGCCACTCAAAGTCACTAAATGCATCCCAAATATTTGGCACTTGTCTTTCTTTTCTTACCACTTCGTTTATCTTAAACCTCTAACATTAGTAAAATAATCATTTACGGATAAGACACCGTGCTCTGACTATGTGAGAACAAACTGGTGCTGTTTCTAATAATTAGGTATATCTACTTAGATTCAAGTAGAACTAAGATATAATAATTTGATCGTTCCGACTAAGAACTTTTAATTCGATTTCATAATGATTTATGTTGCCTGCTCAGTGCCAAATGTCTCAAGACTTTCTATAACTCTTTTCACATCCTTGAAATAGGCGATATGAAATAATGGGTCACCTTCGTAAACAAGAGGAATATGAGATTTACCTATAACAATTCCATCATCTGGTGCAATAACTTCTTCGGTTGGCAGCACGCCACAAACATCTTCAATTTTTCCTACGATTTCGTCTTTTTTCACTTCTCTACCTAGACGTGCTGTAGAGCGAAATATGCCACTGATTGGTGCGCGAATCCAACTACTGGATTGCGCGGTATAGGGTTTAGATTTTATCGTTTGTTGTTTTGGTTTTGAGGTAATCATATTTAGATGTCGCATTACATTGTATATGCCATTTACTCCTGCTCGGATACAAACTTCATTAAAGCGCATCGCTTCACCAGCTTCGTAAAGCAAAATATGAATATTTCTTAAACGCGCAGCCTCACGCAGTGAACCGTCACGTAATTTAGAGTTAATAATTACAGGCACACCAAAGGCTTTAGCTAAAGCCGCGGTTTCCTCATCTTCTAAATCAGCACGAATTTGTGGTAAATTGTTTCTATTAGTTGCCGCAGTATGCAAATCAATACCATGCGTGCATTTGCTTACAATTTCACTCATAAACAAATTTGCCAACCTACTTGCAAGTGATCCTTTAGACGAACCAGGAAAACAACGGTTTAAATCACGCCGGTCTGGCAAATACCGTGTATGCTGGAGCATGCCGTAAATATTTACCGCAGGAATAGCTATCAATGTCCCACTAATTTTTTTATTGGATATACGTTTCATCAATCTTCGCACGATTTCTACGCCATCTAACTCATCTCCATGAATAGCAGCACTGATAAATAGTCTTGGACCATCCTGTTTTCCGCGCAAGACATGCACAGGCATTGTCAAAGGTGTATTTGTATAAAGAGGTGGCAGTGAAATTTGCAGTACTGTACTGGTACCAGGTTTAATATTTGTGCCTGCGATGGATAAAGCTTTAGTCAACTTTGAAATACTTGTTTGCAGAATTTACTATTACAATTACTAATTTAACCTTTGCCACGTGTTTTTGTTTTATTTAACTTTGCATTTTTTTCAATAAAACTGATTATCATTCCCGCAACATCTTTTCCTGTCGCCTTTTCAATGCCTTCTAAACCAGGTGAAGAATTTACTTCCATTACTACAGGGCCATGATTTGAACGAAGAATATCTACGCCTGCAACATTCAAACCCATTTTTTTTGCAGCTCGTACTGCAGTAGAGCGTTCTTCAGGTGTCAGTTTTACAAGAGAAGCAGTGCCACCTCGATGCAGATTAGAACGAAATTCACCTTCAGCTGCTTTGCGCATCATGGCAGCAACTACTTTATCTCCAATTACAAAACAACGAATGTCACTGCCTCCAGCTTCCTTAATGAACTCCTGTACAAGAAAATTCGCACCTAACTGCCGAAAAGCATCAATAATTGTTTCTGCTGCTTTTTGCGTTTCTGCAAGCACAATCCCTTTTCCTTGAGTGCCCTCGGTCAGTTTTACTACTAATGGTGCACCATTCACAATCTTAATGAGATCCTGTGTATTTTCAGTAGAACTAGCAAACCCAGTCAAAGGCAACCCAATACCAGCACGTGCCAATATTTGTAGCGATCGTAACTTATCTCTAGATCTCGTGATTGCGACAGACTCGTTTACCGGATAAGTGCCCATCATCTCGAATTGTCGTAATACCGCACAACCGTAAAAGGTAACCGAGGCGCCAATACGGGGAATCACCGCATCAAAAAAAGGAAGCTCGTGACCTTTGTAATGAACACTAGGCTGATGTGTGGCGATATCCATATAACACTGTGTTGTATTAACTATCTGTATATCATGCCCTTGCGTTTTAGCTGCCTCTAATAAACGCTTGTTAGAATATAGTTTTGTGCCTGCCCTAGTTAGTAATGCAATTTTCATAACCTATATTTATCCTTTTTTGCCTATCAAATATGATCGTGCTGGATTTACGGTAAACCTATTCTTAATTGCTTCACGACCCAATAGCATCCTGAATAGCATATTCTCCCTATTAGTTAGTGTGATCTCTACAACCCATTCATGTGGACCAAGTAGGACAGGTGTCTCAATGACATAACGTTTTTCCCTATGCCCTCCTGAATCCGTAACAGTTCTTTGGTCCAAAACCTTACATTTACAAATTACTTCTTCTGTGATTTTATGCTGCAGCGGATGCATACCAAATTTAACATGTAATTGACCCTTGTTATGAAAAGGCTCAACAAAAAACGCGTGTAAAGCTGAGGTTCTTGCACCTGTATCTACCTTGCATTTAATCTTTTCAATTTTTATCTCAGGTAATGATACCCACTCCCGCCAACCAATAATGTTATTATTTTTATTCATTAATATAATTGGTGAATAAATTTAGCACAAATCACTAATTAAATGTCTACCTTACTCTAGTTTAACTAGCTTTATAAGTGATTATACCCATTAATATAGAATATCTTTATATTTAGTAAATCTTACATTTACCAGATATTATAATTATCCATGGATATCGAACTATTAAAAACTTTTTTGGAAGTAGCACGAATTCGGCATTTTGGTAAAGCCTCTGATAACTTATTTCTTACACAGTCAGCAGTTAGTGCCCGAATACGTTTGCTTGAAGATAGTATTGGCGCGCCACTGTTTGTACGCAAGCGCAACGATATTCACCTTACACCAACAGGAGAAAAGCTAATTCCTTATGCGCAAAGTGTAATAACTTTATGGAATCGAGCTCGCCAATACGTACTTATACCTAATGACGCTGAAGATGTACTTAGTGTTAGCAGTGTAATTGGATTATGGGACATAATACTGCAACAATGGCTTGAAAAATTACATATCAGCCCTCTGCCTTTAATAATTCATGCTGATATTTCAACTACAGATACAATGCAACGTAAGTTACAAGACAGCACGCTAGATATTGCATTTACGTTTGAGACAACACCATCTTATGACTTACAAATTGAGCAAATTGCATGCATACCATTAATTTTAGTAACCTCAAAACCTAACTTGACACCTGAACTTGCATTTGAAAATAATTTTATTTTTGTTGATTGGGGTACTTCATTTAATACCGAAGTTGCTAATATTTTTATGGATACGCCATCACCACGTATGCGTGTAAGCGTAGGCAAAATAGCGCAATCTTTAATAACCAACCATGGTGGCACCGCATATCTAGCAGAACCGTGTGTTCGTGATGCACTTAATCAGAAACAGTTGTTTATTGTGAATGATGCGCCAACTATTGAACGCTGTGCTTATGCTGTATTCAACCCCGAATCTGAGCACATAGACATTATCAAACAATGTCTACTGCTGTTTGAAAAAATGAGTGATGTAACTTTCCCTGATATGTCTATTTATCAATAGAATCCATCTGAAAGCTCCATTCGCAAAACTTTTTCTTCACGTAATAACTCTATACGCTGCCACGCGGATTCATGGCCTGTTTGGTCACAAAATACCTCTGCAATATCATCGCTATGCTCGATAGATTCATGCTCTGATACGTCTTCCAAAATATCAAGTTCATATAAATCTAATACTGACAACATATCTGTAGAGCCATCCTCATTGTCGTCTAAGTATGTGCTGTAAGGATCTGTTTTCATAGATGTATACCTCAAATTACCTAACACTATTCTGGTATGTGGTCAATATGTGGCTAATTTTATATAAATTAAAGTGAAATTTTTTGAATGCTTTGATTAAAATTATTTCTTGATACCCTATAAATCTAGTTCATTTCAGGAATGCTAATTTTGATCGTCACAAACAATTATTTTTGTTTGTAATCTAATTCATTTATCCCCAAATTAATTGTCTAAGACATGTAATAATTTTTTTCATTCTAATGACAGTCTATTCATTGACAAGAAATGGAAGGTATTTTCATGATAGCACATAAGATATTTTATAAAGCGTTAGGCTCTATCAAAATGATCTTAAAATCTATAAGAGAGTCTACTAGCATTTTTACAAAAAGGTGCGCCCATAAAGCAAGTCATATACTAATGACGAAATGCAAACACAATCGAAATAAATAATAATCTATTTATTGCTGTGCTTTAATTTTATAAATAATACTAAGGAAAACTACTAATGATTAATTTAAACGAGCAAGTGTTAGAAGAAATTGCAAAACGTATTTCTAGTAACTCTGTGGTCGCACTTGGAAATGGCCAAGGAATGATGAACGTAGTAAAAATGTTGCCAGACATGGAAAACATGCTAAAGGGTGTAATCACTTGCTCCTCCTCATTTGAAAATAAACTAAAAGCAGCAGGATTATCAGTGCTAGAGCCTAATGAAGTATCTGTAATTGATCTATATGTGGATACTGCCGATGAAGCTACTAAAGATTTTATCTTAAATAAAAAAAAAGATTTAAGGTTTACTCGAGCAAAGATTATGGCATATCAATCACGTGAATTTATATGCGTGGTTGAAAAATCTGACTATAAGGATGTACTCAAGAACACAACAGTACTTGTCGAAACCCTTCCGTATACGAGAAGCTTAGTCTCAAAAAAAATAAAATCCTTAAATGCACTTGTTCATTGGCACAAAGATCTATTAACAGAAAATGGAAATTTTATACTCGAAGTTCACAACCTTGATTTAAAAGAGCCATGGGAAATAGAGGATACTCTTGATCTCATACCAGGTGTTGTTTCATCGAGTATTTTTGCATCGGTAATACCAGATGTATTGATTATAGCTGATAGTTTACACGCAGAGTCGATACTTCAAAATGATAAGCACGAGCTTGCTACGGTGCACTAGCAATGCGAATTGAAAATAGATATTTGTATTTACTAGATATGGTCGAATCTTGCTTAATAAGAACGATCGCTTTATTTATAGCTTTAATTTTTTTACCAATCATAGTTATTGTACTTCTTTTATCGATATACATTGAAATGGCTAGAGAGTTGGTTTATAGATTATTTTATAATGATACAAGCATAAATATGTGAATAATAACAATACACATTTAAATAATTTTGTGGAATGAAAATATGCCAAAACAAATTACTTGCACTCAAATTCCTCTAATATTTTCAGTTTTAATTATGAATTCCTACGCAACAGATTCGCCTGAAGATTATTATATTAATGATGTCTTAGATTTAGATTTAACAGAACTTCTTAAGGCAGATGAAATTGAGGAAATGTATTCTGACACAATAGTTACTGGAATTAATCTGAATACTCATGAAAAATATGTTAATGAATACTATGCTAACGGTACTGTTAAGTCTAAACGCAACAATAAAACATGGACAGGCATATGGTATACAGACTCTAAAGACAGACATTGTATACGCTGGTATCATAAAGATACTGCAGACTGTGAGCTCATTGGTCAAGATGAGGAAGGTAATTGGGTAAAGCTAAAAGATGAAGGAATCATAAAGAAAATTGAATCATTTAAGCATTTACCAGACAAAGGCGATAATTAGTAAGCTGTAGCTTGCATGATATGTGAGACCTACCCCGCCCGAGTACCACATTCGGTATTCACAACTATTGACTTAATTTAGATCTCGTTGCCCACCAAATACTTATTAGTCAGTTGTACGCTTTACTTTATGCGTTTCAGAATTACCGCGCAGAGAATGCTATACTGCTTGAATACTCATAAACAATATTGCAGGCAATAACCAAAATACTAAAGATAAATTTTTTACTCGTGACGATTAACAAAAGTATTCATCATTAGCCATAAGAGTATATGAATGATACTAATTAGCTCGCATTTAAAACACTTAACCGTCTCCTCGGTAAAGAATAAATGTGGCATCATCTTTGTAATCTGCATTTTCCACGGTCTTAAAATAATTTTCTATCAGTTGACCAGCCGCATCTGCTAATTTTCCCGATTGTATAATTTCTAGACACTCATCGAGTGATATAAAATCGGAAATACCATCGCTACAAATAAACAATGTGTCAAACTTTTTAAGCTCGATCTCTGGGCCTATTTCTATATGCATATCTGCATTTCCCACTAAATTAAAAACTTCGTGAGAAACTTCTGTATCCAAATGTTTTTCTTCAATAAGTTCTGAGCGAATTGCATAACCTAATGGAGAGTGTTCTGTATTACGATAAATCAGTTTTCCTTTTTGACCAATTACCGCAATGACTGAATCACCAATATGAAATGGTCTAATCATATTTTCTTCAATCGTGACCACACACGCCGTTGCTCCAGCGCCTGATTTAGTTTCAATTATCTTTTTGTTAGCAGACTCTATTGCATTTAACACTGAAGCTCTGATTAATTGATCTTTATTGGAGTGATGCAGTAGCTCATTTTCCAATGAATTGATCACTGTTTGAGATGCACTTTGCCCACCTGGTTGACCACCAGCACCATCTGATAATACTAGTACAATCTCGTCTTTGTTCAATGGTATTAAAGCTGCAGAGTCTTGATTATCTTCTGCTTGATTAGAGGATGGATAACTAAATACAGCGGTATGTCCAATATCAAAATCAAAAATATGAGCCCTATCTGTTAGGGATGAAAAAAATTTTATTGCTTTATTTTCTGATTCCACAAACAATGAATCTATAAGTGTATGATAAGATTAATGCAATGAATCATGGAACATAGGCGCATATTTTAATTGGGTCTCTTTCCAATCTTGTGCTGGATCAAAACTATCTGGTGTAGCCATCTTCCAAAATTCACGATAGCCCGGCTGATCAGTGCCCTCCAATAACTCTCCTGGCTGAAGGAAATTAAATAAACGATCAGCAGTGCGTATGGTTGTAGAACTTATGCGATAACAAATATTTCTCGGACAAAGTTCAGTCGGATGGTATAGCCCAGCGCATGCAACCATTTCACCTAAGGCCCAAATAGTGTGATGATGAAAATTAACAACACGTGTCGCTTTTTCGTCAACGACAAGCGCACGTTGACGTTTGGGGTCTTGTGTGGCCACTCCAGTTGGACATTTATCGGTATGGCATTTCTGGGACTGCACACATCCTAATGCAAACATAAACCCACGCGCAGAATTACACCAATCTGCACCTAATGCCATGCTAATCGCCATTCCAAATCCTGTAATGATTTGACCGCTTGCTCCTATCTTGATTTTTTCACGAACGTTTATCCCGACCAGTGCATTATGTACAAACAATAATCCTTCTCGGAGTGGAGTGCCAACGTGATCTGAAAATTCTAAAGGCGCAGCACCAGTACCACCTTCTGCGCCATCCACAATAATAAAGTCTGGATAAATTTTTGTTTCCAGCATGGCTTTACATATTGCTAAAAACTCAAATCGCTCTCCAATGCAAAGTTTAAATCCTATAGGTTTACCACCTGATAACCTGCGTAGTTTTACAATATATTCAAGTAATTCAATTGGTGTTGAAAAAGCTGAATGATAAGGAGGTGAAATGCAGTCATCTCCAACTGGTACTTTACGGGCTGCCGCAATCTCTCGTGTTACTTTTTTTCCCGGGAGCATACCTCCCTTACCCGGTTTCGCGCCTTGAGATAGCTTAATCTCGATCATTTTGACTGGTTCTAAATTTGCTTGTTCCGAATACAGGTTTTCGTCAAACAGACCTTCATCAGTTCGGCAACCAAAATATCCTGTACCAATTTCCCAAATTAAATCCCCATTGAATTTTTTATGATACTCACTAATTCCACCCTCACCAGTATCATGAGCAAAATTACCTAGATGAGCGCCTTTATTAAGTGCCAGAATTGCATGTGCGCCAATGGATCCAAAGCTCATTGCAGAAATGTTAAATACGGATGATGAGTATGGTTGTGAGCACTGATCATTACCAATGAGAACACGATATAGCTCTTTATCATAAGGTCTAGGCGTGATGGAATGATTGACCCATCGATAATCATTTGAATACACATCAATTTCTGTACCAAATGGTTTAATACCGCCTTCTTGTTTGGCACGCTCATACACAACGGTACGATCATCACGATTAAACGGTCTTCCGTCTGTATTACTCTCAACTAAATATTGGTGAATTTGCGGGCGAATATGTTCAAATATCCAACGAAAATGCCCAACAACAGGATAATTACGTAATAAATTGTGTTTATTCTGTACTAGATCCCAAGCTCCCAGCAAAACAATCGGCAAAGTTATTAACAAACCCCATAAATAAACAGTCTTAAAATAACTTAAACATAGAATGATGAATGAAAAAATAATTACAGAATAAAAGAAAAAATTTCTCATTCTTAATTAGGAAATAATTTTAAAATGAAAAAAATTAAAAATTCTAGTTAGATAGTACACCAAGATACACTGTTATACATTATTGACAGGTTTAAATTCAGCTACAGATTCTTTTGATACTGATCGTAAATGTAAATCCCGTTGTGGATAAGGAATCTCGATGCCATGTTGATGAAATTTTTCCCATACTCCATGCAGTACTTCACTTTTAACATTACTGCATCCATTCATAGGATCTTGAATCCAGATACGAATTTCAAGATCTACCGAACTATCCCCAAAACCCATTAACAAGCATGACGTTTTGGGTAAGGTGAGTACACGCTTTACCTCGGAAGCTGCTTCTATGCACAGCTCAATCGCTTTATTTACATCAGATTTATAATGAACACCAACAGGAATCTTTAACCGAATATTTTCATGACTGTATGACCAATTTTCCACACGGTTGATAATCATCTCTTCATTTGGAACAAGATGCTCAATGCCATTTCGAGTAATTACCGATACGTACCGTCCACCCAATGTTTCAACTTTGCCATATTGGCCCGCGACATTTATGGTATCGCCTGGCTTAATCGATTTATCTAGCAACAAAATAAATCCAGAAATTAAATTGGAAAATATTTTTTGTAGACCAAAACCTATCCCAACACCAATTGCACCACCAAGCACTGCGAATGCAGTAAGATCAATACCAACTGCACTTAAACCAAATAAAAATGCCGCTGCAACTAATGCAAATTTGAATGTTTTGGATAGAAGTGCGCGTGCTGATAGAGATATGTTCTGACTATTTTTAAGAACATTATCGACTAACTTGATTAATGCGAAGGCTATCCATAGGAAAATAGCAATTGAAAAAATCGAGGAAACAATCTCGTATAAAGATATGCTAGTTACCCCAAGTCCAATCTTGGTCTGATCTAAATAATTAACTACCGGAGTTAAATAACCAAGTATATTAAGTGCAGCAATTGCCCAGATTACTGCGGCAACTGTTCTGCTAACTAATGGATTTTCAATAAATGATGATCCAAGCCGAATAATAAACCATGCAATTGTCAAATTCACCGCAGTGTGTAAAATTGGCCAAGGCTGTTTTAAAACTACAAATAGAATTACAAACGCTTCAACCCAAGCAAATAGTACGAGTGGAAAAATTAACCTTCTAAGTGTGGCAAATAAAAATCGCTTCGGTTTAGACTTGGATTTTTCTTCAAATTCTGAAATATGCGTTTGCAGATTCTTCGATATATAGATTGAAACGATAATTCCTGCAACAACGATTCCGAATTCGATTAATTTTTGGTAGCTGAACATTGACATATCCAGCCAGCCAGTAAATTGCCCAGTGACTTTCTCTATCGTCTCCTCTTTTAATAAATCATCTATTTTTGGGTCTTGATTTGCCATATATAAAAATGTGCTTAATGGATCATATCCATTTTATCTTCTTAAATAATAGAATTAAGCCAATTACTAGTATTGCCATAAAAGCTAAAGCAACATAGTAACTATATTTGTACGATAACTCAGGCATATGTTCGAAATTCATGCCATAAATACCTGCTACAAATGTTACAGGCATAAAGATAAGCGCAACTATCGTCAAAATTTTCATTATATTGTTTAGACGATGACCCGAAACAGATATATACCCATCAATTAAATTTTTAGTGACTTCATTAAGCAGGCCCGTCAGGCCCGCTAGGCGCTCCATATGTTCTTGCACATCCTGAAATTTATGTGTCAACTCATTGACTTTTAAATTTGTGTCCAAGGCGAGCATTTCTTTGATAACAATATCTTGATTATTAAAGATCCTATATAAATATTGAGATTTAGTGCTATATCGAATGAGTTCTCCTAAAAGTTCATCTGAAGGCTTCTCTACCATCTGATGTTCAATCTCTTCCAATCGACTTTCTAAGCTGAGAATAACGGAAGTGTATCGATCGATTATTTTCTTAAGTATTAAATAAAGTATAGCGTAAGGATCAGAATTGTTTTGTTGAGCATTGCCTAGAATCCCCTCCCAAACATGATCTATGCTAGGAGAAACACCATTGTGAACGGTAATTAGAAATTTCTTACTAATAAAAAAAGAAATATGCAGAATATTAAAGTCGATGCTTTTCGTTTTTGCATCAAAAGCCTTGATTAACAGAAACTTATATTCTCTAAAACTTTCAAATTTTGGCGGATGACGATCTCTTTGTGCATCGTTAATTGCAAGTGGCGAGATGTTAAATTTTTGGCTTAGAATGTCTCTTTCTTGTTGTCTATCTTCAGCTAAGGAGTCAAGCCAAATAAAATCTTCATCACTTTCTGGAACGGTATATAAATTCTGGTCCTCTACTAATTTATACGCAGATGTTTTCTTGTTTATTATAATTGCTCGCATCATTTAGATGTTCAGATTTACTAAATAAGAACGTTTATATTGAAATTATAGACATCATTTTTCTTGTGTTTTACTGCCAGTTTATATGCATGATTGGTATTAATCATATTATCTATAGCTGATAAAACTAACATAAAATAATAACATAAATTTCTTATAGAAATAACAGCAGTGCTCATAATAAATGATAGATTTATTAGGCTGCGTTAGCTTCACACATTTGAATTCGTTAAACGCGAGCAACCCATTTAACCCTAGACAGTAAATTATTTAATAAATACACTAAACTGGTGTCAGTAAAAGCAAGATATTGAATCTAAATACTTTTGCAGAGTTTTTAATTCTCTAGTTATTAAACATGATCGTTAGATTGTCTAATCATCTAGTGTATTGGCACCATTCTCCAAAACTTTATTTGCTCATTATTATCAAGTTGCAATAAGAGCTCACTAATTTGTTGCGTAGTTAATTTTTTTAGCTCTTTATGTAATTGCCATATGTTTCCATTTTGTATGATTATCCGTATCGACCCTATGTTTTCGATATCATCAAATGAATGCATATAGTTTACTTCTTTATCCACGTTTTGTTTTAATGGCATTTGATCTACCCATTTGAAAATTTCATAACCATATTTTCTACTTCTCATTCGCACTTTAGAAATTTTATATTTCTGCTGATTTAATAAACCATATATATCTTTTAGGCTTATAATGCCTACAAATTCTCTTCGCTGATCAATCACGCTTACGAGACCTCCTGATTCCTTAATCATTTTCTTATATATTTTATCTACCGAATCAGTTGCTAATACACCAATAGCGGCGTGGCAATTTTGTTGTAAGTTTTGCCAAGGTTTTTTTCCAGAAATGGCAGCGAGGTATAGTTCATTAATTTTGACAACACCAATAAAATTATTATGCGAACCCTGCATTACAGGTATTGAAGAATGAGTCAAATTTAATATGACATCTTTTATACGTTGTTTAGGCCATTCAATATTAATCAGCTCAACTTTGTTACGAAGAACCATAATATCTGAGGCTGTAAGCTCAGCTATATCCAATGGCCAATTAGAATTAAATTTATCTTTCATGGTTTTGTACCAATAAACCTGAATACTTATCTAATAAGACTGGAGAAATTCTTAGAATGTCACTTTTGGTGTGACTTTTGAGACTATGTATCGGTCTCAATAATTAGTGAATTGCTGTTTTTTTTTCTAACTATCTGAAGTGTTTACGGAAATTGTATTCTTTATGATTACGATAGAGCTATATTATGAGAAAACTTAATTCCATTGTTCTGGGTACTATTCTATTTCTACTCATAATTTTTCTAGTCCAAAACCTGAGAACGGTTTCTATTAATTTCCTGTTTTGGGGTATTGATTTGCCTCGAATTGTATTAGTGGTATTGGTATTTCTGGCTGGCGCAGTATTTGGCGCCATTACTCATAGCCTTATGCAGCAAAATAATAAGCAGAGTTAGGTACAATATTTATAGCTGAACGCTAATCTCGCTCTAATGTGTACATCAGATCAATGGCTTGGTCTTCACCAGATTCACTTTCCACACTTATATGATCAGTTAGTTGATAGTCAAGTTCGACTACGCCCTCATCCGTAAACAAGCCATGCGCATAGGACAAATAAAGCCTTGGTGACAAGTATTTACCAAGTATAAAAGATGTTGACTCTAAACCTTCATCACCAGACACACTGAGTTCATCTAAACCAATACTGGATCCTATTTGCTGAGTGATAGAAGCAGAATTATCTACACCTAGTGATAACGCAGCTTTAACTAATAATGCATTTTGGCTCTCACTTGCCTCGGCTAGTGGTCTACCAGAAATTAAATAGGACAATGCATTCCCATCTGACATTACAGGCGATGAAAATACTTGTGTGCTAGGTTTCTCAACAGTTCCCTCTATTTTTATCCCTGCAGTAACTTCTCCTGAACTGCGTGTTACTTTTACATCCAACTCAGGATTATTGATAGGACCTGCAAATAACATTTTTCCTGAGCTAATATCTAATGTCTGACCTAAAACTTGATAAGTAGCATTTTTAAATGCTAATACACCTTGTCCATTCGGAACTTGTGTATTTTCAAGACTAACAAGAAGCTCTCCAATCAAATCTGTTTGTATACCCTTGGCTTCAAAATGTATATCATCACCAAATACAAGCTGAACCTTACCTGTTACATCGATGGCCTTTTTTTGTTCAGCCTCAAGATTTTCTTGTTGCTCAGATACAATAACCTGATCTGCTGAGGTTTTTACTGTGCCTTTTGGTAATTCTCTAAAAACAAGATTAGCACTTGGGATTTCAATTGAGCCATTAATATCGATTTTTGATGCTGTGCCAATGATTTCCAAATCAGGCGATAGCACTAAAGACTTGTCAGGAAGATGGAGGACTTTAAATTTTTCACCTTTTAAATGAAGTGAATACGTTATTTTATCTTGGGTGTTAATTTTTCCATCAATTGATAAATTTCCACCTTCCGATTGCAACCCTCCTTTTAAATCAAATATATTCCACTCATTGCTCGATGCATACAACCTACCATCGCTATATTCTGTACCTAAATCTGGAACATAAAACTTTAAATCTGCAAGACTTATTTTGCTCTCTATCTGTGGTCGTTTGACGTGGCCGCGCACCTCTGCTTGTGCACTTAACGATCCTTCATTGATTGAAATATTAGGCACCATTACGTTTAAAAACTTTATACTTGGAAATTTTGCGTTGAATGTTCCCTCTCTGATATAAGCTTTATCGCGATCATTGAAGTTTTCTATGATCGCGAGACCTGATGCTTGGCCCTTATCCATATCTATATTCAAGTCAATTTTTGAACTAGTCGATGTTAGATTTCCGTTTATTTCAAGTCGCTTGATCAAGAATGACTCGTCAATCTCATCAAGAAATACTGAGTGAAATGTCGAGTTTTGTGTTATTGCTTTGAGGCTGCCTTCAAACTGTGACCCCTTGCCATTTAGATCAACTTCGAGAAATGCTACTCCTTCTATAGTGAAGCGATCTTCATAATTATTTGCGAGCATTTGTAACGGAAAATCAGATATTTTTCCTTTTGCTTGCCAGTTATTTTTGGCATCTAAGCGTCCCTCTAGACATACAGATGAGTTTGCATTTCTAAGACAAGTGCTTGTTAGCGAAAATCCTTGCGGCCCATATTGAAGTTCACTGTGACGATCCAACTCCCACTTACCATACAAAGGGACCTCTGCATGCATTTGATTCACAGCTCCATACCAAGTTTCATCAGAATATCTGCCACTTATATTAAACAGCGATTTTATATCTTTACTTTGAATTACAAAATTAACTTGATGCTGCTGTTGATTACCATTTGCAGTTAAATCTACATAATCAATTAACGTATCTTTTACTAAAATATTTTTTGCTTGGATCCTTGCATTTGATGCTTCATCACTAAAAACATATAGACTCCCATCAACTGAAAAATTTGCAATCTTTAAGCGATCATCAACTTTGACTTGCTCGCCAGTCATAAAGGCTTCGATATTAGGTGTCTTAATTGAACCTTCTAGGCTTCCTTTTCCTTTCACACTGCCAGAAATCTGTGGGTGTAGTTGTGATAAATCATTAGCAATAATTTCAAAATTTGCTTTGTTATTTTCGGTACCCAAAAACCCATTTAGATACAAAGTGTTTTCTCCTACAACAAGATTCAATTGCTCTGCTTGAATCTCGTCTTTAGCATAGTGTAATTTACCATTACCTTTAACATCATAATCTTGTAACGTACCTGATAAATCCTTGATATCAATAGTGGCTGCGATTTCTTGTTCTGATTGAAACAATTTGACATCTGTATTTATATTTAACTTGCCAGGCAATTCTGCAATTATAAATTGTGGATTAATTTGTCTTCCTTGTACTGCAAATGAGGCTTTAATCGTTGGCTCTAGGTTAATTTGCCCATAACCCGACAGATCTCCTTGATTACTGTTGACTTGTATATCGGAGAAATTAATTTCTTGTTGATTTGCAATACCTTTTAGTTGCAAACTAGCAATCGATGGTAACTGTTGGCTACTAGCGTTTGTCGTTAACGCAAAAGATACAGATCTCAAATCGCCCTCAATCTGAAAGTCACCATCTTCTAAAGTAATTTTTGCATCTTGCTCAATTGGCAACGCTAA
>CAJHZF010000095.1_pt1 | contig 34389 bp, 29 predicted proteins | sample 9198891 | NCBI WGS metagenome assembly CAJHZF01 (sample SAMEA7708349, study PRJEB35096) | sediment metagenome | biome: marine neritic benthic zone biome [ENVO:01000025]; feature: sediment [ENVO:00002007]; material: shallow marine sediment [ENVO:03000034] sea grass bed [ENVO_01000059] ...
CATTGATTTTTTGCAAGGCTTCATACCGATATCCACAGGCTCCACACTCATATTCGTATATAGGCATAATTATAATGTTTGAAATTTTGAAAAGTTTTGCTCCGCTATATGCTTACACTGTATATTTGCTACTTGAGCGGTACTCGGACCTTCTTGTAGCCACTCTTTTAATTTATCTAAAGCTGTAAGTTGTCCACAAGCAATTACTTCTACACTACCATCCGACAGGTTTTTAGCGTGTCCAACTATACCAAGCTGCTGCGCTTGATTCCGTGTAGAGGCTCTAAAAAATACCCCCTGGACTCTGCCATAAACAATACAACATATACAGGCACGGTTAGAATTATCATTCATTTAGGCAACATATTCTTTGTGATACAAATTAACGTTAGCAAGCCCTGATAAACGACTTGTGATGAAATATAATGACACGTAAATATAACCGGAAATAGGAAGGAGAAAAAGTCATCATGGATAATAATCAAACGGTTATCTACTACAATCCAAAATGTTCTAAATGCCGCATGACATTAAAGATACTAAATGAGAGAGGCTCCGAACCGGAGGTCATCGAATATCTAAATGACGTTCCTTCAAAATCTGAATTAAAAGATATCCTCAGACAATTGGGTATACCCGCTGATCGAAAAAAAAAAAAAAAAGAGACCGCCTATCAAGAAGCTGGGCTTAGTAAAGTCTCTACTGAAGATGAAATATTAAACGCCATGATTGAATATCCAATTTTAATCGAACGGCCCATTGTAATTCATAATGGAAAAGCGACGATTGGTAGGCCACCCGAAAACGTTTTAGAGATTTTATAAAATGCCAACCGTTCTTGTCCTCTATTATTCGCGACACGGTGCAACGAAAGACATGGCACAACATGTTGCCCGTGGTATTAAATCTGTTGATGGAATTGATGCACGCATTCGAACCGTACCCTCAATTTCTGCAACTTGCGAAGCGGTGGAAGACAGTATTCCAAATGAAGGGCATCCTTATGTGCAGCATTCAGATTTAGATGAGTGCAATGGGCTTGTATTGGGTAGCCCCACTCGTTTTGGCAACATGGCTGCCCCACTAAAATATTTTCTAGACAGCACCAGTTCAGAATGGTTATCCGGTACACTCACTGATAAACCTGCGGGAGTGTTCACGTCCACTTCAAGCTTACACGGTGGTCAGGAAACCACGTTAATCTCTATGATGCTGCCCCTGTTACATCATGGCATGATAATTTTGGGCCTACCCTATCGTGAAAAAGAATTGCTTACTACAACTACGGGTGGGACTCCATATGGTCCTAGTCATTTAGCCGGACCCGAAAGCAGCAACAAACTCAGCGAAGCAGAAAAGAAGCTATGTTTTGCACTAGGCAAAAGAGTTGCTAAGTTTACAAGTTAAACTTATTTGATGTTATTTAGCCAAAGCATACAATCAATAATTAAGGTTACTTAAGCACTGCCTAAAACCGATTTCACAAATGGAATCGTCACTTTTCTTTGATGAGAAAGTGACTGCTTATCAAGTTGATCCAGTAATTCTATAAGTTTATTTAGATTACGCGGATAGCGCTTGAGTAAATAACTACATACTTCTGAAGAAACTTCAAAGCCACGTGCTTTTGCGTGCAATTTTATTGCGGCTTCTCTATGTTCATCTCTTAAGTAATTTAACTTATATACTGGCCCCCATACTATTCTAGATGCTAAATCGGGTAATAAATTTTTTATATTATTTGGATTGATTGTTGCAGTCATTACCAAACTTTTATTTGCCGCGCGAAGTTCATTGATAAGTTGGAATAGAGCTTGATCCCACTCTTTATTTCCTAACACATGGTCTACATCATCTATACAAATCATATCGAGTTGGTGTAGATTATTCAGTACATTCGAGTTTAAATTTGCTACCTCCTTACAAGCTAGGTAAACAGCTTTTTGATTTGTTGAAGCGAACTGATTACATATCGCTTGCAATAAATGTGACTTGCCAGTTTGAGACGCTCCCCAGAGAAAATATTGGCGCGGTTCTATAATCGGTTGCGCCAATTCTTTTAGCACATACAATAATTCATTATCCTCAGAATTAACAAAGGTCTCGAATGTTGCAAATGGTCGCAATGCAATATCAAGTGAATATTGTAGAGAAGGCTGCGAACAAGAAGTCGCCATTTAATAATTTGCGATAAAGTTAATGCGGGCTATGCTTGCTTACTAGATTGCCTTGCTGCGCGTCTGGTTCGTTCTTCTATCAAATAATCCAAACCGCTGGCGAATGTAGTAAAAACGGTTAACCCAATTGATATCTGTATTAATAATGTAGGCAGAGGACTTAATTGACTATAGATCACTGCAAACACCAATATAATTTGCATAAATGTATTAAGTTTGCTGATGAGCGTGGGCTGGATCTCTAAACGACGAGTAGCAATGTTATATGAAAGTGCACCTGCTAATATTGCAACATCTCTAAGAATGACAACAAACACAAGCCAGTGTGGCAAAAGATTTAGCGCACCTAATGTGACATAGGCACAAATCAGCATGACCTTGTCTGCTGCTGGATCCATATAGGCACCTAATGTGGTTTTCCAATCAAAGGATTTGGCTAGATAGCCATCCAAGGCATCAGATAGACCCATGAGGGAAAAAAGCAATAAGGCATTATAGAACTGCCCATCGAATAGCCACCACACTAGTAGTGGCACCGCGGCAAACCGGGCGACTGTAATAAGATTAGGAATATATTTCCAATAAGACATGTTATGCCTCACTACCTCCGTGGCATACAATACAAATCTGGATCGTTATAAATTGTTATTATTGTTTGCATTCAGATGGTATAAGTAACTGAATTCTGAAGCAATGGAATATCTCACAATTTAGTCTTCTTGAAATTTTAGGTTCTCTTATAATTAGTATTTTCAGTTAGTTACATCAAACTCCTCAAATAGATTAATAATAATGGGACTAACTTATAAGAATGCTGGCGTCGATATTGATAGCGGTAATAAGCTCATAGATTTGATCAAACCAGCGATATGCTCCACCCATCGCCCAGAAGTCCTCTCTAGTATTGGCGGCTTTGGTGGACTTTTTGCCCTCCAACAAAATAAGTATAAGCAGCCGATACTCGTCTCAGGTACGGATGGCGTAGGAACAAAATTACGCCTGGCGCAGAATTTGAATCAACATTCCACCATCGGCATTGACTTGGTTGCGATGTGTGTGAACGATGTCATCGTGCAAGGAGCGGAACCACTGTTTTTCTTAGATTACTTTGCGACGGGAAAACTCTCTGTCGAGAAAGCTCAAACGGTGATAGAAGGTATTGCCAAAGGTTGTCGTCAAGCCGGTGCCGCCTTGATTGGTGGCGAAACGGCAGAGATGCCGGGCATGTATGACGATGGTGAATACGACTTAGCTGGCTTTTGTGTAGGTGTCGTCGACCAAGAAGACTTAATTGATGGGAGTGACATTTCTGAAGGGGATTTGATAATCGGACTTCCATCCAGTGGCGTTCATTCAAATGGTTATTCCTTAATCAATAAAATTATTGAAACTACTGACACCTCACTTAATGAAAAGCTTGGCAAGCAAACATTAGGAGAAATATTACTTACTCCTACCATAATTTACACAAGTATTGCACTAGAGCTAATAAGAAACCTCGACATACATGGCTTATGTCATATCACCGGCGGTGGTTTACTCGAGAATGTACCTCGAATTATTCCTGACGGATTAACTGCAAACATAAATCTTAAGGCATGGAGTCGACCGGCAATTTTTGATTGGCTACAAAAAATAGGACAAGTGGATAATGAAGAGATGCATCGTGTATTCAATTGTGGAGTAGGCATGCTAGTAATCTTACCAAAAGATCAAGCGGATCAGGCCATAGGGATTAGTCAACAAGCAAATCATCAAGCAAAAATTATAGGCGAAGTTAAAAAGACGTCTACAAAAATTAAAATAATATTACTTTAAATTATCGTGGCAGATAAAACCTGCACTATTGCCGTTTTAATTTCTGGAAGCGGTAGTAACTTACAATCCATTATCGATCATGTTGAACAAGGTCATATCAATGCCAAAATCGCTTGTGTAATTAGCAATAATCCTGATGCATATGGTCTACTTCGTGCAAAACAAGCCAATATCCCAACACATGTAATTGAGCATAGAAATTATGATTCACGTGAGGCATTTGATAATGAACTCGTTAAAACACTAAAGGTCTATAACACTAAGTTAGTTGTTTTGGCAGGTTTTATGCGTGTACTAAGCAATTCTTTTATTGATAAATATCAAGGCAGAATTTTAAACATTCATCCTTCTTTATTACCTAAGTTTCAAGGCTTACATACGCATCAACGCGTGCTTGAAACAGGCGAAACAGAACATGGTTGTAGTGTACATTTCGTAACAGCTGACCTAGATCAGGGTCCTTTGATTATTCAAGCAAAAGTGCCTGTAAAAAATTCCGACAATCCAGACAGTTTAGCAATACGCGTATTAGAAAAAGAGCATATTATTTATCCATTAGCGGTCAAATGGTTTTGCCAAAATAAATTGTATTGTGAGAATGGAGATGTATATTTTGATAATGAACGCCTCAAAAAAGCTGTAATGCTGATGTCAGAACATGAAGAAGAACTGCTATGAAGAGAATATTAACAATGATTATATTCTTTATGCTTATCAGTGTTGCGTGGTCTAACCCGATATCAATACTCAATGAAGATAATCTGCCGCCTGAATTTAAGGCTACCTATGATGTGCATAAGGGCAACATCCGTGTTGGCGAAATGATGGTAAGTTTAAGAAAAGTTGGAGACGATCTCATTTACGAATCCAATACTAGTCCAGCAGGAATTGCTGCATTTTTCCTTGGCCAGCAGGAAATTATCGACCGTGCAGTATTAAGATTAATTGGTACAAGCTATCGAACAATAGAATTTAAACATGAAATGAAAAACAGTGATAAAAATCGCAATGAGTACTATGAATTTGATTGGGATAACTATAAAGCAAATGTTCAATATAAGGATAGAAAGAATACCTTAGATATTACCACGCATACTTTTGATAATTTTTCTACTCAGTTATTACTCATGCGTAAACCCGATGTTAAGGTAACAGAAAATATATATTCAGTAATTTCTAAAGGTCGTTTAAAAGAATATGTTTATATATATGAGAAAAATGAAGCTTTGGAGACAAAACTAGGAAAACTAAACGTAAATAAATATGTGCGAAAAAAAAATGATGAAAAGAAAACGACTTACCTTGGATGGTATGCTGAATCTTTGAATTACATACCCGTTAAGTTAGAAAAGATTGAAAATGGAAAAATAGATGTTTCAATTCAAATCACAAACATTAATTGGCTCTAACACTAATTTCCGGCAATCATCATCTCATCTATGAGTATTGAAGGTGTAATGATATTATTGCGTTGATCTACATCGTTACCAATAGCGAGTATTTTTTGGAAAATATTTTTTAAATTTCCAGCAATTGTAATTTCTTCAACTGGATGTTGAATTTCGCCGTCCTCAATCCAATACCCAACAGCACCACGTGAGTAATCACCGGTTACATTATTTACACCATGACCGATGAGTTCAGTTACTAACAACCCACGTTGCATATCTTTTATGAGCTCATCTAATGTTTTATCACCTGGCTGTAAAGTGAGGTTATGCACACCACCAGCATTACCAGTTGTTTGCATCCCAAGTTTTCGTGCTGAATAGCTGCTCAACACATAACCTTTTAAAATTCCATCTTGAACCAATGTGCGTGGTTGTGTTGCCACACCTTCTAAGTCAATGGCACTGCTTCCAAGACCTCCCTTGATATGTGGGTCTTCAGTAATAGTGACCAGATCAGAAAATACTTTTTTATCTAAATGGTCTAATAAAAAGGAGGCCTTGCGGTATAAGGCGCCACCACTAACTGCTGATATAAAATGAGACAATAATGAACGTGCCATGTTGGCTTCAAAGATTACAGGAGTAATTTGAGTCGAGAGTTTATTTGCTCCCAGTCGACTTATTGTGCGTCTTGCCGCTTTTTCGCCCACTGAAACTGCAGATTCCAAATTTGTTGGATTACGCGAAGTGGTAAACCAATAGTCTCTTTGCATTGCACCATCTTGTTCTGCAACGACAACACAGGAAAGATTATGTCTAGTAGATGTATAACCACCTACAAACCCGTGAGTATTACCATAGATGCTAGTACCACGAGAAGTAGTTACAGTCGCACCTTCTGAATTAGAAATCTTTTTGTAGCTACGAGCAGTATTTTCGCATTCAATAGCAATCTCTAATGCTTCTTCTGGAGAAAGACCCCATGGATGATCAAGTTCTAAATCCTGAATCGAGGTTGCCATACGATCTGTGTCGGCTAGTCCAGCGCAATTATCTTCTTGAGTAAATTTTGCAATATTACAAGCTGAGGTAACAGCATCTTTAATCGCTGAGGTTTCTAAATTTGTAGTGCTGGATTTACCTTTCTTTTTATCAACATAAATAGTAATTCCAAGCGCACGGTCGTTATGGTGCTCTAGGGTTTCTACTTCACCCAGACGCGCAGTAATCGACAAACCATGTTCAATATTAACTGAAGCTTCGGCACTGGTCGCACCTTGTTTTTTTGCTTCATCCAAACAATATTGCACCAAGCCTTCCAGCTTGTTAGCAGAATATGGTGATTTTTGCAGCTCCATTAATGTGAAGTACCGCCAACAGTGAGTCCATCAATCCGTAATGTAGGCTGCCCTACCCCCACTGGAACACTTTGACCTTCTTTGCCACAGGTGCCAATACCTGTATCTAGCTGTAAATCATTTCCAATCATGCTTACTCGCGTTAACACATCTGGACCATCACCAATGAGTGTTGCACCTTTTACAGGTCTAGTTACTTTACCTTTTTCGATCAGATATGCTTCTGAAGCAGAGAACACAAATTTTCCTGAAGTAATATCCACTTGACCACCACCAAAATTGACTGCATAAAATCCAGAATCAACCGAGCTTATAATTTCAGCAGGGTCATGTTTTCCCGCAAGCATGTAAGTATTAGTCATCCGCGGCATCGGCAGATGTGCATAGGATTCGCGTCGTCCATTCCCAGTTGGCTGAGTGTGTGATAATTTTGCATTGAGTTTATCTTGCATAAATCCTTTAAGTACTCCATCTTCAATTAAAGTAGTACATTGCGTTGGAGTACCTTCATCATCAATATTGAGTGAACCTCTACGATCAGCCAATGTGCCATCATCGACTACCGTAACGCCCTTACTTGCAACCCGATCACCGATACGCCCGCTAAATACCGAGGTACCTTTACGTGTAAAGTCACCCTCTAAACCATGACCGATAGCCTCATGCAGCAATACCCCTGGCCAGCCTGGCCCTAGTACTACATTCATCGCTCCTGCAGGTGCATCGATAGCATCTAAATTTAGCAGCGCCATCCGCACGGCTTCATGCACGTATGAATGCGCAAGATTCTCATTGAGAAAATATGCATAGCTGACACGACCACCACCACCTGCACTGCCCTGTTCAAGACGCCCCTTCCCATCAGCAATGACAGACACATTTAACCTCACCAACGGGCGCAAATCAGCTGCCATCGAGCCATCACTATTAGCAACCAAAATTATTTCATGCGCGCCGACTAATGACACCATCACTTGTTTGATACGGCTATCTTGCTTACGCGCTAATGTATCTAGTGAGCGCAACAAATCAACTTTGTCTATCTCTGTAATAGAATCAAGTGGATTATCCGATAAATAAAGATCGTTACCGACACTGGATTTCCATGCTTGAATTTCTCCGCTGTGTGCACCTCGTGCAATTGCACGTGCTGCTTTACAAGACTCTATTAAAGCAGGTAACTCGATCTCATCTGAATAGGCAAAACCACTTTTTTCTCCCTTTATTGCACGAATACCAACGCCTTGATCAATGTTATAGCTTGCGTCTTTGACGATACCATCTTCTAAATACCATGCCTCACTCTTGCGTAATTGAAAATAGATATCTCCACTATCCGCAGAGGAATCTAATAGAGTCGAAAATGCCTGTGTTATATGAGACTCATCTAACCCGAAAGGAGTTAGTATATGATTTCGTGCTATTTCTAAAGAGTTTTCCATAATTTAATATTAGACATTTTTTAATTGAATTGATTCCAATCTTCGATGCTTGATACAAGGAAAGGTTTTACGTCGAGACTCTAAATATTTTAAATTAATATCCGCAATGGCCATTCCTGCACCATGCTTTATACGACTCAAAATCGCACCCCAAGGATCTACAATCATACTATCGCCAAATGTTGCACGACCATTGATGTGATATCCGCCTTGGGCTGAAGCGATTACATAAATTAAATTCTCAATTGCACGTGCTCTAAGCAAACTTTCCCAATGTGCTTGACCTGTAGCGGCTGTAAACGCCGCAGGCAATACTACTATTTGTGCGCCAAGATCTAATAAACCGCGAAATAATTCAGGAAAACGCACATCATAACAAACTGCCAATCCAATTTTACCAAAAGGTGATTCAACGACCTTTAATCCTGAATCTCCATATTCGATAGTTTCTGATTCATTATATTTTTCACCTGTATCCACAAGATCCACATCAAATAAATGAACTTTATCATAGCGTTCGACACAGTTACCTTTGTTGTCATACACTAGACATGCAGCAAATATTTTTTTTGGATTTGGACATTCTAATGGAACTGTACCACCAACTAGCCATGTACCATGTAGTTTTGCTTGCTCAGATAAAAATTTTTGTATTGGGCCATTACCTTCTGCTTCGCGTATGGCTACTTTATCCTCTTCTTCAATCCCCATAATGGCAAAGTTTTCTGGTAACACGATCAATTCAGCACCTGCTTTAGCTGCTTGCACAATCAAACGACCTGCTTCATGTAAATTGGCATCTACATTAGGGCCCGAGGCCATTTGTATAGCTGCGACTTTGCTCATTATAAAATATTAATCTGATAAGATAATGAATACGTATTATTACACACTCTAAAGTTAATCTAGCCTATCAATACAGAATTCTATACTTAGATATTTTTAATTTCGTAGCTGCAAACAAAAATTATTTATTTTCTAAAAAATTCACTAAGGCGTATTAATTTTAGATTCTTATGGTTATTGATTTAATGGTAATTGTTGTGGAAAAGATTGGCCCGGTATTGATGGACTTGCTTTAACCACTTTTTGTGCAATCGGTTCAAACTTTGGATCCTCCCAACTTCCCGTCATTGAATACTTAACTTCTGTTACTTTATTAACATCTATACCGATAGATTTTACCACCTTCTCACCAAGGAGAACGCCCACTGCACCAAGCGGACCTCCAACTGCTAACCCGATCCAAGGTAAACCACCACTAATATGAGGTGTAACCGTGATAACTTGATCATAATCCTTCGCTACAATTCCAGTTCTACCTTCAATCAATATATTCGCTGAAGGCCCTTTAATAAATAAGTTTTCAGTAGTTAAATTTGCCTTATTAAAAACTAAATCGCCCCGTATTTTATCGAATACATAGCCCTTGGAGAAAAAATCCTTAAAGTCTAAAGAAAGGCGTTTTGTAATTTGGCGCAAATTAAATAAACCGATTAAACGGCCAGCACCCCCGGGGTCTACAGATGAAATTTCTCCATCCTTGAATCTGAGATTTGCTGCGCCTAAGAAAGAATCAACAGAAAACTGATATGGTGAATTTGGCCAATTTAATTTAGCAGTAACACTGCCTTGCCCTTTTGTTGCACCAGTCTCAATTCCAAGCCCAGTTAAACTATTATGTAAATTTTGCGTAACTAATGTGATATCTATACTTGTACTATGCGCCTCATTTATACCAACTTCCCATGCACCATTTGCAGTGATTTGTAAATCTTCACCTTTCCCTGTCAACGTATTGATTATCATCCCTGTAGGAGAAGATTCCGTTTTTAAAGTTACATCGTTAAGAGAAAAGCCATTGAATTCAAATTGGTTCGTATAAATTTTCAGTGCAGGCAACTTACGGGGGTCTATAGACATAGTAATTTCCTTCTCAGGCTTACTAAATCGAAGATGATCAAATTCTCCTGTTGCAATATTTGTAGAATTTGAATCTCGTGGATAGTTAAATTTGCCCCTGGCAATAGATGAGTAAATTTCACCCAACCAATATTGCGCATCTTTTTTTAACTGAAAATCAACATTCTTAAGCTCCAAACCTGAAACCGCAACTAAATTAGCTTGAATATCAATCTCATTTAATTCTAGTGCGCTTTTTTTACCATGTGACCGAAAAACATCTTGCCATGCAGTAACATTTAATTGATCAAATTTTCCAGATATCTTAATTCCCTGTTCTGGTGGATCGAATTGATCATTTCCCAATCTAACCTCTAGGGCGGAAATATGTTTTCCATCTTCACTGAATGAAGCATGCATATATACATTATGATCAAAACTTGCAAATAACGGGTGTCCTTTTCCAGCTTGATACTTGGTATATACACTTAACGTTTTACGATCATCGATTTCTTTATGGAGCGGCTTGGGCAATGCCACCAATGTGCCATCTAACTCACTATCAACGTATATCTCTACTGACTTGTCTCCAGCATGTTTTCCGAATCTAGGAAGATTAATGATGGCAGAAATAGGCGCAGTTCCCTTGATATATTGATTCACTTGATCATAATCTGTCGCTAAATAACTATCAAAATCAAAATCACCAGTAACCATTAAACGGGTACGTCCCTCCTCTAATTGCATGGCATCTGCATAAAATGAAGATCCGAATAATTTAGCACTTAAGCCTTTACCTTCTATTCCATTACGATTGAATTTTAATTTTCCCTTAAGATTAGTAAAAGGCAGAGATACTGATGTAATATTTAGATTAGTATTATCAAACTCAATTACACCATTTACAGTTCTTTCTTTTTCTAACTTCTTAGTTAGAGTAAGTATGAGATTTAAATATAGATTTGTATCGCCATCTGCTGATATATGCTTAGGTATTTGGCTATTTTCTCGAAGCAATGAAGATTGTTGTAGAAAAATTAAAATATCACTCGCAGGGCCTCTTGCTTTACCATCGATAATTAACCGAGGTAATTTTATATCATCAATAGTAGCCGTTGCCTGATGGACAGAAGAGTTTAATATTTTTCCTTGATGCACGTTAATTGTTAGATGCTTGTTCTTAACTTCCAGATCTGCATTGATGTCACGCGCACCTGGCCATTCTTTACGATAGTCCAATACACCATTCTCTATACTCCCAATGACTTCAAAAACTCCAGGTTGGTCCTTAAATGGAAAGTGTTTGGGATTACCTTGAAATAAAAACTTACTATTTTTTAACATTCCACCATTTATGCTCTCTTTTATCCACTTCACTAATTTTGGGTGCATCTTTTTGTATGGTAAATATGTTTTTATTGTCGCCAGTTCTGCATATGTAACCTCACCTTGAATATCAACATAAGGGTTTCCGTTATCTGTTTGGAAGGTGCCTTGCAAGTTTGTTTCAAACCCTTCAGCCAAAAGCGAGACATTTTCTAAGGCCGCTATAAGTCCATTATCTGTGCGCCTCCATTTAACAGCACCAAAAATTTTTTGATCTTGGAATGAGTGATCGATTATTTTATTTGCTTGAATATTCACACCAGCAGCATCTATTTCTATTCTGCCTTGTAAATGACTGCCACTCATTTGCCCAGTTAAAGATGAAACTTCAAATTCTTGATTGGGAATTGATACAGTTGCACCTTGTATAGAAGATTCATATGTATATTTTGCAAGCTTTCTATCATGCCAACGAGCTAAAATACTAGAGTTATGCAATACTCCATTTATTTGCGCCTTTGCTAACAATTTTTCAAGTTGCACTGGGAAATTTGGAAAATGTTGAAACGTAGAAAACAAATGAGTCAAATCAATATAATCTAGTTTGGATGCAATAGAAAATTCTTGCTGGCCACAATCAGTGCAAGATATTTCATATTTGTTACCAGGCCATTTCTTATCAGCTGTCTGGATATCACTATTGATTAATGCTAAATGCCAATTATCTTCTGTGCCTTCAATCTGAAATTGTGCTGTTAAAGATGTTATTTCTTGTCCAACAACTATGCCATTTAACGGCTTTTCTACATCATGATATTCCAGATCTCGAAAATTTAACCTCCCTTTGAATGATCGTTGCAAAGCAGACTTAAAATTCCCCCATACTTCAAAATCAGAATTACCCATTTTAATTCCAACTTGAAGTTGCGGGAAAAAATCACCCAATAATTCAAGATTAATATTTTGACCTTTGGTGTAAATAGTACCATTGACGTTATTCAAACCTTGATCTAAGTCTTTAACGTCCGCAACTACAACAAATGAATTGCCCAAGGTTTCAGGTAATAGAAAATTTGAGATAACTTTAAGCCGGTCTTTCTCAAAATTTAGAGCAATATCTACATAATCAAAAAAATAGTCTAAGTTCTTAATTTCATCTTTTATAGCAATAGTGCTTTTTAGTAGACTTATACGAATCTTACTCTCTTTATTTAGTTTTTTTCTCTTCGCGATTCTTTCACTTATATCTATTCCGTTTAAAATAATTTTTTGATCTATTGTTCGTACTGCCTCTAAATTGCCACCAATTAATGTGAGTTGCTGTATAGCATATTTTCTATTAATTAAACTCTTATAAAGATCAATTGATAAGAGCGCTTTCTTTACGAATAACAGCTGATCTTGTCTTGTGTCATCGGAATATATAGATAGATTATGAACTGTAATATGTGGCGTATACCCATACCACTCGAGATGCATACTCTTCACATGCACAGGTCTATCAATGATTGATGAAATCTTTTCTTGAATGATTAGCAAATTTTCCTGATAAATCGATGGATATTCACGCACAATAAAAACAACAATCGCTGCTAGCACCAGTATGCCCACGATTGTGTACCAACTAATAAATGATATTTTGCGCCACATGTGAATATATTTAGCTATAAAGGCACTACATCAAATTGTTCTTGTGAGTACAATGACTCTACTTGCAGCTTGATTGTCTTTCCAATGTAGTCCTCAAGTTCGGCAAGACTTGTCGATTCCTCATCTAATAAAAGATCCACTACAGGTTGAGACGCCAAAACTAATAATTCGTTCGTTTCATACTGCCGTGCCTCACGCATAATTTCACGAAATAGCTCGAAACATACAGTCTCTGCTGTCTTAATATAGCCCCGACCGCTACAGGTAAGGCATGACTCACACAATAAGTGCTCAATGCTCTCACGAGTACGTTTTCGCGTCATCTCGACCAAGCCTAGGGGTGATACATTACAGACTTGGCTTTTAGCTCGATCTTTATCCAAGGATTTTTCAAACACCCGCATAACTTGACGTTTGTGTTCTTCATCTTCCATATCAATAAAATCGATAATTATGATGCCACCGAGGTTGCGTAAACGAAGTTGGCGCGCAATAGCTTGCGCCGCTTCTAAATTCGTTTTATAAATTGTTTCTTCTAAATTCCGATGACCCACAAAGCCACCAGTATTCACATCTATTGTTGTCATTGCTTCAGTTTGGTCAAATATTAAATATCCGCCTGATTTAAGAATAACTCTCCTCTGTAATGCTTTTTGCAACTCATCTTCTATGGAGTAGAGATCAAATATTGGGCGACTACCTGTATAATGTGAAATGCGATTTGCTAATTCAGGTACAAGCTTTTCTGAAAATTCTCGTACAGTTTGATAGGTAGTGCGCGAATCTATTCGTATAATTTCAACTTCCTCTATAGAAAGATCACGCAAAGTTCGAACTGCAAGAGGAAGATCAGAATAAACTTCATCTACTGATGATACATAATTTACTTTATCGACAATCGTTCCCCAAAGATTTAATAAGAATTTCAAATCTCTCATTAACTCAGCTTCACCTACTCCTTCTGCTGCGGTACGCAAAATACAACCACAATTGGCATTTAGATCTTCAAGTAGCTTCTTAGTTGTATTTGTTAGGCGTATGCGTTCATCTTCATCTTCAATACGTGCTGAAATTCGTACGTCATTTGAATATGGCAACAACACCATATATCGTGAAGGTACAGTGATATTAGTGGTAAGTCGTGCACCTTTCGTGCCTAATTGGTCTTTTACTACTTGAACAAGCAACTGTTGCCCTTCATGCAAAAGATTGGTGATTGATTCAGCATTAGATTGCAAAATTGTTTCATCTGGAATGCTTGATTCAATTTGTCGGTTTCTTGAACTTTTAGGCAAATAAGCAACATCTGAACTATGAATAAATGCAGCTTTTGATAAACCTATATCCACAAATGCAGCATCCATTCCTGGCATTACTCTACTAACACAACCTTTAAAAATATTACCCACTAAGCCTTGTTTGCCAACGCGCTCAATTTGAATTTCTTGCAACATACCATTTTCAACTATCGCTACACGCGTTTCTTGAGGTGTTACATTAATGAGTATTTCTTCGCTCATATAAACTTTCAGCTAGTAGAGATACAGTCAGGCAACTAAATTAGCTCTCTGTATAAGCGTACACAATTCTGATAAAGGCAAACCAATTACGCCAGTATAACTACCAGATATATACTCCACGAAGCTGGCAGCGAGACCCTGAATAGCATATGCGCCCGCTTTATCATATGGCTCTTGTGTCGAACAATATGCTTGTATCTCACTAAATGAAATTTCTCTAAACTTCACAATTGTCTCCACCATAGACTCATAAACTCCATGTTTTGTCCATAAACATAATGCGGTTAACACATTATGCTCACGGCCAGAAAGCATCATCAAACTATGCTCGGCATCTTGTCGATCCCGTGGTTTTCCTATAACTGCTCCATCTAACGCAATGACGGTATCTGCAGCGAGCACGGGCAGCTTAGCTGTAGAATTTGTCCAAACGACTTCCGCCTTAGTATGCGCCATACGCTGTACATAGATAGCAGGCTCTTCTTGAACGCCTTGCGTCTCATCCACATTGGGCACATGGCTAGTGTAGAGGATACCAAGTTGATCGAGCAGATCACACCGACGACTAGAGGCAGAAGCCAGTATAAGCTCAACTCTAAGTTTCATGGATTAATTTATACTGAAATGCTATTACAACTTTTAATTAATTGGCTTTACCATTATTTATTATGCAGCTATTCTCGATGATAGGGATGGCCTTGAACTATCGTCCATGCACGATATAGCTGCTCAACAAGCAAGACGCGTACAAGCATATGTGGCATTGTTAAAGAAGAAATTGACCACACAAAGTCGGCTCGATTCAGAAACTCTTTGGTGAATCCATCCGCTCCACCTATGTAAAACGTAACAACGGGAGAAAATTGCAACCATTGTTCAATTTTTTTAGCGAGCAAGCTAGTTGTCCAAGGCTCTCCATGTTCGTCAAGCGCAATTCGTAGGCTATTGCCTGGAGTGCTCTTGATTAAAAGTTCTTGTTCTCGCGCTTGTGCTTGTTTGATCGTTCGATTTTTAGAGCGTTTGGCGGCTGCATTGGTAATGATTTGTACTTTGCATTCTCGAGGCATGCGTGTGATGTAGTGATCTACTCCTGCCTCAATCCATGACGGCAACCTCTCCCCCACGGCTAATATGTAGATTTGCACAATATTGATATTAGCGCTTTGCCACTAAATATAGTTATAAGGCTTTCTTGTGATCGTTATTTACTTGCCAAAGTTTTTCTAGACTATAAAAGTTACGAGTCTCTTCTAACATGATATGCACGATAACATCATACAAATCAACTAAGATCCAAGCACGGTCACGCTCAACTCCTAATACATCCAAGTTCTGTCCCTTAGCATCTAATACCAATCGGTCTGCTAGCGATTTAACGTGGCGATCCGATGTGCCAGTTGCAATGATCATGAGATCGAAGACATCTGATTTTTGGCGTGTATTGATTAAGGTAATGTCTTTACCTTTTAAATCTTCTAATGCATTGATTGCAATTTCTGCTACTTTGGTAGTTTCCATTAAAAATATGATTTATTGATACAAATTATTTCTGCGGATATAGTTCCACACATTTCCTGGCAACAAATATCTAGGTTGTTCACCTTCAGATATGCACTGTCGAATAGCTGTTGATGAAATTTCAATTTTTTCTTCATCACTTAGGAAAATATGCCCGTTTAAAGTTCCAGAAATATCCATTATGTCATTTGTTACATGCGCATCATATAACTCTCTTTCACAACCTTGCTCAAGAAGCGTATATCTAGTGCGTTGTAACAACATTATGTGACAGAATGATAAAATCTCATCATACCTATGCCATTGGCAAAAACTTAAAAAAGCATCAATACCTAAAATCAATACCAATGCTTTCTGAGCCTTAGTTTCCTCTTGCAGCTCTTCCAGAGTATCAATGGTGTAGGACGGGCCTCGCCGCTTTAGTTCTCGATCATCGGCAAAGAATTTCGCATTTGTATTCGTTACTAAATTCAACATCTGCCATCGATGTCGAGCATCTGCATAGACTTCTTGTTTAAGTGGTGATCGTTGACAAGGTATAAATCGAATTTGCTCAAAATCAAAGTGCTCTAATAATGCCAATGCAGACTTGATATGACCAAAATGGATTGGATCAAAAGTACCACCAAATATACCTAGCACATCTCTTTCCTAATGAGCTGGATCAATACTACCACCAGAAATACCTAGCACATACCTCCCCTATTAATGTCCTAGGAAATTGACCATTCAACCACTTCTATTCACGAATATTTCCATCCCCAAGAACAATAAACTTTTGAGTGGTAAGCCCCTCAAGACCAACTGGACCTCGAGCGTGTAATTTGTCTGTACTGATACCAATTTCAGCACCTAAACCATACTCAAATCCATCTGCAAAACGCGTAGAAGCATTCACCATTACTGAGCTCGAATCAACTTCACGCAAAAACCTCTGTGCAATTGAATCATTATTCGTGACAATTGCATCAGTATGATGAGAACCATATTTTTGAATATGATCCATTGCTTGTGAAACCCCGTCTACGACACGAATTGATAATATAGGTCCGAGATACTCTTGATACCAATCCTGTTCCGTCGCATGGGAGATTCCTGGTAAAATTGAGCAGGTCTTTTCACAGCCACGCAGCTCAACTCCTTTAAGATCAAACTGCTGTTTAAGCACAGGTAATACCTCTTTAGCTATAGTGTTATCGATTAGCAGTGTTTCCATAGCATTACAAACACCAAAGCGTTGTGCTTTAGCGTTTATAGCAATATCAATTGCCATGTTTACATCTGCGTCTTCATGAATATACACATGACATACACCATCAAGGTGTTTTATCAGCGGAATACGTGAATCTTGTATAACACGCTCTATTAAGCCTTTACCTCCGCGTGGAATCACGATATCAATAAACTCATCTGCTTGCAGTAACGCTTTAACTGCATCCCGGTCAGGAGTATTAATCACTTGAACAATATCTTTTGTAAGACCAGCTTTAACTAAACCTGCATGGATACAATCAGAGATTGCATGATTAGAATACAAAGCCTCGGAACCACCACGCAAAATTGTCGCATTACCAGATTTAATACATAACGCAGCTGCATCTGCAGTTACATTTGGGCGCGACTCATAAATTATTAAGATTACACCAATCGGAACACGCATTTTGCCAACTTTTATTCCACTTGGTCGTAACTCCAATTCTGAAATCTTTCCAACTGGATCTGGTAATGATGCTACTTGCTCTAGGCCATCTGCCATTGCTTGTATACGTACATCATTCAGTTCCAAACGATCCAATAAAGCATCGTCAAGCCCGCGTGTCTTGCCTTGTTCTAGATCACGTGCATTTTGCTGTTTAAGTTGTTTATTAGACGACAGGATTTGCTCCGCAATATACAAAAGAGCTTGATTTTTAATATCTGTACTGACAGAGGCAATTTCGTGGCTTGCGGATGCTGCACGTTGTGTTACATCAGCAATGTAGTTGTCGATTGATCTACTATGACTTTTTACCGCGACGCTCATAAAAAAATATATCAGTGATTGATGTGTTAATCTAATTTTGTTGTTTGTTAAACAGAATCTATTTATATCTAAACCGCTATGTATGTAGCAATACTCAATTGTAGCAGTTCATGCCAGGGATTACCGTTAGCGCGACCTTTTATTACGCGATCTGTCCATGCGCATTGCTTTAGTAATTCTGAAGATCTGATACCTCGCTCGTGGCGGCAAGCTCCGATGTGTTGCTGATGAATGAGGCTTAATTGGGTTAGCAGATCTTGCTGTCTTGGATCTTGAATACTTGACTTTGCATTATTCACATCAATTAGCTTTCTAATTTGATCTGTGAGCCCCCATAGCAATAAGGGAGGCGCGATATCTTCTTTTTTAAGCCTATGGAAAATGCGAACAAGACGTGAAAAGTCTTTCCTTATCACAGCATCGATTAATTCGTTCAATGAATAGTGACTACTATTTGTTAATGCTGTACTAATAGCTTGGATATCTAACTTTTTTGTTTCACTAATCAGCGATATCTTTTCAATTTCTTGCATTGCAGCAAGTAAATTCCCTTCAACTTGCTGTGTTATAAATTCAACAATTTCATGCGTTACTGAAAATCCATTTGATTCAAATTTTTGTTTAATCCAGCGTTTTGTTTCTAATTCATTTAACGGCCATACACGCATTATCACACCAGCTTTATCTATAGCCTTAACCCACGCGGAGTTTATTGCATTCCGATCCAATCTAGGTGCTTGCACTAAAAGCATAACATCTTTATGGAGATCATTAATAAAATTTACAATTGCTTTTGAGCCTTTTGGTCCTGGTTTACCTGTCGGCATACGTAAATCAATTAGGATACGCTCGTCAAATAGTGACATGTTATTTTTTGCAAATTCAAACTCAGACCAATCAAACCCTGCCTCGGCTGTAAGAATTTTGCGTTCTGTAAAACCTAAGTTCTTAGTGTAACCACGAAACATATCAGCAGCTAACATGTGCTGATATGGCTCATCACCGCTAATTAGAAATACTGAAATCGACGATCGGCTAAGATAATCTTTTAGTTGCGAAAACCGGATTTGCATAGAGATAATTGATTAATAGTTACCTACAACACTGTCTAAAGCCATAGGTTACACGAAAGCCGATAAACGGCACAATGCCTAGGATTAAGCGATTGCTTCATCACTTAATGTTTATAAGGAATACCCTACACTAACTCTCGAAAGAATATAGAGAAATCTAGCTTTAATAGCATTATTAGAATGGTTGAACTACGCGAACAAAGTTTTTTCGATGAAGAAGGTCATATTGACTATGACAAAGTAGTCGAGCAAATCAACAACAACTTAAAAAATTTCTTGCACACCTGCTTACAAGAATGTTTTTCGCTTGCTAAGGATAATAATTTTCGTCTGCAAATAACTGAAACAAGTAGTCAAATTCGCGATGAAGCATTTGATTTATTCCTAGAAAGACAACACGTAGTTGCATCAGAATTTTATGTAGAAGTTGAATCCAGATTTTACACTTCTTCATCAGTTATTGCGCGCGCGCGAACAATAGACCAGAGTCAAGTTCGTAGTATTGAAACAGGCATTATTGAGCTTACTTTAGCTGTTGATAATCTTATTAATCGCAGTGAAGAGCGTCACAAAGAAACACTTGAAGAATTAGAATTACGTTTACAAGAACTATCTCATTTAGCACATCTAAATTTTAATGTGCGATGTATGCATCCACAAGATTTTTATCCGCTATTTCAAAATGCTATAGCGCCTCTAAATATCTCGGCCGATGGGAAAATTCTTTTATGCAAGCTGCTATACCAACAAATTTCACCCAAGCTGAGTAGTTTTTATACAGAGATAAATCAGTTTTTAATAGATATGGAGATTTTACCCTCTACGGAATCTATTAATGAAGTAAAAACAACTCCTCCTTCTTTAGAGCCCACTAATGCTGAAAATAATAGCGCATTGGACTCTTCTGAGATGCGCATATCAACCGGACAATTTTTTGCCCCTGTAGAACAAGAATTTTGGGAACAAGATAGTTCTCATGTACATGCAAAAGCACAAGAACCTTCTTCCCAAATCCTGGAAAAAGATTATGACGAAGTACAAGGCGAAAAAATTTCCAAAGAATTTGAGTCAATTGCGATGGATGTCTATGGGCCTGGACATTCTGGATTAGATCAAAATACTGTCAGCCTTATTCTACAGCCGTATAGTCCTGATAATAGATCAGAATCCTCACCAGCTCAACGCCGTCAATTTGTGTACGCGCTATCTACTGTGCAACGAGTTGAAGCTGCAAGTGATGCCATTTTCAAAGCAGATCAAATTAAGACTGCTGTGCGCAGAACTTTACACGAAAAAGGTGCATTAGACGCTGTAGAGATTGTAAATAATGAAGAAAAAGTAATTGATTTTGTTAGCACGATATTTCAGGTTATTTTAGACGACGATACCTTATGCGATGCAATTAAAGCTCTGTTAGCAAAATTGCAAATCTCTGTCATCAAGCTCGCACTTGTTGATTTTACTTTTTTTCAAAACCCTAAACATCCAGCTAGACGTTTATTAAATAGACTGACCTCTATTGGTATCGGAGTTACTGGAAAAGAGGAACTACTTTTCAATAAGCTTAAATCAGTTGTTCACCTAATAACTGAAAATTTTGAAACTGATGTGCACATATTTGAAATAGCTCTTTCTGAAGTTCAAAAATTAGATATTTTTAGTTTAGAACAAGCGCGTGAGGCTGAAGAAAAAGCACAAATTAAGGCAAAAATTAAAGCTAAACGTTCATCTGCAAGACGTGTTGTTATTCATACAATTAAGAAATATTTAAAAGATAAACAGCTACCTAATCTAATGATTGAGTTTTGTTTAAAGTGCTGGGCCCCGCATATGGGCATAATTTATATGAAACATGGTAAAAAATCGAAAGAATGGCGCACATCTGTACGCACCTTACGCAGAGTAATTGAAGTTTCACAAGGTGCACATTCATTATACGATGTACGCCAATACATTAAAAAACCTAATGAGTTTTTTAATGATATTCGCAGTGAACTTGAATATCTATCAAGTAAAAAGCAAGAATTTGATGAAATTATTGAATCTGCAGAGATTTGGTATTTAACACATTTACGTGACATTGAACAAGAGGCAAATGATCTTGAAACATTAAATGAAGAGGATACCGATCAAACGAAGACTACTGATAATGTCGTTCACTTATTTAAAAATCTTTCAACATCCACAGAAGCTACACAAGTATCAGAAGAGCTTATACAAAACAAACCTGCAAATGTTATTGAATCAAAAATAGAAGCCGAATCTAAAGCCCTAGCCGAAGCCAAAGCGAAAGCCGAAGCCGAAGCTAAAGCCCTAGCCGAAGCCAAAGCGAAAGTCGAAGCCGAAGCTAGAGCCCTAGCCGAAGCCAAAGCTAAAACTAAAGCCGAAGCTAGAGACCTAGCCGAAGCCAAAGCTAATACTGAAGCCGAAGCTAGAGACCTAGCCGAAGCTGAGTCTAAAGCCCTAGCCGATGCTAAAGCGAAAGCCGAAACCGAGTCTAAAGCCCTAGCCGATGCTAAAGCGAAAGCCGAAACCGAGTCTAAAGCCCTAGCCGATGCTAAAGCTAAAGTCGAAGCCGAAGCTAGAGCCCTAGCCGATGCTAAAGCTAAAGTCGAAGCCAAAGCTAGAGCCCTAGCCGAAGCCGAAGCCGAAGCTAAAACCGAACATGAAAATGAAATAGAAGATGAACTCATTCAGGATGAAGTATCTGAAGAAATTATTGCGAATGAATATTATAAAGAACAACCAATAGATGAATTTTCTGTAATAGAACATGAAGAAGACTGGCTTTCACACACTACTACCACAGAATCAGAACCAGAGAAAATTGTAATAGAACCTGAATCTGTGTTGGAAGTTGAAGACACGCAAGCCATCAACTCTGAAGCTGAAGATATGATTGAGGATGTGGGAGTTCCACGTTTTACATTAGATGATCTCCCTGAAAACGTTGTACCTGGCGCATGGCTAGAGATTTATCAAGGTACAGCTAAGGCAAAACGTCGACTCAAGTTCTCTACAATTCTTGAGGATACCGATTGCTTATTATTCACAGATCGCTCCGGTGACTATACCTTAGAAATAGACATTCAAACATTTATGGATGATCTAGATGCAGGACGAACCCGCCTTATTAACGAAAGCAATCGCTTTGATCTCGCTCTAAGTTCTGTAATCAGTAATATACGTGATGGCCATAGCAAAGCCTCTAACTAGAATTAGTTAACAACTATTATCATACAAATTCTTCGTGCTAAGCTCTGCTTAGTACATTAAATAAATCTTATAAATATGAATTCAAATAGAATTGGCATTATTGGTCTGGGTATCATGGGTAAACCCATGGCTATGAATTTGTTAAAAGCAAACTACAAACTAGGATTATATGCACGCCACCAAGGATCATTGCAACCCTTTGAGTCTTATGATGTAGAAGTTTTTAATACACCCGCCGATTTAGCAAAACATTGCAAAATTACCATCACAATTGTTTCCGACAGCCCTGATGTAGAAGAGGTAGTGACTAGCACGAATGGAATTATTTATGGTGCTGCAGCTGGGCACCTTGTCATCGACATGAGTACGATATCTCCTGAGGTAACTAGAAATCTTGCCGTACAACTTGAAAATAAGAATATCGATATGCTTGATGCCCCGGTATCGGGAGGTGAACAAGGAGCAATTGATGGCACTTTATCGATAATGGTTGGCGGTAGTGAAGTGATTTTTAATCAAGCGCTACCAGTATTGCAATGTTTGGGTAAAAATATCATTCATGTTGGCGATCATGGTGCTGGGCAAGTAGCCAAGGCTTGTAATCAAATATTAGTGGCACAGACTATTTCGGCAGTTGCCGAGGCATTCTTATTGGCTAAATCTTCAGGTGTAGATCCTAATAAGGTACGCGATGCTTTATTGGGAGGTTTTGCTTACAGTAAAATATTGGAAGTGCACGGCAAGCGCATGCTGGATAATGCTTATCAAACTGGCTTTCAGGCTAAGCTACATCATAAAGACATGGGTATTGCACTCAATAGCGCAAAAGAAAATAAAATTTCCTTACCAGGCGCTGAATTAGCCGCTAAATATTTACAAAAGATTGTTGCACATGGAGACGGAAATTTAGACTCTGCAGCTATTGCAAAAGTGATTTTTGGCGAAGTCAATTAGAGTATTTGCTATGCCTGATTCCCGAGTAGTCAATCTTTAATAGTTTTCAAGCGGTATACAATAACCTTTGCCGCATCACTTCGCATTTCACTAAATAAATTTTGTTCTTCTTCTTTTGAACCCAACAGATCACCTTTATCAAATACGTATACTCGATTAAGGTTGATACTTTGCTCACGAAGCATGTAACTGTTATCTGACCTTACTACATCAAAGGTAACTCTTAAAATTAAGTCAAACTGTTGTGCTTTCCCTTGAGAGTCCAGGGTAAGCACAACTTTATCAGTTTCTTCGTGCAAAATGTTTATTAAGGCCGTTGCTTGATCTATACCAACTACATTGATTTTATTTGATTTTAGGTTTTTTTCAATTAAACGTGCCAATTCACGACTTGAGGCCGCGCTTTGTACCGATGTGTTATCAAAGCTGCTTGCGAGCTGAGCAGTGCCCGCCAAATGAAATCCACAGCCAAGTAACATGCCTGACAAAATCAGCATACATAAAATTTTTTTAATATAAATAATCATTATGGATGAGTCATGCCGCAACGATGTTGACTAAACGTCCTGGTACAATAATTTTTTTTATAATTTTTTTATTTTCAATAAAGCGCTGCACATTTTCATTACTTAATGCAGCTTCTTCGATATGCTTATTTTCTGCACTTGCAGGAACACTAATTGTAGCGCGTTTTTTCCCATTAACCTGTACGACAAGCTCAACTCTATCTCTTTTTAATGCGTCTGAATCTATTTTGGGCCAATTCGCTTGATACACAGGCTTTGTATGCCCAAGCTTTTGCCATAAGACGTGGCATGCATGTGGCAAAATAGGCGCAAGCATGAGTACGATAGCTTCCAATGCTTCATGGTACACGGCACGCCCTTTATCCGACATGTCTTCAAAGTTAGTCAATTCATTTACTAACTCCATATTAGAAGCAATGGCTGTATTAAATGTATATCGTCTGCCAATATCATCGGTTACTTTTTTTATCGTTTCATGGGTTTTACGTCGTAAATCACATTGCATTTCATTCAAATCATTTACTGATAAAGGACCTTTAACTACAGCGGCCCCTACATGATTTTCAACTAATCGCCATAATTTATTGATAAACCTATAGGCCCCCTCTACCGCAGTATCCGACCATTCCAAAGTATGCTCTGGTGGAGCAGCAAACATTACAAATAGTCGTACCGTATCTGCACCATACTTTTTTATTAACTCCTCAGGATCAACTGTATTGCCCTTGGACTTAGACATCTTAGTACCATCTTTTAATACCATTCCTTGTGTTAAAAGATTTGTAAAAGGCTCATCGGTTTTGCACAAACCTAAATCACGCATAAGCTTATTGAAGAATCTTGCATATAATAGATGTAATACTGCGTGTTCTCTACCACCGATGTATTGATCAACTGGCATCCAATAATGTACACGCTCATCAAGCATGGATGTATCATTATCAACACAGCAATAACGAGCGAAATACCAACTTGACTCAAAAAAAGTATCGAATGTATCGGTTTCTCTTGTTGCAGGCCTATTACAAACTGGGCATGCTGCATCAGCAAATTCGGAAAGAGATTTTAGAGGAGATATTGCGCCGTCAAAATCAATATCCTCAGGCAAGAGCACAGGCAATTCTTCTTCTGGTACAGGTATAGCTCCACACTTATCACAGTTGATCATCGGAATGGGACAACCCCAATAACGTTGCCGAGATATCCCCCAATCACGTAATCGATAATTCACTTGACGTTGACCTTTATTTTTATTCTCTAGCTCTATTGCGATTTCTTCGAAAGCTTGCTGTGAGCTTAGACCATCAAATTGCTGTGAATTTTGTAACCAACCCTTTTCAACAAATGCACCTTGCGAAATATCTACATACGTACTGTCTTTTTCCGGATAGATAACCGGTTTAATTGGCAACTTGTATTTAGTCGCAAATTCCCAATCACGCTGATCATGCGCAGGAACTGACATTACTGCACCCGAGCCATATTCAATTAAAACAAAGTTTGCTACCCAAATCGGGATTTTTTGATTAGTAAGCGGGTGAACAGCATGAAGTCCTATATCAATGCCACGTTTTTCCAACGTGCTCATTTCCATTTCGGAGACCTTAGTTTGCTTACAGGCTTGTAAAAATTTTTCAATTTCCATTGAAGTCTTTGCTACTTGTAAAGCCAAGGTATGCTCTGGGGCGATGGCCATATAAGTCACACCCATCAATGTATCAGGGCGAGTTGTGAAGACACTTAAATGTTTTTGATTTTCAACCTCAAACTTAATTTCCACGCCTTCAGAGCGTCCAATCCAGTTAGCTTGCATCGTTTTAACTTGCTCGGGCCAACCGTCTAACTGCTCAAGATCTTTTAATAGTTCATCTGCGTATTCTGTAATTTTTAAAAACCATTGCGCGATTTTTTTACGCTCCACAATTGCACCTGATCTCCAGCCACGACCTTCTATGACTTGCTCATTGGCAAGTACTGTTTGATCAACTGGATCCCAATTCACTACCGCTTTTTTCTTATATACCAAACCTTTTGCATATAGTTTGGTAAAAAACCATTGTTCCCAGTGATAGTATTTTGGATGACAGGTGGCAAGCTCACGGCTCCAATCATAGGCAAATCCTAAACGTTTCAATTGGCCACGCATATAACCAATGTTTTCGTAGGTCCATTTGGCAGGTGGAACCTTATTCTTAATCGCTGCATTTTCTGCTGGTAGACCAAAGGCATCCCATCCCATTGGTTGTAAAACATTCTTCCCTTGCATGCGTTGATAACGACTAATGACATCGCCAATGGTGTAATTGCGTACATGCCCCATATGCAAACGCCCACTTGGATATGGAAACATTGACAAACAGTAAAATTTATCTAGCTGTTCATCTTCTGTAACCTTAAATGCCTGCTGTTGCTCCCAATAATCTTGTACAGCAGGTTCGAGTTCATGTGGGTTATAGGAATTTTGCATGCAAAGTCGTGATTAGTTCACTTAAAAGCGTGAGAGCATAACAGCAAGAATCGCCTTGTCTCAATACGAAATATTTATTTTACGCCTGAATAGTCACTCATTGTGACCACAGATATGGTTAGAGACAGCTAATCAATTATATAAAACTGTTAACGGCCATAGACATCTTCAAACCGAGTTATATCATCTTCGCCTAAATATGTGCCTGACTGCACTTCAATAAGTTCCAGTGGAATCTTGCCTGGGTTTTCTAAGCGATGCCTGGTGCCAATAGGAATATAGGTTGACTCATTTTCACTCAATAAAAATTCATCCTCTCCACGCGTAACTTTAGCTGTACCTTTAACAATAATCCAATGTTCTGCGCGGTGGTGGTGCATTTGTAATGATAGTTTTTGCCTAGGATATACAGTGATGCGCTTTACTTGAAACCGGTCTTCTATATCAATGGTTTCGTAAGCGCCCCAAGGTCGATAAACCTTAGGATGAATATCGACTTCACTACGTTCAACTTGTTTTAACTTATCAACAATATCTTTAACATCCTGAGTACGATCACGTGGTGCAACCAATATTGCGTCAGAGGTTTCAATAATGACTTGGTCTTTTACCCCTACTGCCGTCACTAAACGATTATTGGCATGGATATAACATCCATTGCAATCCTCAGCGATGACATCGCCATAAGTTGCATTATTATTACTATCTCTATTGGATGCTTCCCATAAGGCGTGCCAAGATCCAACATCACTCCAACCACTAATTAGAGACACCACGGCAGCTTTAGTGGTTTTTTCCATTACTGCATAGTCAATAGATATATTAGGAGCTTTTGAAAATGCTTGACCTTCTAAGCGAATAAAATCAAGATCTCGTTCGCTCTTTGCATAAGCTTCATGACATGTATTAAATACCTCAGGTTGTAACTGTTTTATTTCGTCTAAATAGATGTCAGCCCGAAATAAAAACATACCGCTATTCCAAAGGTAATTACCATCTGCTAAATATGCCTCTGCTGTTTCTGAATCTGGCTTTTCAACAAATTCTTTTACTTGGTAAATTATCTTGCCGTCTTTATTAATTGAATTTTTTTTGTCTTGTTTGATATATCCAAAACCAGTTTCTGCGCGGCTAGGGACGACACCGAAAGTTATAAGCATCTCACTTGCAGCCTGCTGCGCTAATGCAACTGCTGATTGAAATTGCTGTGTATCTCTTACGATGTGATCAGCCGGTAGGACTAACAACTGAGCATTAGGATTTCTGTTTAACGCATGAATAGCAGCAATTGTTATTGCAGGTGCAGTATTACGGCCCACTGGCTCTAAAATAATATCTGATCGCTCTACATTTGATTGGCGTAATTGTTCTGCTGCCATAAATCGATGTTCGTCATTACAAATGACCAACAGATCTTCGACATTACTAAAACTTAATACACGCTCTATAGTAGATTGAAATAAACTCTTTTCATCTATTAGAGGAATAAATTGCTTTGGATAAAGCTTTCTGGAAAGCGGCCACAATCGAGTACCTGAGCCGCCAGATAATATGACAGGTACAAGTGAATGTAATGACATGGTTAATTAAGTTTTATTAGTACTAAAGATAAAATGTTAAGTCTTGTCACGCACAATCCTTTGCCATTGGTAAAAATAGATTATAAAGAGAATACAAAATAAAATTGTGACAATGCCCCAATTCCCCCATCGTGAAAATGGTGTTAGACCCGTATATGGCCGGATTTCAGCTCTTACTATATCTTCTTGAAACTGAGCTGATTTGTTAACTATTGAACCATCTGGGGCAATAATTGCTGAAATACCAGTATTGGTTGCGCGTAAGAAATATCTACCCGTTTCTATTGCCCTCGAACGTGCAATCTCTAAATGCTGATGAGGTGCCAATGAATCACCAAACCATGCGTCATTGCTTACATTAATTAAAAATTTTGCTTCTGGCATAGCTTCAATAATCTCATTGCCATACACCGCTTCGTAGCATATTGACGCACCCACAGGGTAACCCATTAGTCTAACCAATGGGCGCCCTTCGCCACTAGATAGGTCAGACATCGGTATCTGTATGTAATGATCAAAAAATGATGTTAGGCCGCGTAAAGGTATATATTCTCCAAATGGTACTAAGTGTTTTTTTCGATAAAAACTCAGCTCTTTACCCAATGTCATCACGCTGTTAAAAACTTTCCCATTATCCAGGTTGGATGTAAACACACCCACTAAAAAGTCTACGCCTCTTGTATATGCTATATCATTAAGATCTTTAATGAAGGAATCCTTTACGACAGTATAATAAGTTGGAATCGCAGTTTCCGGCCATATGATAATATCTGCATCAAGATGATCTTCGCTTAATTTAACGTATTTACCCATGATGTAGGGATGCTTTGTCCGATCCCATTTCATTTCTTGAGGAATATTTCCTTGAATTAAGGCAACACTGAGTTCTTCATCTTCTGCATAAGTCCAAATGATTTGATTTGCTACTACTAATGATAAAGCAATAAACGTCAAACAAACTCCTGTAATTATTTTTTGTTTAAATTGTCCCAATAGTATTACGGCTGCAAAGCAGCTTATTAAAAGTACTAGCCACGTGGCGCCAAATGTGCCAAAAATAGGAATGATGCTTTGCACTGGACTGGAATGATGAGCATGGCCCAATAGCAACCAAGGAAAGCCTGTAAATATCCAACTACGCAGCCATTCAAATAGCACCCACAATGTAGAAAACATCAACGCACTCATGAAATCAATTTGAGTATTACAGCGTGTCCTCGCATGCAGATTTGCCGTAAAAGCTGGAAAGAGTGCCAGGACTATTACTAATAAGGCTGCAAGAAATGCGCTTAATATGACGGGCGCATGACCATATTCGTGAATGCTATTAAAAGTCCAGGGTACCCCAAATCCAAAAAAGGACAATCCAAATACGAAACCTAGCAAAAATGCATACCTTGGTGTGCGATTTAATATACTTATAAATAACAACACCGGACTAATAAACGATAGCCACCAAAAAGAAAATGGAGAAAATGCACAAACTAATATAGCTCCAAAGATGGCGGCTATTATAATTGTTATAATATTATTAGTGAAAAATAACATATTGAAGAGAAAGCTTTGGAAATAAGCTTAATTAGATTAGCAAGCAAATATTTAAAGTTATTAAGAATTATAAGATACGTGCAGTAGATGCAATCTTCTGCGGTCAGCACGAAGTACTTCTATCCTTAAATTATCAAACTCAATCTTTTCGCCCTTCTTTGGTAAGTGACCGAATTTACTTAGTACCAAACCTCCAAATGTTTCGAAGTCGCTATCGCTATATTCTGTGGAAAAAAACTCGTTAAAATCTTCTATCGGAGTAAGTGCTTTAACTCCATACTGACCTTTAGAATGCTCGGATATATATCGATCTCCTTCAGCATCATGTTCATCTGAAATTTCACCCACGATCTGCTCTAAAACATCTTCGATTGTAATTAAGCCTGATACTCCACTATATTCATCAACTACCATTGCCATGTGATTTCGACCATCTTTAAATTCGTTTAGCAAAGTATTCACTCGTTTGGATTCTGGTACCACGACAGCAGGGCGTAATACATCTTCTAAGTTAAATTGCTCCTGCCTATCTCCAATGAAGTAACGCAGAAGATCTTTAGCAAGCAAAATACCAAGCACTTCATCTTTGCTATCACCAACTACTGGAAATCTTGAGTGTGCAGAGTCGATAATAATAGGCAACATATCCTGTAAAGATGAGCCTTCACGTACAACTACCATTTGTGAACGTGGAATCATAATATTTTTTACTTGTATTTCTGATACTTGAAACGCTCCTTCAATCATTTCAAGCACATCCTTATTTATAATGTTTTTTCTCTCGGATCTGCGCAACAAATCGATTATTTCTTCTCGATTTTTAGGATTTCTATCTAAAAATCTTTTAAAAAAAGAAAATAAGTTTAATCGCTCTATTATTTTATTAATTATAACCGACATATTTAAATATCAATAAGGATTCTCTATCCCAAGTCGCTCTAGTGTGTTAATTTCTAATGCTTCCATTTCTTTAGCTTGTTTGTCATTATCATGATCATATCCCTGCAAGTGCAAAATACCATGTACGAGTAAATGAGCCCAATGTGAATTGAGATCTTTCTCTTGAGCTTGAGCTTCTTGAAAAACTATTGGCGCACAAATAACAACATCTCCAAGAAAGTTCAGCCCTAGTTCTATTGGAATTTCAGCAGGAAAAGATAAAACATTTGTAGCCTTATCAATATTACGATAGCGTTTGTTAAGATCTCTGGCCTCATCTTCACCAACTATACGCAAACATACGCTTGAATCGATATCAGAGGATGGAATTTTCTCAGCCCAGATTTTGAATTCTGACACGGTTGGAATATTAGCGTCCTCTGCAGCAAGTTGGACATCTAATTGTATTGCCATAATTCAGGAAAGCTCTAATCTGGTGAGTCTTTATCATAGGCTTGTATGATTTTCTTAACTAAGGGATGACGAACCACATCTTTAGCATTAAAATAACAAAATTCAATATCTTTTGTGTTTTTCAAAATACGAACTACATGTTTCAAACCAGACTCTTTACTAGTGGGCAAATCAATTTGCGTTACATCACCTGTCACAATTGCTTTGGAGCCAAAACCAATACGAGTAAGAAACATTTTCATTTGTTCAATTGTAGTATTTTGTGCTTCATCTAAAATAATAAAGGCATCATTTAAAGTTCTTCCACGCATATATGCCAATGGAGCTATTTCAATAACATTCCTATCAATGAGTTTATTAACCTTTTCGAATCCCATCATTTCATAAAGCGCGTCGTACATGGGTCTTAAATAAGGGTCAATTTTTTGTGCTAAATCCCCGGGCAAAAATCCGAGCCTCTCACCTGCTTCAACTGCAGGCCTTACTAAAACAAGTTTTCGAATATTATCTCTTTCAAGAGCTTCTACCGCACAGGCAACAGCTAAATATGTCTTACCTGTTCCGGCAGGGCCAATGCCAAAAACTAAATCACTTTCATCAATGGACTGAACATATTTTTCTTGATTAGCTCCACGTGGCTTTATAACGCTACGTTTTGTAAATACTGTGGTACGTGAAGTTTTGAATTCTTGATCGACTATATTTGCAAGTTCGGATTCCTGTAAAAATAGATGTACAACTGAAGATGATAAAGTTTGGCTCTTAGTTGAATCATAGAGCTCCTTAATTACCTCTGCTGCTGTATTTGCCGCTTGCGCTTCTCCACTGACTGAGAAAGCATTACCTCTATTGTTAATCTCTACACCAAGTCTTTCTTCAAGCTGATGTAAATGTTCATTGAATGGTCCACAAAGATTGGCAAGACGTGGGTTATCGGCAGGTTCTAAAACAATATCTATGGAATGAATTTCAGCTGACAAACGTAAGTTTACCTCTATAAAGTTGTTTCACGATAGCTACCACGCAAAGAGTTTGAAAAAGCACATGTAATTTTAAGGCGAATAAATTTGCCAATTACATTTTCAGGTGCTTGAAAATTTACCACACGATTATTTTCAGTTCTCCCCGAATATTCTAGCGTTGATTTCTTTGAAAATCCTTCAGCCAATACTAGTTGCTCAGTTCCTATCATCGATTTTGAATAATTTGAAGACATTTGATTTATCATCTGTTGCAAACGCTGCAATCTTTGTTTTTTAACAACTGGTGAAACATTATCTTCAAATGATGCCGCAGGCGTTCCAGGTCTGCGGCTATAAATAAAGCTATAAGATTGGTCAAATCCGATATCCTCAACAAAATTCATAGTTTGTTCAAAGTCTTCATCGCTTTCACCAGGAAATCCGACTATGAAATCAGAGGATATACTGATACTCGGACGGTGTTTACGCAATTTTTTTATAATAGATTTATATTCAAGCGCAGTATGACCGCGCTTCATAGCAGCTAACATTCGGTCCGAACCACTTTGTACCGGCAAATGCACATGACTAACCAGCTCCGGAATTTCTGCATAGGCATCAATTAAATTATCTGAAAATTCAATAGGATGTGAACTGGTGTATCGTATTCGTGCAATACCTTCTATTTTGCTGACATAATAAAGTAACAACGAAAAATCAATAATCTCGCCACTCGGGTCAAGGCCTCGATAGCCATTCACATTTTGTCCCAATAATGTTACTTCACGAACGCCTTGTTTAACCAATACTTTGATCTCATCTAACACATCAGCGAGCGGCCTACTAAACTCCTCACCTCTTGTATAGGGAACGACACAGTAGGTGCAATACTTACTACACCCCTCCATAATAGAGACAAATGCTGTTGGTCCTTCAGATCTTGGTTCAGGCAGGCAATCAAACTTTTCCATTTCTGGAAAAGAGATATCTACAATTGCCTTGTTATTCTTCTTGGCTTGGTCAAGTAGTGCGGGCAATCTATGAATTGTTTGTGGACCAAATACTATATCAACTTGTTTTGCACGTTCAGCTAAAGCTCCACCCTCTTGACTCGCAACACAACCACCAACACCAATTAATACATTAGGATTTTTTTCTTTATAAGGCCGCCACTGCCCCAATTGAGAAAAAACTTTTTCTTGTGCTTTCTCACGTATTGAACAGGTATTTAATAACAATACATCCGCTTCAGATGGATCACCTGTAGTCTCAAGACCACATTCATGATGAAGCACATTCAGCATCTTTTCTGAATCATACTCATTCATTTGACAACCTTGAGTCTTAATAAATACTTTTTTCATAATCCATAGATTTTACTGATTTTATGTATATTACTATGCTCAATGTACTCAGTGGACAATATTTTGGGTGGAAGTTTCAATTATTCCATCCGCTGAAATTGGCTGATTTGCAACATACTCAGGAATAATCGATTTAAGTGATGCGATAACTTTGGCCTCATTTCTTTGCTCACAAGCATACAAAACGTCATCAAGTTGATGAGAGAATACATCCCAATCTATTTTTCGTGACTCAGCTAATAAAATCTTAGGATGCTTTGTTCCCGTATAGTCTTCTGATGCATGGAAAAGTTCTTCATACAATTTTTCGCCTGGACGCAGCCCAATAAACTCAATTTTTATATCTTGATCAGGATCATACCCGGATAAGCGAATCATTTGCCTTGCTAAATCATAAATTTTTACCGGTTTACCCATATCAAGCACAAAAATTTCACCACCCTCACCCATAGAAGCTGCCTGCAAAATCAAACTAACTGCTTCGGGTATACTCATAAAGTAACGTGATATATTTTTATGCGTAACGGTGACCGGCCCACCTTTTTTGATCTGTTCTCTAAACAAAGGCACCACCGACCCAGTGGAATCGACAACATTACCAAATCTAGTAGTAATAAATTGGGTCGTAGATTGTGAGTTAAGTACTTGGCAGAATATTTCAGCTGTGCGCTTGGTAGCCCCCATCATGCTTGTAGGATTTACTGCCTTATCGGTAGATACCATTACAAATTTTTTTACTTTATATTTTGTAGCTTGCTCTGCAAGCATCTTAGTTCCAAATATGTTGGTTTTAACGCCTTCTATAATATTATCTTCAATTATAGGAACATGCTTATAAGCTGCTGCATGCAAGACGATGCTGGGTCTGAAATGCACAAAAATTTCTTCAATTGCCTTTGAATCTCGAATATCGCTTAGCACCGGTATAATTTCTGTCATACTACTTTTTTCGTTACTTTCCAAATTATTTATAATTGTGTATAAATTAAACTCATTCTGCTCAAGTAATATCAATTTTTTCGGGTGATGTCTTAGTGTTTGACGACACAATTCGGATCCAATTGATCCGCCCGCACCCGTGACCAAGACACATTCGCCCTCAATAAAAATACGCAGGGATTGCTCATCAAGTTTTATGGTCTCGCGGCCTAGCAAATCTTCTAGCTTGATATTGCGCAAACGTGAAATATCAATATTGTCATCATTTACTTCTGTTAGAG
>CAJHZF010000207.1_pt1 | contig 34177 bp, 29 predicted proteins | sample 9198891 | NCBI WGS metagenome assembly CAJHZF01 (sample SAMEA7708349, study PRJEB35096) | sediment metagenome | biome: marine neritic benthic zone biome [ENVO:01000025]; feature: sediment [ENVO:00002007]; material: shallow marine sediment [ENVO:03000034] sea grass bed [ENVO_01000059] ...
AATGCTGTAAAAGGTGTTGAGATTGGTGCAGGTTTTAGATGCGTGTCGCAAAAAGGCAGTGAACACCGTGATGAAATTACACCTCAAGGTTTTCTCTCAAATAACGCGGGAGGAACCCTGGGCGGCATTTCTTCAGGTCAAGAATTATTAGTCAGTGTTGCGTTCAAGCCAACTTCCAGTATTCGTATTCCTGGTAAAACCGTGGATGTAAATGGAGTTGCCACAGAAATAGTTACCACCGGTAGACACGATCCATGTGTGGGTATACGAGGCGTTCCCATTGCAGAAGCTATGCTTGCTATTGTAGTGATGGATCATGTACTTCGTCACCGTGCGCAAAATGCAGACGTAGAGTGTAAAACTTCTAGCATTCCTTCTTCTTCAGCATGAATTGTTCATGCTGTAGAGCTTAACACTCATCACTGTCAAAAAATGTATGTAAAGCAGAAGCAGTCTGCAGGGCATTGGCGACTTGGAGGATTTTATTTTTTCTACTTTGCAAGTTTAGGCGCAATCATCCCTTATTGGAATTTGTATTTAAAACATCTTGGGTTTGCGCCAAGTCAAATCGGCGAGCTCTCAGCTATTTTACTAGCTACTAAAATCGTTGCACCAAATGTGTGGGGATGGATTGCTGATCATACTGGCAAACGTGTTTGGATTATACGCATTGCTGCGTTTGTTGGTATGAGCATCTTTGCTAGTGTTTTAGTCGTTCATGATTATTGGCCTTTGCTGTTGGTGTTGGCAGGTTTTAGTTTTTTTTGGAACGCTGCTCTGCCGCAGTTTGAAGCCACAACCATGAATCACTTAGGAGAGACCAAATATTTATATAGCCGTATTCGATTATGGGGTTCCGTGGGATTTATTGTTGCTGCGTCATTACTTGCACCTTTCTTGCAATACCAAGGAATACAACTCTTACCTTGGATAATTCTAGTCTTGTTGTTTTGTATTTGGATGAATACATTGTTGGTGCGAGAGCCTACAAGTAGTACGTTTCATCATAAAAAAACTTCATTGCTTAAAACGTGTTTCAAGCCTTCCGTCATTGCCTTGTTGTTGGCATGCTTTCTAATTCAAGCGAGTCACGGTCCGTACTATGCCTTTTTTAGTATATATCTTGAAGAATACAATTTTTCGCGCACAGCCATTGGGCAACTTTGGTCATTGGGTGTAATCGCAGAGGTAATTATATTTATTTGGATGCACCGGTTGTTGCCAAAATACGGTGCGAAATATTTATTGGCTATGGCGATGGCGCTAACCATTTTAAGATGGTGGTTAATCGCTATGTTTGCGGACACGTTAGCTATTCTGTTGATTGCTCAGGTTTTGCATGCTGCATCCTTTGGGCTATTCCACGCAGCAGCCATTTATTTAATTGACCAGTATTTTTCTGGCAGTATTCAGGGTAGAGGGCAGGCGCTTTATTCCAGTATTAGTTTTGGATTGGGCGGCTCGCTTGGCAGCCTGATGAGCGGGTATACTTGGAATTCGATTGGGCCTTCCTATGTATATATATTGGCGATGGGCGTTGCCACTCTCGCTTTAATTCAATTCATATGGATTGTTAAGCCTCGTTTAGGCAACACCTAAGTGAATGAAAAGTATTATTTAGTAACAATGAAAAGTAAAACCTTGTACGACAAAGTTTGGCAGAGTCACGTTGTGCATGAGCGCGACGATGGTATGACATTGTTATATATTGATCGACATTTAGTGCATGAGGTCACTTCACCACAAGCCTTTGAAGGTTTGCGCTTGGCCAACAGAAATCTTTGGCGCAAGGAATCCATACTTGCAACTGCCGATCACAATGTGCCGACTACCGATCGTAGCGCAGGAATTGCGGATCCCATATCTAAAATGCAAGTAGATACCCTAGATCAAAACTGTAAAGACTTTTCATTAACCCAATTCTCAATGTTGGATGTGCGACAAGGTATCGTACATGTAATTGGTCCTGAACAGGGCGCTTCATTGCCTGGTATGACGATTGTGTGTGGCGATTCGCATACATCGACCCATGGTGCGCTTGGCGCATTGGCATTTGGAATAGGTACTTCAGAAGTGGAGCATGTTCTTGCTACTCAATGTTTGTTGATGAAAAAATCGAAAAACATGTTGATTAAAGTCGATGGGAATTTATCTACTGGAGTCACATCAAAAGATATTATTCTTGCAATTATTGGCAGATTAGGCACAGCCGGGGCAACAGGTTATACAGCCGAATATGCCGGTGCAGCAATTCGCTCACTCTCCGTTGAGGGACGTATGACGATGTGTAATATGTCAATAGAGGCCGGCGCTCGTGCAGGCATTATTGCTGTCGACGACACTACTATCGAATATGTAGCCAATCGACCTTTTGCACCTAAAGGTGCTATTTGGGACCAAGCCGTTTCGCAATGGCGCACCTTGCATTCTGATGAGGATGTTAAATTTGATATGACGTTAGAACTAAATGCCAATTTACTTAAGCCACAAGTTACTTGGGGTACGTCACCGGAGATGGTAGTAGATGTTGATGGCGTAGTACCAAAGGATGCACATTTATCTGAAGATAAACAACGTGCCTTGCAATACATGGATCTGCAACCTGGAACACCAATAGAACAAATTTACCTCGATAAAGTATTTATTGGATCATGTACGAATTCTCGAATTGAAGATTTACGCGAAGCCGCAAAAGTAATTCAAGATCAAAAGCTTGCAGCGAACATTAAATTAGCCATAGTCGTACCTGGATCAGGTTTAGTTAAGCAAGAAGCAGAGCAGGAAGGTCTTGACAAAATTTTCAAAGCTGCAGGATTTGAGTGGCGTGAACCTGGTTGTTCGATGTGTTTAGGTATGAATGCCGATCAATTAGAGGTAGGTGAGCGCTGTGCTTCGACTTCAAATCGAAATTTTGAAGGTCGTCAAGGCAAGGGTGGTCGCACGCATTTAGTGAGTCCCGTGATGGCTGCAGCAGCTGCGGTGCATGGGCATTTTGTTGATGTTAGACGGTATTTGCTATGAAATCTTTCAGCAAAATTGAATCCACTTTATTGCCACTTGATCGCAGAAATGTAGATACCGATGCGATTATTCCGCAGCAGTATTTAAAGTCAGTTAAAAGAACCGGATTTGGCGTCAATCTATTTGATAACTGGCGCTACCTTGATCCCGGAGTATTGGGACAGAATCATAGTCAACGTCGTGTGAATTCAGAATTCGTTTTGAATCAAGCAGTGTACAAAGATGCAAAAATTTTATTGGCACGTGATAATTTTGGTTGTGGTTCTTCGCGTGAACATGCCGTGTGGTCGATTTTAGATTACGGCTTCGAGGTAGTTATTGCTTCGAGTTTTGCTGATATCTTTTGTAGCAATAGTTATAAAAATGGACTGTTGCCAATTACCCTTGGTGCGGAAGAAGTTGATTATTTATTCAAACACGTAGCAAAAGATCCTATGTTTAAATGCAACGTGGATTTAGATGCGCAAATAATTTTAGACGAGACAGACAAGACATTTACTTTTGAAATTGATGAGTTTCGTAAATACTGTTTGCTAAATGGTTTTGATGAAATCGATCTAACTTTGCAACACGCAGATAAAATCAAAGCCTATGAAGTGCGTTTAAGGGAAGTTAGTCCCTGGATATTTGATACGTAATAAAATTTCAACATATGCACAAGGTTTTATTATTACCAGGTGATGGCATTGGGCCCGAAGTTGTTACGCAAGCCAGAAAAGTACTCACCTATTTAACAAGTGAGCGTGGACTCAATCTTGAACTTGAAGAGGCATTAGTGGGTGGTTGTGCCTATGACCATAGTAAGACACCATTACCGGAAGAAACTCTAAAGCTTGCACAATCTTCGAATGCAATCATACTCGGTGCTGTAGGGGGGGCTGAATACGATAATGTAGAACGAAATCTCCGTCCTGAAAAAGGCTTACTGCGCTTGCGTGCTGAGCTAGATCTATTTGCCAATCTACGGCCAGCCATATTGTATAAAGCATTAGCATCGGCTTCTTCGTTGAAACCAGAGTTAGTCGTGGATCTGGATATTATAATCGTGCGTGAATTGACAGGAGGAATTTACTTTGGTGAACCAAGGGGTATACGTTCTTTGGATGATGGCATTCGACAAGGTTTTAACACCTTGGTATACGATGAAAACGAAATTACACGTATTGCACAGATAGCATTTCGCACTGCACAAAAAAGAAATCGCAAACTTTGTTCGGTTGATAAAGCCAATGTGCTAGAGGTTTCAGAGTTGTGGCGCGATGTGGTCAACACGGTTCATCAAGAATATTCTGATGTGTCCTTAAGTCATATGTATGTAGATAATGCCGCTATGCAGCTTGTTAAAGATCCAAAGCAATTTGATGTGGTTTTAACTGGCAATATGTTTGGCGATATCCTCTCTGATGTTGCCGCGATGTTGACCGGTTCTATTGGGATGTTGCCTTCGGCCTCATTAAATAGTGAAGGCCAAGGTATGTATGAACCGATTCATGGTTCGGCGCCTGATCTGGCGGGTAAAAATATCGCCAATCCTTTGGCGACGATTTTGTCCGTCGCCATGATGTTGCGTTACAGTTTGAATGAAAATCAACTTGCAATTTTAGTTGAACAAGCAGTACAGCAAGTTATAGATGACGGTTTGCGCACCGCTGATATTGTGAATGCAAATCAGGAATCAATTGGAACCAATGAAATGGGCGACGCAGTGATAAAAGCACTGGATAAAATAACGCATTAACTTAGTAATAATTAAAGAACTCTAAATGAAAAAATATGATGTTGCGGTAGTAGGTGCTACCGGTGCAGTGGGTGAGCAGATGCTTTCCATTCTTGCACAAAGAAAATTTCCAGTTAAAAATATTTATGCCTTGGCGAGTTCGCGCTCTGTGGGTATGAAAGTCCTATTCGGTGATGCTGAGCTCGAGGTACTGGACTTAGCTACATTTGATTTTTCAAAGGCTCAGGTTGGATTATTTTCTGCAGGTGCAAGAATATCTAAAGAGTTTGCGCCTAAAGCTGCTGCGCAAGGTTGTGTGGTAATAGATAACACCTCACAGTTTCGATATGACGATGACATTCCTCTGGTAGTTCCAGAAGTCAATGCACATCAGATTGGGAATTACACAGCACACGGCATCATCGCGAATCCAAATTGCTCAACGATACAAATGGTCGTGGCATTGAAGCCACTGCATGATGCAGTTGGTATCGAGCGCATCAACGTAGCGACTTACCAAGCAGTATCCGGCACGGGGAAAGAAGCCCTGACTGAACTAGATCAACAAACTAAGAAAATCATTAACGGCGAACCTATTAATTGCAACGTCTATCCGAAACAGATTGCATTTAACGCACTGCCACATATAGATATATTCATGGATAATGGATATACGAAAGAAGAAATGAAGTTGGTCTGGGAGACTCAAAAGATTATGGAGGATAACTCCATATTGGTGAATCCCACCACCGTACGTATCCCCGTGAAATACGGTCATTCTGAAGCGGTGCATGTAGAGCTTAAAGAACCGCTATCAGCGCAACAAGCAAGGGAAATCTTGGCGGTCGCACCGGGAGTGCAGGTGCTAGATGAGCATCGAGATGGAGGCTATCCAACAGCAGTGACAGAGGGCGAAGGCAATGATGCTGTATATGTGGGGCGTATCCGGGAAGATATTTCACATCCTCGAGGGCTTGATATGTGGGTAGTGAGTGATAATTTAAGAAAAGGTGCGGCGTTGAATAGCATTCAAATCGCTGAGATTTTGATAAACAACCATATTTAATTTATAGTTGGGCAGTGAATTATTTCAATAATATAAAGTATTTTCTAGGAATATTTCGTTCTCCTCATAGCTAGGCAGATTCAATCTTCTATGCACACAATGCAACTAAGGGTGGAGCACAAACATGGTGCGTAAAGCTTCGTATTATTTACTTCTCGGATTCTTAATACTAATCCCAGGGCATGTATTTTCTTTGGGGTTAGGAGATATATCAGTGGATTCAGTATTGAATCAGCCACTGCAAGCTCAGATTAAATTGATTTCAGTACGTATCGAAGAGTTGGATGAAATGCGAGTTAAGTTAGCACCGGCTGATGTATTTGATCGAGTCGGTGTTCCGCGCCCCTACTTTCTAACGCAGTTAAAATTTAATCCTGTGTCATTACCAGATGGGCGTACAGCAATTAAGGTGACTTCCAAAGATCCTGTGCGTGAACCATTTTTAACTTTTTTAATTGAAGTAACTTGGCCAAATGGACGTCTTCTAAGAGAGTATACGGTTTTATTAGACCCACCCGAATTTGCACAACAAGCAGCACCGCAAATATCTACACCGGCTGCAACCTCTGTACCTGAAACACCTGCAGTAGAAGCAGAACCTGTGCCTCAAGTTGCTGTAGCACCTGAAATGACTGCTGAGCAAGTGGACATTGCACCAACAGAACCTGAAATTGCAGAAGCAGTAGAAGAGGATATCGATGCAATTCGAGCACGCATGGATCAAGCTTTAGGAATTGATCATTCTCAACCCGTTATTACTGCAGCAGAGCCAGCCGATACACAAATAGATGTAGTTGAAGCTGAACCAACAGCAGAAGAACTAGAAGAAGCTGTAGTTGTAGAAACACAAGAAGAAGTTTCGGAAACTGTAGAAGATGATGTCATTGCTGCTGAAGAAACTGCTAGTAAAGAAGAAGTAGAAGAAACAGTTGAAGTAGTTGATGAAGAGCCTGCTCAACAACTAGATACACAAGCCACCATAGCTGATGAATATACAACTGTTAAGGGTGATACATTATTTTCAATTGCAGAGGCTGCTCGGGGATCACCTGAAATAACTGTGAATCAAATGATGTTAGCAATACAGCAGGTAAATCCAGATGCCTTTATCAGGAACAATATAAACCTACTTAAATCTGGTGTGGTGCTACGGATACCTGACGATGTGGATTCAGACACCGTTATCAAGGAGCAAGCTACGTCTGAAGTATCGCGCCAAAATGCCCTATGGCGTGAGTATAAAGAACAAGTTACTGAAAAAATGGTAGCTGCAAATGTGGATGCGCCGGATCTAGTTGAAGAAAAACAAGAACCAGCCAGTGACTTAGCTAGTGAAACAAAAGAGGCATTGAAGGAAACGACAGACAAGGCAGTTCAGTCACAGCAAGATCTGAAGATTTTGGCAGACAAAGATGCCAAACAGCCAGCTAGTGACACTATACAAATAGCAGGTGGAGAAGAACTTGAAAAGGTACAAAAAGAGCTGACGCTTTCAAAAGAGCTTGTGCAATCACGCATAAAGGAAAATGAAGAGTTAGAAAGCCGTGTTGAGGCTCTTGAGTCCATGCTGGAAAAGAAAGATAAAATTATCAACATTCAGAGTCAGCAATTAAATGATTTAAGCGAACAACTTAATGTACAAACTGATAAAGCAGCAGAGGCTGAGAAATTACTTCAGGAAAAAAGCATTAGCGAAACAACTGCTGAAACCAAGCAAGCACCACCTACTCCAAAAGCTAGTGTAGAAGTTGAACCCCCTGTAGTTGAGCCATTACCTGATTTTGACGAGCCGATGCAAGCTGAACAACCCATTTCAAAACCAAAGATTGAACCGCTACCCGATTGGGATTCATTGCCAGAAATAGAGATTCCAGCTGAAGACGAGGTCGTTGCTGAGGCATCTCCAACTGAAGAGGTGCAAGCAGCAAAACCTGCTGAAGAACCGACACAACCCAAGCAACCCGAGGCAACACCTGAAGTAGCTGAATCTGGCATCATGGCTACATTAACGGGGTTTATTGAGCCTGTTAAACAGCACTGGGCTAAGCTTGCAGCAGGGTTAGGGGCCATAGCGGTTCTGGGTGGCTTGTTATCAATTCGTCGCAGGCGAAGTGCACAGCGAATTCAGACTATTGGCATGGGAATGCCAGAGCCCTTGGAAGATGATCAGTTTGATGACATCCTCGATGAAACCATTATCACGCCTCAAAAAGTTCCAGTTGAGCCTCCTGAAACAAGCGAAAAAACACCATTTGAGCCAACTGCTAGTTTTGATACAGAAGCACAAGCAGCTGAATCGGAAACTGCAAAAGGCACAAGTCCTGATGATGTTTTAGAAGAAGCTGATGTGTACATATCTTATGGCTTACATCAACAAGCGCAAGATTTATTAATCGATGCGATGGCAGCTGAACCTAATCGCAAAGATTACAAAGTAAAGTTAGCTGAAGTTTTTTATAGTTCAAAAAATCAAGCAGGTTTTGAGCAGCATGCACAATCAGTCAAAGATCAATTGGGTGAATCAAGTAGCGAGTGGCAGAACATTATGGCGATGGGTAAAGAGATTGCGCCAGCCAGTGCCTTGTTTGCCGGAGCAGCAGCAGCTGGTATGGCGGCTAACGTCGCTGCAGAAAAACCTGATGCAGCAGATATAGATATCGGGCTGCAAACGGCAATCAACGAACCTTTGTCTGATGATAATTTAGAGGATACAGTTGTTGATGATAATACAAGCGATAAAGATCAGGGATTGGATTTCAATATAGATGAAAAAACAGCTGCTGAATCGTTCGAAGATGACCCTGTAGCAAGTAAAATTATGGAAGCAAATGAAACTTCAGATATCTTAAATTTTGAAGTCGATGATTTGGCTGATGATCTCGATTATCAAGAAGAGATGGATACTGATGTTGAAGCAGCGGCAACCGGGCTTCATGAAGCAACAGGTCTTCATGAGACATTAAATATGGATATGGGAGATAGGACAGAAGAACTAGAAGAAGTAGGGTTGCAAACTACCATGGATGACCTAAAGCCATTGGATGTAGATGAAGATGAAGAGCAAATTGATACTGCCGAACAACAAATTGATACTACCGTGGCATTGCAAACTGACGATGATTTTGGCATGGGCTTTGATACAGAAGCCACTCCGGATGATCCTGACGCTACTGCAGCCTATGCTCCAAACATATCAGAAGACACTGAACAATTTGATGCGAGTAATCTTGATACAGAGTTTCTAGATCCTGCTGAAGCAACAGTGGCACAAACTGCAACTGATTTGCGTGAACTAGGTCCGCCATCGCTTATTGAAGAAGTGGGCACAAAATTAGATCTTGCAAAGGCGTTTGTCGATATGGGTGATTCGGATGCAGCTAGAGAGACTTTAATAGAAGTCATAAGCGAAGGTGATGAATCACAGGTCAAAGCTGCTAAAGATCTCATGGATAAACTAGGTGGCTAAGAGCTAGCGTATCAAAAAATTCATGCAGTAAACCGCTGCGTTTTCCTAAAATAAATTGAGCAGTTAGTCTTATGCTGTTGCGTAAGCGTATTTTATTCTTTGCATTTTGCAAAACTTAACTATGAAAATAGCGCAGGGGATTGAATATAACGGTAGCCATTTTTATGGTTGGCAACGCCAAGCTCTTACAAATTCAGTCCAACAAACTGTCGAAGAGGCGATTTCAAAAGTTGCGGACAGGCCCGTTCATATTCATGCTGCGGGTCGCACGGATTCAGGTGTGCATGCTACAGAACAAATCATTCATTTTGATAGCCCAACAGAACGAGACACCAGGGCATGGGTAATGGGGGTCAATGCTCATTTACCTAATTCAATTTCAATTTTGTGGGCCACGCCTGTAGCTGAAGATTTTCATGCTCGATTTTCTGCAATTTCACGATACTACCGCTATGTAATTCTCAATCGACCAACTCGTCCAGCATTATTAGATCAGCAAGTTACTTGGGTGTTTCACCCGCTTGATGTATCAATGATGCAACAAGCAGCACATCACTTAGAAGGAAAGCATGATTTTACTTCCTATCGTGCGTTGGCTTGTCAAGCGAATAATCCGATTCGAACTGTGCATCAAATAAACATAATGCAACAAGAAGAGCTTATATTCATTGACATTCATGCGGATGGTTTTTTGCATCACATGGTTAGAAATATAGCAGGTGTGCTAATTACTATCGGTAAAGGAGAACAGGATGCGAATTGGTCCCGAATGGTCTTAGAGCATCGTGATCGTACGCTGGGAGGTATAACTGCCCATGCATCGGGCTTATATCTTGTGAAAGTGCAGTATGATGATAAGTATGGATTTAACTCTACAATACGGTGGCCAGCATTTGCTAACTAAATACAAATGTAATTTAAAACTATTGAAAGAACTGTATGAAAACCCGAATTAAATTTTGTGGTATGACAACACAACAAGATGTGCAATACGCGATCGACTTAGCTATAGATGCCTTAGGGTATGTATTTGTGAAAGAAAGTTCACGCATGGTAACAATCGAGCAAGCGGAAAAGCTGGTAGACAAAACCCCACCATTTATAGTTAAAGTTGGCTTATTTATGAATACTGAAGCTGCCTATATTCAAGATGTGCTAAATAGTGTCAGATTAAATTTGCTACAATTTCATGGTGGTGAAAATGAGGAGTTTTGTAAGCAGTTTAGTCTGCCTTATCTAAAAGCTGTGCCTATGGGCACAACGGTGTCTGTTTCTGACTTTTGTTTAAATTTTCCGACCGCCACGGGTTTTGTCTTAGATAGTCATGCCGTGGGCCAAATGGGTGGTAGCGGTAAAGTATTTGAATGGTCCGATATACCAAAAAACCTTGAAAAACCAATTATTCTTGCCGGTGGTCTAACTCCGAATAATGTGGCTGAAGCGGTGCGTGTAGTACGACCTTACGCCGTGGATGTGAGTAGCGGTATAGAGACTAGTAAAGGCATTAAAGACCTCGCTAAAATGGAGCACTTTATCCAGGAAGTTAGACGTGCCTAAGACAGCATCTCAAATCTCAGTACAAATGTCGTATACCCAAGTTCCCGATGAACAGGGAATGTTTGGTGAGTATGGGGGTCGCTATGTCGCTGAAACCTTAATTGAACCTCTTGCCGAACTTGAAGCGGCGTATCAGCAATATAAAGATGATCCTGAATTTTTAGCTGAGCTAAACGCTGACTTAACGCATTATGTGGGCAGGCCGAGTCCGCTGTATCACGCACGACGTTTAAGTCAAAAGTATGCCGGTGCCCAGATTTATTTGAAACGTGAGGATCTTAATCACACTGGCGCGCACAAAATTAATAACACCGTCGGTCAAGCGCTACTTGCGAAGCGTATGAGTAAAACTCGCATCATTGCTGAAACCGGTGCTGGACAACATGGGGTCGCCAGCGCCACTGTGGCAGCACGTCTGGGTTTGGAATGTGTTGTATACATGGGCGAGGAAGATATACATCGTCAAGCACCGAATGTTTATCGCATGCGCCTGTTGGGTGCAGAGGTTGTGCCTGTGACTTCAGGATCAAAAACATTAAAAGATGCGCTTAATGAGGCTATGCGAGACTGGGTGACTAACGTCGATACAACGTTTTATATTATTGGTAGCGTTGCAGGTCCATATCCTTATCCCTTGCTTGTACGAGACTTTCAATCAATTATTGGTCGAGAAGCTAAAACTCAGTTCTATGATCTTACAAACAGTTTGCCGGATGCATTGGTGGCTTGTGTAGGTGGTGGGTCCAATGCAATAGGGTTATTTTATCCATTTTTGGGTGAAGAAACTGTACAAATGTATGGCATAGAAGCAGCGGGATTAGGTATCGACACGAATAAACATTCGGCACCGCTTTGTGCAGGGCGAGCTGGAGTGTTACATGGTAATCGTACGTATTTAATGGAAGATAATGATGGACAGATCATGGAAACACATTCTATTTCTGCAGGTTTGGATTATCCTGGTGTAGGTCCTGAACATGCGTGGTTAAAAGATATTGGTAGAGTGCATTATGATTCGGTTACGGATGAGGAAGCATTGGCTGCATTTCATGAGTTAACTAGAGTCGAAGGTATTATCCCAGCACTAGAAAGCAGTCATGCTATGGCATATGCGTTTAAATTAGCTACTAAAATGTCAAAAGAACAAAATATTATTGTTAATTTGTCCGGTCGTGGTGATAAAGATATCAACACTGTGGCTAGCATTGAAGGCATTGAGATATGAGCCGAATTCAATCTTGCTTTGATGCTCTGGCAAAAGCTGGGCGTAAGGCCTTAATTCCCTATATCACTGCGGGTGATCCACATCCAGATCAGACGGTTGCACTAATGCATACCTTAGTAAAAGCAGGTGCAGATATTATTGAATTAGGGGTTCCGTTTTCCGATCCAATGGCAGATGGGCCTGTCATTCAAGCTGCTTGTGAGCGTGCGTTGGCTCATCATACGAGTTTGCATCAGGTGTTAGATATGGTGTCTGAATTTCGTAAGCGCAATGAATATACTCCAGTGGTTTTAATGGGCTATCAAAATCCAATTGAAGTAATGGGAACGTCAGAATTTGCACGTGCAGCGAGTCAAAGCCAGATCGATGGAGTACTAACTGTAGATTTACCGGTAGAACAAGCAGAAGAAGCATTGGAAATTTATCGACAACATGCAATTGACTCAATCTTTTTAATTGCACCTACCACTAGTCCTTTACGAATTAAAAAAATTTGTGACGAATCATCTGGTTTTGTGTACTACGTTTCACTGAGGGGCGTTACAGGAGCGGGTCATTTAGATATATCAGAAGTAAAAAATAAAGTTGCCGAGATTAAGCAAGTATCGGCCCTACCTGTTGGTGTAGGATTTGGGATAAAAGATGCAGAAAGTGCTAAGACAATTGCATCGATCGCTGATGCTGTGGTTGTTGGAAGCGCTTTAATTCGCCAAATCGAAGCCAATATTACCGACAATAAAATCATACACCAAAGCATTACTTCTTTGCTGAGTAATATGCGTGAGGCCATAGATGGTGATTCAATTAATCAGGAAGTTGCATAATGTGATTTATCAATACATGTTTTCATATCCATGAGTTGGTTGGAAAAGCTAATGCCTTCGCGTATTCGTACCGAAGGTACGAGTAAACGTAAGGTTCCAGAAGGGCTTTGGGAAAAATGTGCGAGCTGTGGTGCAGTTTTGTACCGTTCTGATCTTGAGCGCAATATACAAGTTTGTCCAAAATGTAATCATCATATGCGCATCAATGCGCGAATGCGTTTGCAGTCTTTTCTCGATGAAAGCCCACAAGAAGAAATTGGTCAAAATATTGAACCAATAGATTTTTTAAAATTTAAAGACAGTAAAAAATATAAAGACCGTTTAAGTGCAGCGCATAAATCTACAGGTGAAAAAGAGGCATTGATTATAATCAAAGGGCAGTTAAAAAATATGCCGATTGTCGCAGCAGCATTTGAATTTAACTTTATTGGTGGGTCGATGGGTTCTGTAGTAGGCGAACGATTCTTGCAAGCTGCTAAACGCGCTTTAAGCGATGAAATTCCATTAATTTGCTTCTCTACGAGTGGAGGCGCTCGTATGCAAGAAGCGCTGATGTCTTTATTTCAAATGGCAAAAACCAGTGCTGTGTTGGGACATCTGCGAAGTCGAGGTATTCCATTTGTTTCTGTGTTAACCGATCCAACTATGGGCGGTGTTTCGGCCAGTCTAGCAATGCTTGGTGATATTAATATTGCAGAACCTAAGGCATTGATTGGATTTGCGGGTCCAAGGGTGATTCAACAAACTGTGAGAGAGACACTACCTGAAGGATTTCAGCGCAGTGAATTTTTACTTGAGCATGGAGCCTTAGATCTGATTGTTGATCGCAAAAATATGCGCGATCAGGTGTTTAAAATACTTTGTATATTGATGCATAAAGATATTGGTGACGACGAATAAGCGTCTATTTGCTAAAGATGATAAGAAAAAAATAAAAATCAATCTATACATAATAAAGTAAAACTGTTACAAACGGCTTAATTCACAAATACACCTAATAACTTTGAGATTCAAACATCTCCAAGATTGGCTCGCATGGCAGCAGACTGTCCATTCTCAAAAGATTGAGTTAGGACTTGATCGAATCGCCGAGGTTGCAAATGCACTTGATATTTTGCAGCCTAATTATCAAGTCATTACAGTTGCTGGCACGAATGGCAAAGGCTCCATCGTTGCTATTTTGGAATCTATCTACAATCAAGCAGGATACCGTGTCGCTAGTTATACCTCTCCGCACTTATTACACTACAACGAGCGTATAAGAGTTGAGCAAAAAAATATAGACGATGAAACATTATGCAAAGCTTTTGATCTTGTTGACCAAGCACGTGGAGAAACTAGTTTAAGCTATTTTGAATTTGGTACTCTTGCCGCAATGCAGATATTTAATGAAGTTGAGCTCGATGTTGCGATTTATGAAGTGGGGCTGGGGGGGCGTTTGGATGCCGTTAATATTCTTGATACTAATTTAGCCATTGTTTCAAGCATTGGTATCGATCATGTGCAATGGTTAGGAACAACTCGTGAATCGATTGGCTTCGAAAAAGCCGGCATTTTTCGCTCACACCAACCCGCGATCTGTGGTGATGAGGAGCCTCCTGAAAGTTTAGTAAAGTACGCGCAAGAGCTAGATTCCAAATTATTTTTAATAAATAAAGATTACTCTTATAAAAGAAATGAAAACCAAACTTGGTCATTTCATTCTTCTAAGTTGAATTGGGAAAATCTCCCCATGCCAAGTTTATATGGAGATGCCCAGGTGGGTAATGCTGCAACCGCGTTGATGGGCCTAGTATCTATTGATGATAAAATGCCTGTGACACGTCAAAGTGTAGATCGTGGTTTAGATAATATAAACTTGTTAGGTCGTTTCCAGCGAATTACTGGCTCATGTGAAATTATACTTGATGTAGCGCATAACCTAGATAGTGCAAAAGTCATGGTAAAGAATCTTCAAGATTTGGACCCAGTAGCTAAAACTTATGCTGTATTTGCAGTGCTAGCAGATAAAGATGTAGATGGCATTATCGATTCAGTTAAGGGGCTAATTGATAAATGGTTTATTTCACAGTTGGATACTGAACGTACCTTAAATTGTAAAAAATTGCAGAAAATTCTTAAACAAAATTGCCCTGATTGCAATGTACAGGATTACCCATCAATTTCAGAAGCCTATCTAGCTGCTAAACAAGCTGCCGGTAATTCGTCACGTATTGTAGTATTTGGCTCTTTCTTAACAGTGGCAGAAGTATTGAGCATAGAAGTATAATTTAACAAACTCTTTAGTTTAAAATTGGTACAATTAGTTCGATTAAATAATGTAATAAAATATGGAAACAACTTTAAAACAACGCTTAATTGGCGCAGCTGTAATCATTGCGCTAGCAGTGATTTTTGTACCAATGATATTAGATGGGTCTGGACAGCGGGAATCTGTAGCAATAAATATAGATGTGCCACCTGAGCCAAAATTTACATTTGAAAGCGAGTTACCTGATCCGAAACAGCTTGATGAATTGCCTATGTTAGAGAAGAGTATTGGATCTGATTCAACCCAAACATCAGGTGATGAAAAAATTGAATCAAAGACACAATCTGTTCCTGATAAAGTATCAAGTCCTAAAATTGTCGAAGCCACGGCTAATCATATCAAAGTAAATCCTTCATTGTCTGCCTGGGCAGTGCAAGTTGCTGCATTTGGTGAGAAAGATAAAGCTCTCGTATTGAAAGAGAAGCTGTTAGCAAGCAACTATTCTGCGTTTACAGAAAAATCTGCAAATGGAAGTAAGGTATTGTACCGTGTCAAGGTAGGGCCTGAACTTAAACGCGAAAATGCCGAGAAATTACGCGATAAAATAGAGAAAGAGCACGGTCTAACAGGTAGCTTTGTGACTAATCATCCCTGAAGTTTAAAAACAATTCTCCATATCAAGCATATAAAAACATAGAATAGAAGCTCTGATAAGGCGTTAAGGCAGCATATGGTATTGTCGTGGATTGATATTGGAATTGCGATCATACTGCTTGTCTCAGTTGCGATTGCAATATTTCGTGGCTTTGTAAAAGAAGCGATATCTCTGACTAGCTGGGTAATAGCCATCTGGTTGGCGGTAACATTTTCTAATCAAGTGGCTTTATTTCTACCCGCAAGTATAGATGAAGCAACTTTTAACCTTGGGACCAACGAGCTGAAGGCAAGTAAGCTGCGTGTAGGTATCGCTTTTTTGTTGATAGTAATAGGTACATTAATTGCAGGAGCATTACTTAATTACATACTAAGCCATGTAACACAAACACGTGCTCTGCGAGGTATTGACAGAGTTTTAGGTGCTTTTTTTGGATTTGTAAGAGGAGCAGCACTCGTGGTATTGATAATTTTGATTGCAGCCTTAACCAGCATTCCGCATTCTGATACATGGAAATCATCTCAGCTGTTAGCGCCCTTTGAGTTAGCGGCACGTAAGGTAATTGAAATCATGCCTCCAGAATATTCAAAATACTTTTCATTTGATGAAGCTGAAATGAAGGCTTCTTCCTACCAGCTTTAATTTTGTAGGTCATTTATTAATCATGTGTGGTCTAGCAGGAATTGTCGCGAATCATGCAGTTAATCATGATTTATATAATGCTTTACTTGTGTTGCAACATCGTGGGCAAGATGCTGCGGGTATAGTTACTTATGAAAATGGGCGGCTTTATCAACGTAAAACAAATGGTTTAGTACGTGATGTATTCCATGGGCGGCATATGGCGCGTTTGAAAGGAACGATGGGAATTGCTCATGTACGTTATCCAACTGCGGGATCATCATCGTCTGCGGAGGCACAGCCTTTTTATGTGAATTCTCCATTTGGCATTTCACTGGGTCATAACGGCAATCTAGTTAATGCTGAACAATTAAAAAAAGAACTATTTTTAGATGACCGACGTCATCTTAATACTGAGTCTGATTCAGAAATTCTGTTAAATGTATTCGCACATGAATTGGCGAAGCAACAGTCATTACAGCTTAGACCTGAAGATGTATTCGCTGCGGTACAGGGCGTGCATCGACGTTGTAAAGGTGCTTATGCTGCTGTGGCAATGATCACCGGTAGGGGTATTGTTGCATTTCGCGACCCCTATGGCATAAGACCCCTGGTTTATGGAGTTCGAGAGTCTCAGCATGGGATGGACTACATGGTAGCTTCAGAAAGTGCCGCCCTGGATGTGCTAGGTTTCAGTTTGGTGCGAGATATTACTCCTGGTGAGGCTGTATTTATTGATGTGCATGGGAAAATTACTACACAACAATGTGCCACAGACACTATTCACTCGCCTTGTATTTTTGAATATGTTTACTTTGCCCGTCCGGACTCGGTGATAGAAGATGTCTTTGTGCAAAAAGCCCGCATGCGTATGGGGCAAAGTTTAGCTAAAAAAATTCTTGAACAGTGGCCTGGGCATGATATCGACGTAGTGATGCCTATACCTGATACAAGTCGTACGGCGGCTATCGAAATAGCATATTTACTAGGGGTGAAATACCGAGAGGGATTTATTAAAAATCGCTATATTGGCCGCACATTTATAATGCCTGGAAATAAGATTCGTAAAAAATCTGTAAGACAAAAGCTCAATCCAATAGGGCTTGAGTTTAGAGATAAAAATGTTTTGCTTATTGATGATTCGATTGTGCGTGGCACCACTTCGCGAGAGATTGTGCAAATGGCGCGAGATGCCGGTGCAAAAAAAGTATATTTCGCTTCAGCTTCACCACCGATTCGTTACCAGAACATCTATGGTATAGATATGCCTGCACGCAATGAGCTGATTGCATTTAATAAAGACATCAATCAAATTGGTGAAGAAATTCACACAGATCGATTGATTTACCAAGACTTGGACGATTTGATATGGGCAGTACAGCAAGGCAACTTGCGTCTCGAGAGATTTGATACTTCTGTATTTAATGGAGACTATATTACGGGTGTTGAAGATGGATACTTCGAAAACCTTGAAGTTGTACGCAATGATAAATCTAAACAAGAGCGTGAAAAAGATTATGCTGGCATTGATCTGCATAATAGTGTCTAAGACAAATTGTTAACACATGCAAGCATCCAAAACAGCCAAACAGCTGTTTACACTGCTCGATAAAGCACGTGATCAATATCCGCAACATGCGCATTTTCCTGCAGCCATTGTTAAAGTAAGCAAACAAGTACTCTATTTGTTCTCTGCTAGAGAATTAGCTTGTGAATATCCAATTTCAACTTCTCGATTTGGTATTGGCCAAGCTGATGGTTCTTTTAAAACACCAATAGGAATTCATTGTGTTCAAGAAAAGATTGGTGCAGATGCGGATTATGCTGAAATACTCAAAACCAGAATACGTACGCATACTCAAGCAACCATTGTGCATGAAAAAGTTTGCACAGATGAGGAATGTATCACTTCTAGGATTCTTTGGCTTAGGGGGCTAGAGGAAGGAGTAAATAAAGGTCCAGGTGTAGATAGCTATGCGCGCTACATCTACATACATGGCACACACGAAGAAGGCCTAATTGGGGAGCCCGCTTCAGAAGGTTGCATTCGCATGAAAAATCAAGACATTATTGATTTGTATGATCGCTTGATGGTTTCTTCATTAGTGATTATCGAAAAATAAACTTGGAATTTTAAGAATTAATACTATGAAATCAGTTTTTCATACAGCTCATGATTGTTTGTTGCTGACAGATCCCGCACAAAAATGTAAGGCGGTGTTTCAACTCAAGCAGGAAATAGATAACAGTGGCTTAGGATTAAATAAAACAGCTGTAATCAATCGAATTGAAATTCCCGGCCGCCCAGATAAGCCAAATTTAGTACCGCCTCGAGAAGTACCGCGTCGTAGTTTAGTAACGCAACAAGGGCGAGCTGCGTTAATACATGCGATTACCCATATTGAATTTAATGCAATCAATTTAGCTCTTGATGCGGTGTACCGATTTCAAGATCAACCAGTAGAGTACTACAATGATTGGCTGCAAGTCGCGTTTGAAGAAGCACAGCATTTTTCTATGTTGCGTAACCGCTTACAACAACTAGGTTATGACTATGGTGATTTTGATGCTCACAATGGCTTGTGGGAAATGGCAGTTAAAACCGCAGCAAATATGATTGCGCGCATGGCGCTTGTACCAAGAGTACTTGAGGCCAGAGGCTTAGACGTCACTCCAGGAATAATACTGCGATTGCAAAATCATGGCGATAACCTAACTGCGAACATTTTGAAGATAATTTTTGAACAAGAAATTGAACATGTAGCTATTGGTTCACGCTGGTTTAAATATGCCTGTGAGCAGCAAAATTTAGATCCTGAACAGACATTTCAAGAATTGTTGCACAGATATTTTACTGGTGTGTTACGTGGTCCGTTTCAAATTGAGGCGCGCCGTAAAGCAGGATTTTCGGATACTGAGCTAGAGGTCATACAAAAATTTTAAGGCTGTATCGTTTCTAAATCCATTCCATTAGGTGTACACCTTAGTACACTGCCTTGTTCATACCAGTCACCAAGTACGATACGTTTGTATGCTTTTCCATTAATCGTAAAGTCATGGATGGACGGTCGGTGTGTATGGCCATGAATTAAACATTGTACATTGTGATTAAGCATGACTTGTTCAACTGCATTTTGATTCACATCCATAATATAGGACGGCTTGCCCTGAGTGGCAGTAATACTTTTATTTCGTAGTCGTTCCGCAATCTTAAGTCGTTGTTTCACGCTTAGAAGTAATAATGTTTTTTGAATCCACTTATTACGTGCTTTAGCGCGATATTTTTGATATGCAATATCATCAGTGCATAAGGTATCACCATGCATAATCAATGTGGGTGTTCCATAGAGTTCAACAATAGTTTCTTCTGGTAGTATTTTGCAGTGAGTTGAGTTTGCAAACGCATTCCCAACTAAAAAATCTCTATTGCCGTGAATAAAGAAAACTGGAATTCCAGATAAGCTCAGGTCTCGTAGCGAGTTGATTGCCGATTGTAGTCCAACCGCAGGATCATCGTCACCAATCCAGTATTCAAATAGATCACCGAGAATATAGAGGGCATCTGTGTCAGAAACCTCCTGCAGAAAACGGCAAAAGGCCGCAATGATATGCGGCCTTTTGTTGTCTAAATGTAAATCTGAAACAAAGAGAATCTGTGGCATTACCTCATTTCTTATTCGACTATTGTAACTTTCTCGATAGTAATGGTTTCTGCAGGTACGTCTTGATAGGGCCCATTTGAAGTTGTTGCGACATTTTTAATCGTATTAACTACATCCATACCTTCAGTCACTTTTCCAAACACTGCATAGCCCCAGCCTTGCGAAGTTTCACTACTGAAATTTAGGAAATCATTGTCTTTGACATTAATAAAAAATTGCGCAGTTGCAGAATGAGGGTCACTGGTGCGTGCCATAGCAATAGTGCCGGTATCATTTTTTAAGCCATTATTGGCTTCATTTCGAATTGGGTCATGCGTAGTTTTTTGAGACATGTCCGCAGTGAATCCGCCACCTTGAATCATAAAATTTGAGATTACACGGTGGAAAATCGTACCATCGTAGAATCCTTCATTAACATAATTTATAAAATTCGCAACTGTAGTGGGCGCATTATCACCATCAAGCTCTAGAATAATTGTGCCTTGGCTGGTTTTCATGTTCACAGTCGTAGTTTCTGCTTGTACATTTGATGTCATCATAAGAATTATCATGAATACAAACAGAAGGTAAGTCTTGAGTAATGTATTCATATAGGCTCCCTTAAAAAAGTGAAGATGAATGATATCTACTTTTCATATGTTTGTCCGTAGTTCTACTATGAAAGTTCTGCAATCTAAATATTTACTATCGAACAAGGTAATATACAGGTGAAAATACATGTGATGGGATGCAACTGCTATTTCTATCGCCTTGGCGGCATTGACCTAATTAACAGCTAGAACGTATGATCCGCACTCGCAAGATCGCTCATACTGGGGCGTATACTACTATATGTCGGGGCATAGCGCAGTCTGGTAGCGCATCTGCTTTGGGAGCAGAGGGTCGGGGGTTCAAATCCCTCTGCCCCGACCATGAATTTTATATGCAAGCCAGTGCCCGCCACTGAATGACTGTCTTGGTAAATCTGCTAGTGTGCATGCCTTTTTGATCACTTTTCAGTAATTATTAATTATGCAATTTCAGACATTAATTGAAGCACTCCATAAAAATCGTAGTAAGAAACGCTTTGTTGGCTTTATAGACGGCCAAGAACAAGAAAAAACTATAACTTTTGAATCACTATACCAGCGTGCGCTTGGCTTGCTTTATGTTCTACAGCAAAAAAACATACAAAAGGGCGACTATCTAATATTGTTTTTGAATAACAATGAGCAGATGGTAGACGTTTTTTGGGCTTGTCAACTTGGGGGGATTATTCCAGTACCCCTAGCGGTTGGCATTAGTGATCAGCATCGTCAAAAAGTATTTAATGTTGCAAAAAAGCTTGGCAAGGCATTTCTTTATACTGATCGTAAGAATTTACTCAAACTAGAATCAAGTGCACAAGACTATGCAAACAAAAATACCTATCAGCAATTAGCCGAGAGAACACTGCTCAGCGATGAAATTGTTGATATTTCTACTCCTGGCCAAATAGTAAATATTGTCCCTGAGGATGTTTCCTTTATTCAGTTTTCATCTGGTTCCACTGGTAGCCCTAAAGGTGTCGTGCTTAAGCATAGAAATTTAATTGCAAATATTAAAGGCATTCAAAAAGGTGCCGCATTTACTTCTGAGGATATCAGTCTCAGTTGGATGCCATTAACTCATGATATGGGATTAATTGGCTTTCATTTAAACCCAGTGGTTTGTAATTATAGTCACTACATTATGCGTACAGATTTATTTGTGCGCCGCCCCTTATATTGGATGACAGCCACGAGTGAAAAAAATGCCAACGTGCTGTGTTCGCCTAATTTTGGTTATAAGCATTTTTTAAATGCATTTAAGCGCAAAGGTTTGAGTAATATTGATTTATCGTATGTGCGATTGATCTTTAATGGCGCAGAACCCATCTCCGTGAATCTTTGCGAGCAATTTACCAACGCACTTGCTCAATATGGATTACCAAAGAAGAGCATGTTTCCTGTATATGGCCTAGCAGAAGCAAGTTTGGCGGTTAGTTTTCCTGAAATTGGTGCAGATTTGCAGATCGCATATGCGCAACGAGATTCACTTACGATTGGTGCGACTGCTGTTTTAGATGCACAGGACGATAATCAGGTATCCCTGGTAGGTGTTGGTAAACCTATTGAAAATTGTAAGATAAGAATTAGTGATAAAAAAGGTAATGCATTACCCGAGAATACAATTGGCCATATCCATATTGGTGGAGAAAATGTAACTGAGGAAATTATTGGTGATGATGGTTCTATATTTTTTGAAGGTGGTTGGGTAGATACGGGTGACTTAGGCTTTAGTTCAGAGCAAGGTTTATTTATCACCGGTAGGTACAAAGAAATTCTGTTTGTTAACGGACAAAACTACTATCCCTATGATATTGAAGAAGTATTGCATCAAATTCCAACATTGGAATTAGGCAAAGTGGTAGTGACGGGAGTTCCTTCCAAGCAAAGTGATCTAGAAGAAGTTCTAGTGTTTATTCTATACAAAGGAGAGATGCCAGAATTTAGGTTACTTTCTGCACAAGTAAAATCTGTAGTGAATGAACATTTTGGTATAGAAGTGCATCATGTCATTCCAATCAAAAAAGTACCAAAAACTACCAGTGGCAAGCTTCAGCGTTCTGCGCTTGGCGATGAATTTCTAGCAGGGACATATAGTGAAATCATTGATCAATTAGCTCAGCTGGCCGAGAAAAATCTAGAAGGTAAAATAGAGGATCATAGCGATACAGTTGTAAATTCAATTAGACAAATTTGTAAGGAAGCCTTGCCGAATAAATCTTTTACAATTCATGATAGTTTGTTAGAACTTGGCGCAAGCTCACTGGCATTAGTAGAAATCCATACCGGTTTGGATGAGTTGTATCCAGGAAAAATAGAGATTACAGATTTAGTTGAACATCCAACGATTGTTGATCTAGCTAAATTTCTGCGTGAGAAAGAAGCTTTAGTCGTATAGGGACTTTTCCTTTTTCCACCTTCGATGGATCCATAACCAATCTTGAGGTTGTTTGAGAATTTGTTCCTCAACCGCCTCCACATAGTGCTTTGATATCAAGTGAGAGCTTTTATCATAAGGAGGGCTAGAAATTTGTTTAAAACTCGCTCGATATCTTCCTCGACTTAGGCGCTCTAATTCCATAAAAAATACTGGATACTTAAATAGTATGGCTATTTTTTCTAATCCTAAATAAAAGGGTGTGTCTTGATGCATAAAAGTTGTCCAATATGCCTCATCTCTTCGACGCGGCGCTTGATCGGTAGCCATTGCAATCACTCGCGTTTGTTTAGCGCGTTTAATTAGGTCGGTTACACAGGTTTTAGCTGGAATAAGTGTGATATCAAAACGTGATCGCGATTCAAGAGCTAATTCATCCAGCCACTTAAGATGGAGTGGTTTGTAGATTGCATCAATTGGGAATTTAAATTGTTGGCCAGCCGCAAGCATTGCCCATTCTTGATTGCAGTGGTGTGCAAGGGCTAACAAGACCGTTTGTCCTTGTTGTAATGACTGCTCAATTATATTGGAGTTTGTGAATGTCACATGATTGCTCAATTGTGATGGTTTGATACAAATACTTTTTGCAATTTCAAGTACAACATCACAGAAGTTTCGGTAGTGACTTTTGAGAAGTTTCTGCTGCTCTTTTGTATTCATATTTGGAAATGAATTGCGTATATTCTCTTCAGCAATATTTCGCCTAAAACGCACGACATAAAATAGCAAAAAATAGAGTGGTCTAGAAAAGCTATACAAAATTGGCAATGGTATAGCTGCAAATAATTTTAGTAATAATTTCAGCAACGCAGTAATAAGTGAGTGATTGCTACATAGGTCAATGGATGTAGTATATAAATGATAAACACAAAAGGATATGTAGTTTTTATTAAACTAACTGAATGTAAATCAATGTAGAGAAAAATATGAAAATAGATATATATGAAATCGAGTTACTCGATTTAGCAATAGCATTAATTCCTATTTTTATAGTGATTATAATTCTTGCGATATGGTCGTTGGATAGCAAAACCGCAGTTTACGCTTCGATACGGATGTTAATCCAATTAATTGCAATTGGATATGTCTTAACTTCTATTTTTGCTTTAAATAATCCAAGTATTGTAGTGCTTGTATTGGCGGTAATGCTGCTAATCGCAAGTTGGATCGCTTTAAGACCACTTAAACAACGGTCTACTAACTTATTTTTAAAGGCCTTGATTGCAATTTGCATAGGTGGAGTCTCTACACTTGTGTTAACCACATTGGCAGTACTTAATATTGATTATTGGTATGAACCGCAATATGTTATACCTCTAGCGGGCATGATTTTTTCAAATTCTATGAATACCGTGAGTCTTGCTGCAGAGCGTTTTGAATCCGATATCTCTGCTGGTTTTGACTATAAATACGCACGCAATAATTCCTTTACTGTATCGCTAATCCCTTTAATTAATACATTTTTTGCGGTGGGTTTAGTGGCCTTACCAGGCATGATGACAGGGCAAATATTAGCAGGTGTCGAGCCACTGGTTGCTACAAAATATCAAATTGTGATTATGAGCGTATTGTTTGGATCCTCAGGCATCTCTGCTGCGATTTATCTGCATTTGCAAAGACATGCTTATCCAACAACGGAATCGTGAGCTATTAGCTATAGATTGGTTTTTGAATTTTCCAACGTCGATAGGCCCATAACCAATCTTTAGGGCTCTCAACAACTAATGTTTCTAATTCATTTATATACTTTTGCATAATTGTATTAGGTTGCGCAGAGTAGGGCGGCTCAGCGAGCAACTTTAACGTAGCTTCATAATACCCTTTGCGTTTTCTTTTCATAGACATAAAGAAGATTGGGTATTTAAATGCTTTCGCAATTTTTTCAGTACCCGTATGAAATGCAGTCTCACGATTTAAAAAAGTTTGCCAGTAGAGAACATCATTTATCTTAGGAGATTGGTCCGCCGCCATGGCAATTATTCTTGTAATCTTTGATCGTTTAACTGATTCTCCGATACAGCTTTCCATAGTAAGAGGTGTGATACCAAAGCGAGTGCGTAATTCATAAAATAATTTTTCAAGCCAAGACACGCGTTGAGTGCGGTAAATTGCATCTACTGGATAATTAATATGCTGTGCACATGCCAATAATGCCCACTCCATATTACAGTAATGTGCAGTTACTACAATTACTGACTGATCTTTCGATAAATACTTTTCTAAAATTTCTAAATTTTTAAACTCTACTCGTTGTTTTATCTGTTGCTTACTTAAACTAAATGACTTAATCGTTTCGGCAATTACCATGCATGCACTTTTGTAATGATTCTTGGCTAGCTGCAAACATTCAAATTCAGAGTATTCTGAAAATGATGCTTTAAGATTTTGTAATGTGAGTTGCTTGCGCACTCTAAGGACATAAAACAGCAAGAAATATAATAGCCAGGTTAAGCCGTACAAAATTCGTAGTGGCAATACCGATAATAGCTTTATTAAATAAGGTATCAGCGTTGACATCACTTGAGTTGCAGCTATTTGAACGAAAGTATAGCTATTAATTTAATTAATAAAGCATATAAAAATAAATATCCAATTAAAGCCCCAAGTGTGCACTTAACTGATAAAAGGCCGTTATTATATGGTTATTTTTTGAAGCCAATCAAAACTTTCACCCAGGCATTCAGTCAAAATTATTAGCAAGAACAGGGAAGATAGCGAATATGAAGTGGATATCTTACAGTATGATCAATATAGCAAAAATTTTTACGATAAGCGGGTTGTTTTTGCTATCTGCTCTTGCTTTGCCAATTCTGGCTTTCATGTTTGTTCTAGGAATGTTGTTAGGTTTTTTAAGAGAGATAGAGCCACGTTTTTTGTCAAATAAACAGCTATCACTAAGCTTTCCCAATATCAAATATGACTATTTACTTTTATTGCCAACTAAAATTGCGCGTATTCAACATGCCTGGATACAACGCGGTAAGTCTAGCTTTTAATCTTCGCATTATCGATTAAGCAGTTTCATTTTAAGTTAGATCTGAATTATCAGAACTTCCGTATGGTGCAGCACAGATATTTGTTCCTGCAATATCTGCATTTACGTCATCCTTGGTAGTTAGATGCGTCGCTGGTTTAAATAAACATGGGTTGTTAAAGCAAAAATTAATCGCTCAATAACGACGTCATAGAAAATGAAGCGTAGCAAATATCAAACTGTTTAAGTAACGCGACCTGAAAAAATCAGGGTAAATTTCATTCAGACTTGCATTAAATCATTTGCTTATTTCAATTTGCTTAGTTTAAATGCAAACCATTTTCATTTTTTATAATGGATTAAATTAGCTGTAATTTGTTGGCATTATATCAAGTAACTTGATTAGCATACGATAACTAGCTTGATTAGCCCACATTCACTCTAGGTGATTTCAAATGCTACACTAGCGCCAGTAAAAAAGCGCCCGTAGCTCAACCGGATAGAGCATCGGCCTTCTAAGCCGAGGGTTAGAGGTTCAAGTCCTCTCGGGCGCGCCACTAATGCACAATTTTGCAAAGGGTTGGTTCAAGTCCTCTCGGGTGCGCCACACTTGCTTGTGAATATTACACGCAATTAACCAGTCGTGAAGCGACACATACTTGATATAGTGCAAGACTTTGAGTACTGTCTTAACAACTCTATAAGCTTGCGAAATCTCCAGGCGCACCATTAGTAGTGATTACTTGTAATGGGTTGGTTGAATCCTGCTGGACGTCCCAATAATTCATTTTGATAGATACCTTTAGGTCGAAGTTTAATACATGTCGAGTTTGAGGCTTGCTGCAGATATAACAAGGTCATGAGTTTCTCTAAACGGTGACGTAGCACTTAGAGCATTAAATAAGTTAGTATTTACACCTCAATGGTGAGCGTAGCTCAGTTGGTAGAGCGCAGGATTGTGATTCCTGTGGTCGTGGGTTCGATCCCCATCGCTCACCCCATTCTTATGATCACTTATTTTAAGTAAAATTGTTAAAACGTAAGGCCTCTACTAGGAGTCCTGTATTTATTTTATTTTAAAGGGAGATTTTATTTTTAATACACCATTCAATTACTTCAGTGGTATCAAAAATATAATCTTTTGAACTACTAATCTGGGTGGATGTTTTTTTGGGTTTAATGGAATAAGGCAACCCTTGCTCTGTCCATACGTCAATTTTTGCTTGGCTTACACCAAAGATGGCAGCAAGATCAGAACAATTAACTTTAAGACCCACAATTACTCCTGCTATTATATAGCGTTATGCTAAAGCAACAATTCTACCCAAAAAATTCAATAAATTTCTTCCCCTAGTTGTACAACTATTTGTCGAGTTTGAATAGTGTCTGAAATTTTTACTGGACCTTGAGTATCCAGCTAAAGATCATCACCATATTTATCTTCTCGTTAGCATTTAGGCTGTATAAAATTAGATCAGTTTTAGCCAGATTTAGAGGATAGTCGAATAAAATGGCGAAATACACGTAAATTTGACATGTTTATCGATGCATATATTCGTGATTAAAAAGTACAAAATTCGGTTTAAGTGGCTCCAATTTGTTTTTCTCTTTCTGGCAGTTTGTAATTCGGCAAATTCTGGTGAAGCTCCATCTATTCCGCTGCAATGCAAGACTGGCTGCGAAACTCGCTATGGGCTTGAGCTAGGAAGTTCACCTGCTGGCATTACTGCTTATTCAAACTGTAACTCGGACTGTGTCATATATGAACCCAATCAATTTGAGGGCATATATACGGGTATCAAGTGGCAGTGCGTTGAATATGCAAGACGTTGGTTGCTACATGAATACGGCGTTGTCTATGGTGATGTGGATATTGCAGCAGATATCTGGAATCTGGCTCAAGTGACTAATCCGATTACTGGACAATCATACAAGTTTAGCACCATAGTAAATGGCTCGCTGACTAAGCCACAACGTGGGGATTTATTAATATATGGAAAGGAATACCTCGGTACAGGCCACATAGCAGTTGTTATCGATATAAATGAAGAACAAGCAACCTTACAACTTGCTGAGCAAAATTATTTGAATGCCAAATGGAACGGGGAGTTTGCTCGCGAAATTTCTTATACCAAAAAAGCTGAGCAATTTTGGCTGCTGGATGCTTATTTAATTGGTTGGAAACGAGTCGAATTAAACACAAATGAACACTAGTATTTTTGTGGTCGATATTTCATTCTGATGCAAATAACAATTGCAATAATAATACAAATGGCAGCTAGATAACCAATAACTTTGTCGTAACTACCTGCCAAAAAAGCATATTCTGAATAAATATTAGAATCTGTGACTCGTTTGAAAATTTTTATAGTAAACACCCAGCCAGTATGAATACCGATGCAAATAGCAAGTCTATTAGTTCGAATTTTAATTATTGCAAGAAGTACTCCTGCAAGAAACAATGCGATGAAAGAGTCAACAATTTTAGTTGGCTCAAGCAAGGGTAAAAAGGCATTTTTTAATACAATAAAACCACTCGACCAATTCAGTGTGTGTGAAACAACATTAGTTTCAGGTTCTAGAAAATGCACAAATGCGTATAAAAAACTAGTTGAAGATGTCGCAAACAAATTAGAGCTTTGTCGCTGAATTGCCGTAAGCATCGCACCGCGAAATAAAGTTTCTTCTATCAGGGCAATTACTAGTCCTGCCAGTAGCGCTGTTAGTAGTAGTAAAGATACATTACTAGACGACCAAGCCCAACCTACGTCAATGACTCTATTCTTAGAGATTAATAATCCGACGACAACTGGGCTCATGATTAATACACCTAAACCAAAACCTTTAGGTAATTCTCTCCAAAATTGTTTTTGATTAGAACTAAATCCGATTTCTTGCCAAGAACCAAAACCAAATTTTCTAAACAAAGTTATAAATAGAACGATAGCTATAATGAGCACACAGCGGCTTGCAACGCGTTCAAAATCTAGTTCAAACCAGTTTGCTAATAAAATATGTATGGGATACGCAAGTAGCGCTCCACCAAAAAGAGCAAACGCAAAAAAAGCAATAAATGCAATGAGTACAGGCATAAGTAATACTTGGTTACAGCATAGTGAGCTGACTTTATGCGAGTCCGCGTTTGTTAAATTGAATTTCAGTTATAATTAAGGGTAACTCATATTAAAGTGATGTGTTAATAAAGATTGCGAAAGTGGCGGAATTGGTAGACGCGCTGGTTTTAGGTGCCAGTGGGGTAACCCGTGAGAGTTCGAGTCTCTCCTTTCGCACCAAGTTTCGTGTAAATTATTAGTGATTAGCACGATAGGCTATAGCTAGCACGAATAAAACTAAAAACAATATGTATCAAGCAGATTAAAGGCAGCAAGGATTATAGGGCATTAATTATAAGAGGAAAATATATAAGTCTGGCAGCGTACTAACTAGCACGTTGATTGTGTGGGCAGTGTGATTTGCTCTAGCGCTAAACAAATTTTGCAAATTAATAGTTTTGGCAATATAGATTGGCTTAGCGCAAGTAGATATTTAAATTATATGTATTCAACATGGTTAATTATAGTTAGTATGGTTTACAGAATCTTTATTGTAGGAGGAAGATCATTTTAATCTGATGCCTCTAAAGCATGTTGATTGTGCGAGTAAACATAAAGCTTCCAGCACAGCTATTTGTGAAAATTTGGTGTATCAAGCAAGATAGGCTATAGCAAGCAAGGATTACTGCACCTTAAAATACTCAAATTAATAAAATGATGAACAAGAATTTTTACGTATTGTAACAATTATGCATGTATCCTTAGAAACTACAGGTGCACTAGAGCGCAAGATGACGGTGGAAGTGCCGGCTGAAAAAGTTACTTCCGCGATAGAGCAAAGATTACAAAAAATGACCCGGCAGGTGAAGATCTCAGGATTTCGTCCTGGGAAAGTTCCTTTACATATAGTGCGACAGCGATTTGGTAAACAGGTATTTCAAGAAGTTGTCGCGGATACAATGCGATCGAGTTATCAAGAAGCTATACACCAAGAAAAATTACGTCCTGCAGGTAGCCCACAGATCGAGCCATTAAATTTAGAAACTGATCAAGATTTGAAATACATTGCCACGTTCGAAGTTTATCCTGAAATTAATTTAACAGATACAAGTGAGTTTGAAATAGAAATTGCAGATGTTGAGATAAGCGATAGCGATATCGATAATATGCTTGAAAAATTGCGCAAACCAAAATTGCGATGGAGCGAAGTAGATCGAGAGGCTATGAATGATGATCAAGTCACAATAGATTTTAAAGGCACAATCGACGGAGAATTGTTTCCAGGTGGAAGTCAAGAAAATTTTTCTATTGTAGTTGGTGGTAGCACCTTGCTACCAGAGTTTGAAAAGCAGCTTTATGGTGTAAAAAAGGATGAAGTAAAGTCATTTGATGTTACATTTCCAGAAGACTACATGCAGCAAGAGTTAGCTAAAAAAGTTGCGACTTTTGAAGTAAAGGTAAAAAAAATAGAAGAGGGTAAATTACCTGATTTTGACGAGGCTTTAGTTAAAGAATTCGGCATTGAAGATGGTAATTTGGATTCTTTAAAAGAACAGCTTAAAAAAAACATGAGTGTTGAACTTGAGCAACGTAAAAAGGCATTTGTGAAGGATCAAGTCATGCAATGCCTTTACGAATCTAACAAATGTGATATTCCTGGCGCGCTAGTAATTCAAGAAATTCAGGCGCTTCGCAAGCAAAGTATGAGTAATATGAATTTTAAGGACGAATCTAAATTACCAGATTCCCTATTTGAAGAAGAGGCAAAACGAAGAATATCACTAGGACTGATTATTGGTGAAATCGTGCAAAAAAATGAAATACAGTTGGATAATGAGAAAGTAAATGATCAGCTAAATATGATGGCATCAAGTTACACTAAACCAGAAGAAGTGATTCAATACTATCGAAACAATCATCAAGCTATGGCAAGTATCGAATCACTGGTAATGGAAGAACAAGTGGTAGACTGGGTGCTTAATAAAGCCAAAAAAACTTCTAAATCATTTGCATTCGACGAATTCGTAAACAAGCAAGTTTAATACATTACTGAATAGGATGGCTGTTATGGGAAAAAATCTTTCAAACTCTGGAAGTCTAGATACACAAGCATTAAATCTTGTGCCAATGGTAGTAGAGCAATCTGCACGTGGTGAACGTGCGTATGATATATATTCGCGTTTATTAAAAGAGCGAGTGATTTTTATAGTTGGACCAATAGAAGATCAAATGGCTAATTTGGTTGTAGCACAACTATTATTTCTAGAATCCGAAAATCCAGACAAAGACATTTCTGTTTATATTAATTCACCAGGTGGATCTGTAAGTGCAGGTATGGCGATATATGACACGATGCAGTTTACTAATCCCGACATCAGCACCTTGTGTGTAGGACAAGCTGCAAGCATGGGAGGATTATTGTTAGCGGGTGGTGCTAAAAATAAACGTTATGCATTGCCACATTCACGGGTAATGATTCACCAACCACTAGGCGGCTTTCAAGGACAAGCTACTGATATTGATATCCATGCAAGAGAAATCTTAAAGATTCGCGAAGAATTGAACCAAGTATTGGCTCATCATACAGGTCAACCCATAGAGCAGATTGCTCAAGATACAGAACGAGATCACTTTTTAAATAGTGTCGAGGCTAAAGAATATGGATTAATTGATGAAGTATTGGACAAACGCAAGGAAAAGCCTACCAGCTAAGCATAAAAGAACCACCTGTTATCAGTAAGTTGGGATGCTGGTTGAATTTTGTCCAGTATTCGCGCTGCATAATATTTCAAAAAAGCGTATGATTATGCCAACTAGAGCCATTAATCCCTGTGGAATTTCAGTATTATTCCACTTGAAACTTAAAGCAAATATCGGCATCTTTAGATTTAATAGATGTGCGGTAAGTTACTATGAGTGACGACAATACAACCAAGGATCAGGACAGCGGTAAGCTTCTCTATTGTTCTTTTTGTGGCAAAAGCCAACATGAGGTACGTAAACTTATAGCTGGCCCATCAGTTTTCATCTGTGACGAATGTGTCGAATTATGTAACGACATTATTCGAGAGGAGATGCAAGACCAATCTCCTGCAGGAAGTGCAAAGCTTCCAAAACCAGTTGAGATCAATTCCATTCTTGATGAATATGTTATTGGTCAGGACCGTGCCAAGAAGGTCTTATCAGTTGCCGTCTATAACCACTATAAAAGACTTGATGCTCGAAGCACGAGTAAAAATGTGGTCGAATTAGCAAAAAGTAACATTCTTTTGGTTGGCCCTACTGGTTCAGGTAAAACATTATTAGCTGAAACACTCGCGCGTTTGTTAAATGTTCCGTTTACGATTGCAGATGCAACGACCTTAACCGAAGCAGGTTATGTCGGTGAGGATGTTGAAAACATTATTCAGAAGCTACTACAGAAATGTGATTACGATGTTGATAAAGCACAAACTGGAATTGTGTATATTGATGAGATCGATAAGATTTCTCGTAAGTCAGATAATCCTTCTATCACTCGTGATGTGTCCGGTGAGGGTGTACAACAAGCTCTATTAAAGTTGATTGAAGGTACTATCGCGTCGGTACCCCCACAAGGTGGCCGCAAGCATCCACAGCAAGAATTTTTGCAAGTAGATACTGGTAATATTCTGTTCATTTGTGGAGGTGCGTTTGCTGGACTCGATAAAGTTATTCTTGACCGAACTGAAAAAGGCGGCATAGGCTTTTCTGCTGAAGTACGCAGCAAAGACAATGCAATCAAAATAGGTGAAATTTTGCATAATGTTGAACCAGAAGATTTAATAAAATATGGACTTATCCCAGAATTTGTTGGCCGTCTGCCAGTTGTTGCAACCTTAGAAGAGCTAGACGAAGAAGCGCTGGTGAGAATTTTGACTGAACCGAAGAATGCAATTACCAAACAATATAATCGCTTGTTTGAAATGGAAGGTGTAGATATTGAGTTTCGTGAAAATGCCCTTTATGCAGTTGCGCGTAAAGCCATGGATCGTAAAACTGGCGCAAGAGGTTTGCGGACTATTCTAGAGAATGTGCTATTGGATACGATGTACGATATACCTTCGCAAACTAGTATTAGCAAGGTAGTGGTTGATGAATCGGTCATACTCGGGGATTCGAAACCCTATTTGATTTATGAAGGCTCAGAGTACGAAAAAGCGGCGTCAGACGATTGAACTATATCTAAATGAGCGTTCAAGCTCATTACTACACCCGATTGTACCCAAAAGGCCTTGAATTTTTATCTAAATGCCTCCATGTTAGTGGTTATTAATGTATACATGTGAGCCAGAATATTTAGTTGAATAATACAACTAATTTACTATTTTACGCGCCTACCCAAGAGACGATTTCATATGAGTGAGAATCAAAGCCCAACAGAACTTATTGATCAGCCCATGCAGGTAGTGCCCGTCTTGCCGCTTCGTGATGTAGTGGTATATCCGCATATGGTCATACCTTTATTTGTAGGAAGAGAAAAGTCGATTAAAGCCTTAGATGCTGCTATGTCTGATAACAAGCAAATTTTATTAGTGGCGCAAAAAAGTGCAGAGCTTGATGATCCAGGTACAGATGAAATTCATCGAATTGGTACATTATCGACTATCTTGCAGTTACTGAAATTACCCGATGGCACCATTAAGGTTTTAGTTGAAGGTGTGGAGCGCGCTAACGTCATTCATTATTTAGAAGATGAAGAGTTTTTTAGTGCGCAAATATCAATGCTCATATCTGAGGATAAAACTGAAGATAACAAAGAACTAGAAGTTTTAGCGCGTTCGGTAACAAATTTATTTGAGCAGTACGTAAAACTAAATAAAAAAATTCCGCCTGAAGTACTAACTTCATTAGCAGGAATAGATGAGCCTACACGGCTAGCAGATACTATTGCAGCACACATGTCTTTGAAGCTTGATGAAAAGCAACACGTGCTTGAAATTAGCAGTGTACGTGAACGTCTCGAGCATCTAGTGAGTTTGATTGAAGGCGAACTTGATGTGTTACAAATCGAAAAACGTATTCGCGGACGTGTTAAACAGCAAATGGAAAAATCGCAGCGTG
>CAJHZF010000011.1_pt1 | contig 33934 bp, 36 predicted proteins | sample 9198891 | NCBI WGS metagenome assembly CAJHZF01 (sample SAMEA7708349, study PRJEB35096) | sediment metagenome | biome: marine neritic benthic zone biome [ENVO:01000025]; feature: sediment [ENVO:00002007]; material: shallow marine sediment [ENVO:03000034] sea grass bed [ENVO_01000059] ...
CCGACTCATCATCCGACTCATCATCCGACTCATCATCCGACTCATCAACCGACTCATCATCCGAGGGAGAAGAAGGGTTCTAGGAAATCCCCTAGTAAACCCTCCATGAGGCAATGGCTAGTGTTGCAGAATCCGCTAGCACAAAGCTCGCTACAAAGCAGTCTTCACGGTTTTTGATTAGTGATTTATGTGCGCTGCTTGAAATCTATCTAGAACCCAAACAAGTCAAGAACATTTACCGTGCCTATTTGTTCAGTGCAAATGCGCACGAAGGACAAACGCGTATTAGCGGAGAGCCCTATATTTACCACCCGCTTGCTGTGGCTAGGGTGCTGGCTGAACTACATATGGATGCCCAAACCATCACTGCAGCAATTTTGCATGATGTTATAGAAGATACAGAAACAGCCAAAGAACAAATAACTCAGGAGTTTGGTAATGAAATAGCTGAACTTGTTGATGGTGTGAGTAAACTCACAAACCTGCAGTTTGAATCTAAAATAGAAGCGCAAGCTGAAAACTTTCGCAAAATGATGCTTGCCATGGTGAAAGATGTGCGTGTCATTATTATTAAACTCGCCGATCGTATACACAATATGCGAACTTTGAGTGTGATGGCAGATGATAAGCGCAAACGTATAGCGCGTGAAACTTTAGATATCTATGCACCAATTGCCTTGCGTTTAGGAATGCATGATCTTCGATTAGAGTTAGAGAAGTTATCATTTAAAACTCTGTGGCCACGGCGCTATGAAGTTTTGCAAGAAGCAATAAATCGCACTAATGTAAATCGTAAAGTTTTATTACAAGAAGTAGAAAAAAATATTTGTGAGCGGCTGGAACAGGCAGGTATCGTCAGCAGGATTTATGGTCGCGAGAAAAATATTTATAGCATTTACAGAAAGATGAAAGAAAAGCGTTTGCAGTTTTCAGAAGTATTTGATGTATTTGCATTTCGAATTGTCGTTAAAGATGTAGACACCTGCTATCGTGTAATAGGCATAATTCATAGTTTATATAAACCAGTTCCAGAAAAGTTTAAAGACTATATTGCAATTCCGAAGAAAAATGCATACCAATCTTTACATACTATCTTATTTGGTCCTAAAGGCATTCCTATTGAGGTGCAAATACGCTCAGAAGAAATGGATCAAGTTGCGCAATCAGGAATCGCTGCACATTGGATGTATAAAGGCGGTGAAATAGATTACGCTGCACCACAAGCACGTACACGAGAATGGCTCAACACGGTTTCAGAGATGCAGCATCGTGCTGACAGTTCACTTGAATTTTTAGAGAGCATAAAGGTTGATTTATTTCGAGATGAGATTTACGTATTTACTCCTGCTGGCGACATCATGGAATTGCCTATTAATGCTACAGCGGTTGATTTTGCCTATGCAGTGCATTCTGATATAGGCAATCAATGTGTTGCTGCAAAAATTGATCGTAGATTGGAACCATTGAGCACCGTTTTAGCTAATGGACAAACCGTAGAAATAATTACTGCACCCAGTGGTCGTCCAAATCCTGGATGGTTAAATTTTATAGTGACTGCAAAAGCACGTTCCAATATCCGTAGTTATTTAAAGAATCTACAAAGAGATGAGGCAGGCGAACTGGGCCAGCGCCTTCTAAATCAAGCACTTAGTGCCTATGGAAAAAACTGGGATGATATCAATAACCGAGATCTTGCAAATTTGCTCACAGAGTTACAGCTTGAATCGGAGGAACAGCTCTTTCAAGAGATTGGATTGGGCAATCGAATGGCACCATTTATTGCTAAACATTTAGTTTCTTTACGAGGTCGGTGGATCAAATTACGTCGTAAGAGTGAAAGCAAGCATCCCATAGCAATAAAAGGTACAGAAGGAATGGTGGTTAGTTATGGTAAATGTTGTCATCCAATTCCGGGTGATTCCATTATCGGAATAATGACAGCAGGCAGAGGTTTAGTTGTTCATTATGTGAAGTGTCGTAATATAAGACGTGAAAAACATAGCCGTGATAAATGGATAAATGTTTATTGGGCTAGCAATCTGGGCGGTGAGTTTACCGCAGAAATCAGTATTAAGACGGCTAATGAACGTGGTGTACTTGCAGTTGTCGCTGCCAAAATTTCAGATCAGGATTCAAATATAGAAAATATAGTATTCGAAGAAAAATATGGTGCAACCACAACAATTACAGTTTTATTAACTGTTAAAGGTCGAGATCACTTAGCACGAATTATGCGTGCTATACGCAATACACCAAATATATACAAAGTTAAACGTATTTAATTAGGGAGAAAAAAATGACACGGGAGATCATTGCAACTGAACATGCACCTCAAGCTATAGGTACATATTCGCAAGCCGTGAAAGTGGGCTCAACTGTATATTTATCCGGTCAAATCCCGCTCGAGCCAAAAACTATGCAAGTGGTTGCTGAAGATATACGTGAACAAATTCATCAAGTATTTAAAAACTTGCAGGCTGTTGCTCAGGCCGCTGGTGGATCCTTGGATAAATTTGCAAAACTAAATATTTTTCTAACTGATCTTGGTCATTTTCCGATAGTTAATGAAGTAATGTCTGAATATTTTTCTCAACCATATCCTGCGCGTGCTGCAATAGGAGTCACTTCTTTACCAAAAAAAGTGGGTGTGGAGATGGATGCCATCATGGAACTTGACTGAAAACGATCTCAAAATGCATTTAATACGCAGATATCGCGTGACAGATCTATTACGATTGTGAAATTTTTTTTTGGAAGCTCTTCACCTTGTCGTATGTACAAGAAGTACTATATGTCGGTTTTGCAGGAACAAAATCTGACTTAGTATGCAAGAAGTATTGAATGTAAGTTTTGTAGGAACAATATCTGACTTACTTTGCAAGAAGTATTGGTTATAAGTTTTGCAGGAATCAAAAAAACCGGTGAGCGCACTATTTACTACCTTGAGATACGTTTTTGTTTAGACTTGAAAAAATTCAACAAATTTACTATTGAAAAATAAAACGTTTCCATCAGTAAATACTCTCAAAGGTGTTGGCCCACGTATTGCCGAACGTTTAAAACGTTTACAGATCTACACAATACAAGATTTGCTTTTTCATCTACCTATTCGTTATCAAGATCGAACACGCATTCGCTCGATTGCTGCCTTACGTCCTGGCGAAGAATGTGTAGTCATTGGCACTGTAGAGCATAGTGAAGTAGCTTATCGAAAACGGCGTATGTTTTTAGTAAGTGTAGACGATGGAACAGGCAGGATGCTATTACGGTTTTTTTATTTTAATAACGCCCAGCGTAACAATCTTTCACGTGGAGTCAGTGTTCGTTGCTTTGGAGAAATAAGGCAAGGTATAAAAGGACCTGAGATGGTCCACCCAGAGTATGAGGTTCAGCATCCGGATGAGCCAGCAAAAGTCGAAGATCATTTAACTCCGATATACTCAACAACTGAGGGGCTACATCAACTTAGTTTACGCCGCTTAACTTCACAGGCTTTACAGTACATAGGCAGTGAAGACATACCTGATCTTGATCTACTACCATTACCACCAGTAATCGATGGACAGCAAGTATCCATCAAAGACGCTTTAAGATTTGTCCATCGCCCACCTCCTGATGCCGATACTGAGGCATTATCTTTAGGCAATCATGCAATGCAACGCCGATTAGCTTTTGAAGAGTTATTGGCGCAACAGTTAAGTCTCTCAAAATTAAGATTACAGATGCAAAAACAGTTTGCAATCGCCATTAAATCCGATGGGATACTCTATAAAAAGCTCATCAACAATCTAGAGTTTGATCTTACAAGTGCTCAGAAGCGTGTTATCAAAACTGTATTTGCGGACTTAAAAAATGATTACCCCATGCTACGATTAGTTCAAGGCGATGTAGGAAGTGGTAAGACAATAATTGCAATTGCTGCATGTTTACAAGTGATAGAGGCCGGTTACCAAGCGGTTATGATGGCACCTACTGAGATATTAGCTGAACAGCATTTACGAAATTTTTCCAACTGGCTAGAGCCCATAGGGATTCGTCTTGCTTGGCTATCAGGGAAGCTGACTGCAAGCAAGAGTAATGAAATGAAGGAACTTATCGCAACAGGAACTGCAAATGCCATAATTGGTACACATGCATTATTTCAACAAGGTGTAAATTTTAAAAATTTAGCTCTGGTGATAGTTGATGAACAACATCGTTTTGGCGTGCATCAACGTCTGGCTTTGCGGGAAAAAGGCATTCAAGGTGATGCGCATCCGCATCAGATGATTATGACTGCTACGCCCATACCTCGCACCTTAGCAATGACGGCCTACGCTGATCTTGATTATTCAGTAATTGATGAGTTACCTCCCGGCCGCAAACCAATTAGTACCATCGCGATACCACAGGAAAGGCGTCAAGAAGTTGTTGAGCGTGTGGCCAATGCATGTCGCAATGGCCAACAAGCCTATTGGGTATGCACGTTGGTGGAAGAATCGGATGTGATGCAATGTCAGGCCGCTGAAGAAGTATATCGAGAGCTCAGCCAATTATTGCGTGGCGTAAATGTCGGACTTGTGCATGGTCGTATGAAAGGCAAAAAAAAGGATGCAGTGATGCAAGCTTTTGCAAAACGCACAATTGATTTATTGGTTGCTACAACAGTAATAGAAGTTGGTGTCGATGTACAAAATGCAAGTTTAATGATTATTGAAAATGCAGAACGCTTGGGTCTTGCACAATTGCATCAATTACGTGGCCGTGTAGGCCGTGGTTGTGAAGAAAGTAGTTGTGTACTGTTATTTAATGCACCTCTGACGAATAATGCCAAACTGCGTATTGATACTATGCGAAATACCAACGATGGATTTAAAATTGCTCAGGTTGATCTTGAAATTCGTGGTCCAGGAGAAGTTTTAGGTACGCGTCAAACCGGTATGCTAGAGCTGAGAATTGCAAATATTATGCGCGATCAAGACCTAATCCCTAAAGTTCAAGAAACTGCAAAATCATTATTATCAGAGCACCCACAAAAAGTGGACGCATTGATTCACAGGTGGTTAGGAAAGTCGATTGAATTCGGACAAGTGTAGTCCACATATTGCACCAGACTGCCTCTATGTGTTAGCGAATGGTTAATTAAATTAAAGCCAGGTGATGGACAAAAAAACTATTTGTATCAATATATGGCTGCCCGGTTTTTGACTGGATCTCACTTTACTTGGCTTGCGCTTCCTGCAAGTATTGCTCTTCTGCCTTCATTAATTTTGCACGGGTTGGTTCTTTCAAGCAATAGCGACAGCTATGCCATTCAGTCTAGAGCGGCGCCAAATAAAGCGACCTCTCATCCAAAATCTCGGACTCAGGTACAACCTGTAGGTTAAAAATCTTAAAAGTAATCCTTAGATACCAAATGTGCCTATCAACATCGTAGTAGTATAAATTCCACACAAGCCCACTAGTGCAAGCAAAGATAATGTTTTGACCCAACTCGAATTACCAACTGAGATGCCACCAACACTAAAAAGTAAACCAATTATTGCAATTGCAAATGACATCCAAAACAATATGTTCACGCAAGTAGTTTGACATGTGCGCCCATCAAAAGTCCCTGATAATAATTGTGTACCTAAAAAAATAGCTAAAGCCCAGCTTATTACGGCGCTAAAAAATGAAATTGATGTATTTAATGTCATAAAAAATCCCGTTGTAAGATTAACTTCTTTTTTCCTGTTTCGACCAAATCGCCGCTAACAAAGATCCAGATAGATTATGCCATATTGAAAAAACTGCACCAGGTAAAGCAGCAAGAGGTTTGAAATATTCTGTGGCCAGTGCGACGGCTAAGCCAGAGTTTTGCATACCCACTTCAATTGCAATGGTTTTTCGTATTTTTTCATTGTAGCCAAGCCAATAACTAAAAATATAGCCTATTACTAACCCCATTAAATTATGTAGAACAACTGCAATCATGACTATACTGAAAATTGCATGAAGTTTTGGCTGATTGCTGGCAATAATGATAGCAATTATTATACATATGGCTAATCCCGAGATACTTGGAAAAACGCGAATAATTGGTGCAAGTCGCTGACCAAATGAATAATTAATCAATACTCCTAGACTCACAGGAAGCACGATAACTTTGAGCACTGTAGACATCATATTAAAGACAGGGACATCGATACTATGGCCAAGGTAAATCCAAGTCAGTATAGGTGTGGCAATTACTGCTAATAAAGTAGAGATACTTGTAAGCGCAATGGAAAGTGCGACATTACCGCGCGCTAAATAACAAATTACATTAGATGCTGTACCTCCAGGACATGCTCCTACAAGAACCATACCTGTTAGCAACGGGAGTGAAAGGCTAAAAGACTTACTTATCATCCATGCGACAAGAGGCATGATCGAATATTGTAAGATTAAACCAACACCAATGATTGATTTTAAATAAATAAGTTGGTTAAAGTCGGCAGGTTTGAGTGTCATTCCCATACCCAGCATAACAATAGCTAATAGGTAAATAATGCTAGATTTTAAAGAAATAAAAATTTGCGGAGCAAAATAGGCAATAATCGAAAGCAATACTGCCCATAATGGGAATAAGAAATTAAAGCGTTCAAGCATAAAAAAAGTAATTAAATTAAAAGATAGATTTCATCATTTTTTATGACACATGGCAGTGCACGAAGGCTTTGCTTTTTACATGGACCGTAAACACATAGTCCATCTTCAATTTGAAATAGTGCGCCATGATTAGCACACATAATGTATTTATTGTCTTCATCTAAAAAACAATCAGGAGTCCAGTCTAAAGGCCCTAATGTATGTGGGCATGAATTTTCATAGATAAAAATTTGTTTATCTTTTTTGATAATAAAAAGGTTTAATTGTGTGTCGTTAATAGTGATAATCAGCCCTCTACTACCAGGATCTTGTATTTCATCATAATTAAATATTTTTTTATGTGTAGTGCTCATAGTATCTATATTACTTAAATGTACTTTATGTAATTAACTTCATAAAACGTACCATCCTACTATGCAAAATTCTAATTGCTACTCCACATCTGAACAGGCTGAAGAGGCATTCTACTTAGCATTTCAACAAGGGGACATTGAAATGATGATGTCTGTTTGGTCAATAGATAAAGACACAACCTGTATCCACCCAGGAGGACCTCGACTAGAAGGAAGGAAAGATATTCGTGAAAGTTGGGAGCAAATATTTGCTCATGAGCGCGGTATTAAGTTTGAAATTAACCACAAAAGAGTTCTGGTAGAAAATGACATCGCAATTCATCATGTAATTGAGACTATTTCTGTGAATAACGAATTACAGTCCGAGATAGTTGCTACTAACGTCTATTGTAAAACTAAAAATGGTTGGCATATGATTCTACATCATGCATCACCGGAACTACTTCCCAGTATCAATCAAACATATTCTGAAGATGCAGATAACATACAGACTATACACTAGCTCTTAAAATAAACATTAATATAAATAATAAAAAATTAAATATGCACCTAGCAGGAAAGCGATCCACATCACCATGCTACCCGTTGGCCAAGTCTTTGATAGTATACCTTGTGGACCATGATGTTGATGTAGACGTGATCCTGTAATAAATAAAACTTTTTTCAGAGCACTAAGTATATTTATTTCACCTGTTGCAATTAACATGGCGAACTGTTTTGCAAGATAAGCACCTGGTTTACGATAAAACCAATCAAAATCTAAATTCAGCGCAGGAATTTCCGCTGGATAGAGTTTGGCTCGATACAAAATTACAAATGCTAATGCAGAAAACAACAGCAATTGTAATTGGGTGATTACATGTGTATTTGTATACGGAACAAAGTCTACGGTGTAAGGTAATAGAGCATATAAAAAGTTGGGATAAATTCCAATAGTAATACACAGTGCGGCAGTAATGCCCATTGCTAACAACATGTTAGGCGGGGCTTCTCTACAACGTTTACCACTATCATGGGCAAAAAATGTGAAGAAAGGAATCTTAATACCCGAATGATCCAGCACGCCAGCGGAAGCAAATAATAATATTAACCAGATAAGCCAATAACCTTCAGCCGCAGTAGCGGTAAGTATCATCGACTTGGATACAAAACCACTAAATAATGGAAACGCGGAAATCGATAAGGAGCCTACAATACAAAATCCTGCCGTCCAAGGCATGGATTTATATAAGCCACCAAGCTCTGATGCCTTAATTGTACCAACGCGATGCAAAACCGCGCCCATGCTCATGAACAGCAAAGCCTTATATAGAATATGCGCGAAGGAATGTGCTGCAGTACCATTCAGTGCCAATTGAGTGCCCACACCTATCCCTACTACCATGAAACCAAGCTGATTATTTAAGCTATAGGACAGCACTCGACGCATGTCATTTTCGATAACTGCAAAAAAGATCGGGAAAGCTGTCATAATTGCGCCAATCCAGATCAGTATCTCGGTTCCCGCGTAACCACGGGCCAAGGCGTAGACAGCTAATTTCGTGGTATAGACCGATAAAGCCACTGTGCCAATCACACTGGCTTCAGGATATGCGTCTTGTAACCAGTTATGTAATAGGGGGAAAGCACATTTAATTCCAAAGGCAATAAATATTAACCATCCGGCAAGCGTGTCTATCCCTAAATGATTAAAAACTAATGAACCTGTTTGCTGAAATTGAATAATGCTTCCGGCCAACAAGAATAAGCCCGAACTTACATGAATAATAAAGTAACGCTGCCCGGCGCGAATTGCGCGTTCTGTTTTGTTTGCCCATATCAACAAAGCGGATGAGATCGCAGTGATTTCCCAAAAGACAAATAACGTGATCAGATCGCCTGCTAGTACTGCACCACAGGCCGCTCCAGCATATATAAATATACTAGAAAGTTGCAGTCGATCTTTTTCATGCCAGGCGTATAACGCAACGATGAACAATGCGCATTGGAAAATTAGGGTAAATATAAAACTTAAATCATCAAGCCTTAGCAAAGTAAGTTGATATGAAAAAACTTGCCAATGTCCATATTGGCCAGGCTCGATAGTCAGTAAGGCGCACACGCCCAGTAATGGTATGATCAGCAGAAAGGCCTTGCGCAACGATGTTGGCAGGCAAGGCAATACCAGACCACCTAAAATCAATACGACAGCAGGATGCAATAGCATACTAATCATAGTAATTTTCTTGTCGTTTTATGATTTTGCGCAGTAATTTTGCACTCATCACAATACCCGTATAAGCAAGGAAGCCAAACCAAGCATAAAAACCAAACCAATGCTCGAACTGGAAATAAGCATGTCTGTGATAAATAAAATCGAGCAGTAGTAAACCTACACAAGTCGCATATAAAACGTAGATGATTTTGTTAATGTTGCATGGCTTATCTAGCCAATATTTTTTTTTTTTTTTTTTTGTCATGGATTAAATACCGTATACAGAAATTCATAAATAGGCTGCATATAAAAAAATAGCAGGAATGTGGCCAAAGCCGTAATACATAAAGGTATAACACATGCAATTGGGGCCTCTTGTATTCCTTTCGTTAAATTATCTGAGCGTGAACTAAGTGGTTTAAAGAAAGCTCGCAAAGCAATCGGCAACAAATAAGCGCAATTAAGTAACGTGCTTAGAGCGAAACCAAGTAGCACAATATAATTTTGTTTGTTAACACTTCCTTCAATTAAAAACCATTTGCTCCAGCTTCCAACTAAAGGCGGTAGTCCAATAACACTTAAGGTTGCAATTAAATAGGCTGTAAACGTAAATGGCATGCGGCGTCCTAATCCATTCAATTGACTAATTTGGGTAAACTTGGTTGCGGTATAGACCGCACCTGCACAGAAGAATAAGGTGATTTTTCCAACTGCGTGCGTGAATATATGTATCGCACCGCCCAAAGCTGCAACTGGACTTGCCAATGCAGCACCAATAACAATATATGAAAGTTGACTGATCGTTGAATAGGCTAAACGGGCTTTGAAATTATCTTTTGTAAGGGCAATAACAGAGGCGATGAGCATGGTTGCTACTGCGACCCATAAGATCCAATCTGCAGCATGTTGAGTCGCTATAAAATCAATGCCAAAAATATAGACTGAAATCTTCAATACCGAAAATACACCTGCTTTGACCACAGCTACTGCATGTAGTAATGCACTTACTGGCGTAGGCGCAATCATAGCAGCTGGCAACCAGCGGTGAAATGGCATCAAGGCAGCCTTGCCTAATCCAAACATAAATAAGGTAAAAAGCAAAATGGCACCAAAACGGTCCAAATTGCCAATCAGAATGCCACCAGGTATAAAATTTAATGTACCTGCTTGAAACCAAGTAACTACTATTGCAGTTAGGAAAAATAATATGGATGTGCTAAGTAAGATACCAAGATAGGTACGGCCTGCACTTTGGGCATCTGCAGTTTGCTTATGTGTAACCAGAGGAAAGGTGCACAAAGTCAGCGACTCATAAAAGATAAATAAGGTAATCAAGTTTGCTGCAAATGCGATACCCATTGTGGATGCAATAGATAAGGCGAAAAAAAGGTAAAATCGCGTTTGATTTTTTTCACTATTTCCTCGCATATAGCCAATCGAATAAATCGTAGTAATAATCCAGAGACCTGATGCAAGTAATGCAAACATAAGCCCCAGTGGTTCAATGTGAAAGGCTATGGAGAGACCTGGAGTGATATTTAATAAAGTATGAGTTACAGATTCTTGATGCACAAATGTTAATAATTGAGTGACATACAAAAACAAAATAACACCAACAATTATCGAACTCGCTTCTCGTAGCTGTGCATGATTACGAAATAGCAGAATTGGCAGCCCACCGAATAGAGGAATTAATACCGCAAGTTCATAATGCTGTAAAAACTGAATCATTATCTAGTGGAATAATGCATTGATAGCAGTATTTGCAAACCCAAAACTAAAAGAGGTTTCCAAACCAAAGTAAATGTTTGCAATGACCAATACCCAAAGTGGAATGAGCATTTGCAGGGGAGCTTCAAAAGTTACTGTTGTATCTTTATCAAAGCTATCTGCAGGACTTTTAAAGTAAGCGTATTCTACAATTTTCCAAATGTAGACAATGGCGAGTAATGAACCGCCGACAATTATTATTGCGGCAAGCCAATGACTTTGTTCTATTGCGGCTGCTAATAAATACCATTTACTAATGAAGCCAGAGGTAAATGGAATACCAATAAGACCAAGACCTAATAATACAATTGCAGCCATTGTCCATGGCATGCGTTTTCCTAGACCGGCGAAACTTTCCAATTGTACTGAGTTAATACGAAACACAATGCATGCCATCGCTAGAAACAATCCGCCTTTTATAATCGCGTGATTAAATAAATGCACCATACCGGCAATGCTGCCACTTTTAGATGCAAGACCGATGCCTAATGTCATATAACCAATTTGTGCAACACTTGAATAAGCAAACATACGTTTTATGTTATCTTGAAATATGGCAACAAAAGATGCTACGAAGATTGCAATTACAGAAAGCGGTAATAGTATTTTGTCCAAATGAAAGTGTTGGAAAGATATCTCATTTGAAAATAATCCAAAAAAGAATCTAAATAATACATACAAGGAAACTTTTGTTGCTGTTGCAGATAGAAACACCGTTATCATTGATGGTGCATAAGCATAAGCATTGGGCAACCATAGATGTAATGGAAATAAAGCGAGTTTTAATGAAATCCCAACCGTGAAAAATGCAAATGCTGCATGCAATGCCCGTGAAGTAAGAAGCGCAGGTATTTTTTGTTGGATGTCAATAATATTTAATGTTCCGGTTAGCATGTACAACAAACCGACCCCTATTAATATGAAGGTAGCGCCAATGGTGCCCATGATTAAATATTGATAAGATGCAGTTAATGCCTTGCGATCTTGTCCCATCGCAATTAACACATAGGATGACAGTGAGCTAATTTCTAAAAATACGAAAAGATTAAACGCGTCACCTGTAGCAACAATGCCTAACAAGCCAGTTAGACAAAGTAAATATGCTGAGTAAAATAAACTAATTTTTTCTGTTGCAATTTCTTGTTCTATACTTTTGCGTGCAGCTAACATCGTTATACTGGCGGTGGCAGAAACGATGACTAAGACGTAGGAACTTAAGTGATCTATGCGATACTCAATTCCCCAAGGAGGTGCCCAGCCTCCTAGTTCATAAGACAGTACCCCATGTAAAGAGACTTCGCGTATCAGTAATAATGAAATGAAAAAAGTGAAAATACTTATAAAGGTTGCTAATAACCAAGCCAGCCTGGCGCCTGTGAGCAACGAACAAAGTGGCGCAGCGATTAAAGGAATGATCACTTGCATTACGGGGAGATGGAGAGTGAACACTAAGTTTCGCCCTGTTCTTCATCCTGCATGTGAATAATATTTTCATCCACTGTGCCGTATGCTCGATGAATCCTTGTAACGATTGCAAGGCCTAATGCAGTCGTGGCAACTCCAACCACAATAGCTGTCAAAATCAATACATGCGGTAAAGGATTAGAATAAATAGTAAAAGTATCCGTTAATATAGGTGCGGTTCCGCCATCTATTTTGCTCATAGAAATAAAGAAGATAAATACTGAAGTTTGAAAAATCGCTAAACCAATAATTTTTTTAATTAGATTAGAATCTGAAATGACGATATAAAAACCGATCATCATCAATATGATTGCTACCCAGTAATTGTAATAATCTGCAATCATCAATTACTCGGTGAATTCATCTAGCGTATAAAATATCATGATCATGACTGCGGCTACTGTAATACCCACCCCGAACTCTATAAGGAAGATGCCAAGATGTTGTGCATGTTGATTTGTGTGAAGAAATACATTGTAGTCAAGGTAGTTTCCGCCCATTAGCATGGCAGCAACACCTACTCCCGCAAAAAGAAGCAAACCCAATGCAACGAATATGCGGATAACTGTCGATGGGAAAATTTGTTGAGCCTTGTCTCTACCGAATACTAGTGCATAGAGTATTACTGCAGCTGCAAAGATTACCCCTGCTTGAAAACCTCCCCCCGGGCCGTAATCACCATGAAATTGTACATACAAGGCAAAAAGCAGCACCGCAGGGATAATGAGCTTGCAAACCTCACGTAAAATCAAACTTCTTTTCATGTTCTTTTATTTTTTTGACTACTTTTATCTTTAGGTTTGCCAATGAGTAACAACACACCTATTGCTGCGGTAAAGACGACGGTAACTTCGCCTAAGGTGTCGTAGCCACGATAGCTAGCTAACACCGAGGTTACAACATTCGGGATACCAATTTCCTCGCCGCTTTGATTTAGGTAACGTGGCGCAACATGTGCATGGATAGGCGCGTTGGGATCGCCAAATATTGGCATATCTAAAGTGCCATAAATTAATGCTATTGCAGTGATGGATATGACGAGCAAGGGTAACAACTTGCCATGTCGACTTACACTTTGCTCTCTACCCGTGATTGCAATAGCACCAAGTAGTAGCACGGTTGTTAAGCCTGCACCTACAGCTGCCTCAGTAAATGCAACATCTACAGCATCTAAGCTTACAAATAAGCCAGCAGATAATAAGCTATAAATCCCACTTAGCATTACTACTGCTAATAAGTTTTTTAGGCGCATCAGTATGATTGCGGTAAGCGCTAATAATGTCAGTAATGATATGTTGACGATAGTTTCTATATCCATAGGGCTGTAACCATCGTTGCTATTGATCAGTGTAATTTGAGCTTGTGATTTTTTCAGTTATTTTTGCCGCTCTGGCCAATGCATGTACTGCAGTTGGGCCCGTTATCATCGTAAAGAGCAAAATTAATAACAGTTTTATGATTACTAAAATTTCCTGAGTTTGTGTAATAAGGCCTAATAATATTAGAATCGCACCTAGGCTATCGATAACGCCTGCAGCATGCACTCTAGAAAAAAATTCTGGCAAGCGCATTAAACCGAATGCACCAACTAAACAAAATGCGCTTCCAAACAGTAGCAGAATCCAGCCAATTATAACCATGTGTATACTTTAATCACGTTCATCCAAACTTTTGCCAAGACTGCCATATCGAAATAGCTTTAATACTGCAATCGTCGAAATAAAATTTATCAGTACATATAGCAGGGCAATATCCATAAACTCAGGGCGGCTAGTTAAAAACCCAAATAAAGCGATTAATAATACTGTTGCAGTCCCAAAAGTATTTATTGCCAGTATTCGATCAAATAGTGTTGGCCCGAGTGCAGCACGTAGTAACAGAAAAAACATTACTACTAAGATTGCAATGGTAGCGGCTATAAACATCGAGTTATATTAATCAATATTCGATGGTTTTGTGGACTTGACTTCAAGGGCCAAAATTCGCTTACTCATATCACCTTGTTGCAAGTTATCCGCTATTTCTTTGGTAAGCGAATGCACTTCAATAACATCAGTGTTTATATGCAAGCTATATGTACCTGGCGTTAAAGTGATGCAATTTGCGTATACGGATTTACCCACATCACTATGCTGAGTAATGGGTACGGTGCTGAAGTTTGGATCGATTGGTAATTTAGGATGTAAAATTCGCCAACTTACATCAAGATTGGATTTAACTACTTCAATAAAAAACCAAGGCAAGAATCTTGGTAAATTGAGACTAAACCGTAAGGTACGAGACTCAGGGTCAAGCAGAGCAAGCTTATGCGATAACCAAGCAACAAATAGACAACTTATTATTCCTAGGCAGAGCAACAAGCTGTTTAAATGGCCGGATAACAATAACCAAGTGACAAATAATAGGAATATTGTTATCAGTGCACGATTCAGCATTGTTAGGCTGTTAACTAGTTAGCAATTGGTGGCTAAAAATACTTAAGACTGAGATATTATTCAAGCTGATAATACACACGTTCATATTTTTAATGTCATTATATTAGCTCTATATATAAATATATTTATTGAGCTTGAATTGTTATTGAAATATGTCAACCATATGTCATATTTAATTAAATCATTGCCTAAGACAAACTCACACTGTTTGTGTCGCAAGCTTGAGGCCTTTTTTTGCGCACCGATGTGCATCGTCGAGTTCATCGAGATGTTCATGTAATGCAGCCAGCTCAGCGTAGGTTTCTGGTAAAGGTTTACGGCTCAGACTAGATTCAAAATAAGACTTGGCTTTGCCCCAGAGTTGTGCGCGCTTACATAATCGACCTAAAGTTAGAAATACGTTCGCATCATCATCATGCTGTTGAGCCCATTGCTCAGCTTTACTAAGTGCATGGTTAGGATCGTCTAGCTGTAATAATCCGTATTGATGAACAAGCTCAGTATTCCAGTTACTGTCTAAAGTATTAGCAATTAGAGCTTCTGCGGTTTGATGTTTTCCTTGGGCACGCAGCAACTCTATATAGGTAACAGTGAGTTCACTATCAGCAAGTATCACGTCTTTAAACTGTGAGCCGATATTTTCAACATTTTCTGAATTGCGCTTGTCTTTGCAATTACGCAATAGACCACGCACTGTTTTTTTTTGTATTTCAGTTAGCACCTGCTTATTTAAGCCTTTGTTCTTCTTCAAATTTGGAATAATTTCAGATAATTTTTTCCAGTCATTTAATTGCACATAAGCATTGACAAACAAATTAGCTATTTTTGAATTTGAGCGAATCTCATTGCTTTGTTGATTAAGGCATGCTACAGCTCGCTCGGGTAAGCCTTGATCCAATAAATGTTCTGCCTGTAAGACGCTGAGTGCTGAATGCACTTCTGGAGTACACTTTTTTGCCATACCAAGGTAATGATCACGTGTTTCATATTCGCCGGCTTGATGTGCTGCGCGTGCGGCCCAAATATAGTTGATGCATGCAGTGTCAGTGTTGTCTGCTCCTCGTAACAAGAGTTTCTCAGATTGTTCCCAGTCGCCGAGAATAAACTTTGTTAATCCTTCTTTTGTATCCCTTATCGCTTTATGTTGTTTGCGATGTAAAGCTGCAACTTGAATACGTTTCGGCGCACTAAACAATTGGCTAATTACACGTAGCGATAAGTAAAAAACTACAAAAACAATAAATAGAGCAATTGCAAATTTCACTAAAGGTAGTTCAATAGTTAAATCACCATAGTTAAAACTAGCGTAGCCGGGCGCTTGTATTAAAAATAATACAATACCTGCAAATACTATGAGAAAAAATATAAAAATTAATAGTGTTCGTAGCATTTAACTATTCTCAATAGATTCCATGGTCTCAAGTAGCAAAGTGCTTGCTTCTGTGATATCCGGTAGTTCCGGTTCAAGGTTGATGGTAGTTAACTCTCTAAGCTCATCAATTAGATCGCTGCTATTGTTAATTGAGTCGGTACTCTCAAGCCATACAATAGCTGCTTCGAGTTCGCGATGGTAGCTTTCATCATCGCGGCTAGTTACCGCATATTTAGCACCTAGTAACTTCATACGCAAGAATTCATAAGCGCGCTGTTTTTCTTGTTGGCTAATGAATAGCTTTATTTTTTGTTCTTCACGAGTAATTTTCACAGAATTTCTTATCGAGTTTTTGATATCTTCCATAAGTTTTGTCCAGCCAGAATTTTGTTCATCATCATTAGCAGTATTAGTGTGATCATTTTGTAGTTCATTGTGCTGGTGTTTTACATCTTTGATGAGTTTTTGTCTAAGCCCAGCAAGCACATTATCTAGCTGTAAACTAATTCCTACCCAGTCAGGATAGGGAAAGTTTTTTAGCTTTCCTACTTGTTTGGATATAGATTCGCGTACAGGCAATAGACGAGGATCATTGAGTTCATGCAAACGTAAACTGGCCGCATTTAATGCTGTGATTGCACCTGCGATATCGCGTTCAATATGCAAACGATGATTCGCCATGCGCAGGACATGTTCAGCTTCTTTTACACCCCAGCCTAATCGACTGCGGTTTACATGGGCAAAAGTTTCTTGTGTTGATTCACTAATTCTTTCTAGCAAGGTTGCTTGTTGTTCAATTTGTTTTGATAGCTCAACCATTTGTTGGTCAATATTCTCAACATTTTCTTGCATTTGCTTTTTAAAACTTTGTAGCCTGGCGTTTTCGTCTATAGTTGCCACATCATGTGCAATGGATTGACGATCGACAGCGGCTTGATCAAGACGTTTATTTAATTCAAGCCACGCGTAGTAACCCAAAGCAATGCCTGCAACAGCCATCAATAAGGCCAAAAATGCAATTAGACCAATAAAAAAATGGCCACTACCAGTTTTCTTCTTGGTTTGTGCTGAATTTGGGGAAGGACTATTTTGATTGTTCTTGTCATCCGGCATCGTTATATCTCTGCTTCTATATATATTTGAACTACTTTTTAGCCCAGTCATGTAATGCTTTTAGCATAGCCTCATCACTGGGATTTTCCGCTATTATAGGATTTTTTGCGAACCCAACAGAGCTTGCTGCTTTAGCAATGCGCTCACCTCCAACAATAAACGTTGCATTAGTTAACCATTGTTGTTCATTTTTACTACAAAGTGACCATAAATTTTGTACAGACTCTACACTGTTAATCAAAATAGCAGTATCTTCTTTAGACAGTTCGCTGAGATCTTTCGTGTTACGTTGTACCGGTATCCGTCGCTGGTAGACTTCAGCATAGTTTACCTCAGCACCCCGCGACTCCAGTTCTTGACGCAAAAATTCACGTCCACCATGGCCACGAATGATTAGAATTTTTTGTCCCGCTACTGTTTGCAAAGAATCATCATTGAGTAAGGCTTCACTGGTAAATCCAGTTGAAGGGACAATGCTTACACTATGCCCATAACTCTCTAATGCCATTTTTGTCGCAGGACCCACTGCGGCTAATTGTTTATCCTTGAAACTTAAGCTTAATTGTTGCACCAAATCCATTGCGTAATGCACGGCATTTGCGCTTATGAAAATTATTATGTTGTAAGTCCTTAGTTTTTTTAGAGCATGTTTGGCTGGCTCGATATTTTTTGCCGTCGTTATACTTATCACAGGGAAGTGCACAACAGTTGCTTGATTACGTTCCAACGACTCACACATATTTTTAGCTTGAGCAAGTGGACGTGTGACGATAACCGTTTTACCGCTAAGTAGTTCGTGAGTATGCATTAATTAGATAGCGACTCGCGCCATATGAAGTAATTTAACAGTTAAATAAACTTATGAGATCGTAGCTAGAATTTTATCGGCACCTTGCGCTCTTAAATCTGCAGCTACAATTTGGCCTAATTGCTGAGGATTTTCTTTTGGGCCATGTTTTTCACTGCGACATATTTTACTACCATCAGGGTAACCAACTAGTGCTCGTAGCTTAAGTTGATCATTGTTTAACTCGGCAAATCCGGCAATAGGCAGTTGGCAGCCACCTTGTAGAGTTTGGCTTACTGCACGTTCCGCAGTTACACATATATGGGTGTCAGAATGATTTAATGGCTGAATTAAAGACTCTATGACATTATCGTGTTGTCTACATTCAATACCAATTGCACCTTGCCCAATTGCAGGAAGAGATTGTTGCGTTGATAAATAGCAACGAATACGATTTTTGAAACCTAAACGTTTGATCCCAGCGACTGCTAGGATAATTGCATCATATTGTTCATCATCTAATTTCGCTAGACGCGTATTAACGTTACCACGTAACAATTTTATCTCTAACTGTGGATATGCAGCTTTAATTTGACATGCACGACGTGAGCTAGATGTGCCTACCACTGCATGATCCGGAAGTGTATCAAGTCTATCATACCGATTAGAGACAAACGCATCACATGGATTCTCGCGCTCAAGAATTACGGGTAGGTGTAATGCAGCAGGTAATTCAATCGGTACATCTTTCATGGAGTGCACCGCAATGTCAGCTTGGTTTTCTAGTAAACCGCGTTCTAACTCTTTAACAAATAAGCCTTTGCCTCCATGTGTCGCGAGAGAGTCTTGTAATAAACGATCACCAGTAGTGGTCATTTTTATCAATTCAATAGACAAACCACGGTGAATTTCTCGTAACAATCGAGATACTTCTTCAGCCTGCCACAAAGCCAGTGCGCTTTTACGGGTGGCGATTTTTATGTGCACAGAGTATGTTTGAATTTCCCCTTATGCTGAATAAAATAAGGGTGTAACACTCATAAAACAAAATTTATTTAGCGAGATTTTAAAAATTTACGCACTTCCGCAACATGTCGGCGACTAATCTCTAGACGGTCGTCGATTTCTCGAAAGGTAACTACAAAACGACCATCTTGATTTTTTTCCATACCACTAATGTAGTGTGTGCTAACTAAGGCATTGCGATGGATACGAATCAGTCTGCCCTCAAATTCATTTTCTAAATTTTTCAGAGCGTCTTCGATTAAGACTTCACCACCTAGGTGACGTACAGTGATGTACTTTTGGTCTGCTTGAAAATAAAGAACTTCATCGACCGGAATTAATTCAAGATTGCCGCGAATTCGCGCACAGATGTGGCTGCGTCCAGTGCTATCGGTTTCTTGATTGAGTGTTGCAATCTGCGCCTTAGTAAGTTTTTTTGCGCGTGCAATTGAATTTTCTAGCTTTTCTTGTCGCACAGGCTTGACCAAATAGCCGACAGCTGAAGTATCAAATGCCTCCAACGCATGTTCGCTGTAAGCTGTTGTAAAAATGATCGCGGGCGGTTCATCCATTTCAGTGAGATGCCTTGCCGCCTCTAGGCCATCCATTCCTGGCATGCGTATATCCATTAGCACTACATCGGGGCGTGTGGATTGCACCATTTCCACGGCCTCAATGCCATTGGTGGCCTCACCGGCATTTTGGATGTCATCAATGCTGCTTAGCATATGTGCTAGCCGGTCACGTGCTGGTGCTTCGTCATCTACGATTAATACTTTCATGTATCTGCCTCAATAGGAATATTAAATGATACCGTATAAAAGCCTTGTGCGTGGCGTATATCCATTTTACTGAAATCACCATAGGCCAATTGTAGTCGTTGCCTAATATTTTCTTGTGCCATTTTATTACCAGGACGCTTTTGGTCAATATTAATATCGCCGACTGGATTACTGATACTAAAGTATAAATCGCGGGGTGTAGAGCTTATGTCAATATTTACAGTACCACCTTGTGTGAGAGGCTCTACCCCATGGTATATGGCATTTTCAACAATTGGTTGCAAGATTAACGCTGGCACCTTGGTGTTTAAGCTTATACCTTTTTCTATTTTTAATACAACATCAAGTCGTTTCCCGAGCCGTAGTCTCTCCATATTTATATAGCGGCGTGTGAAATTTAGCTCCTCTTGCAACGGCACCTGATCTTGGTGTCCAAGCGAGGCTCGAAATAAATCCGCTAAATCCTCCACTGCTTTTTCGGCCAATTCGGGATTCGAGTGAGTCAGGCTGGCAATGGTATTCATACTATTGAACAGGAAATGTGGCCGAATGCGTGCTTGTAGGGCCTGAATTCGAGACCGAGCCTCTACTTGAATATTTGATTTCCACTGATGTTGCACATAAAAATAGCGTAGTACGATCGCAGAGACTATGGCGCTGATTGTCATATTGCGAATTAAAAAATTGCTGCTTAGCAAAGCTGGTGACATTACGGGCTGTACATTTTCAGATGGTGTAAACCACATCGCAACTAGCGTCACGATTAAAGTCACGCTAAGACTAAGTGCATAATAACTTATAGAAGCTATTGCTGGATGGAGATTCTTTAAAAAGCGGCGGCTCACACATAAGACTAAGATGTTGCCTAGTGCAATCCACTGTACAAATAAAGAAACTAGAGATAGATATACCCAAAAATCTGTACGCAATGTTCCGCCGGCTAGCGTTAAGATAAAAGCCAGTAGTTGAGCAATCAGAATTACTAGGAAGATTACACGCGTATTGCAGAAATCTGGCAAAAATGTTCGTTCTGTAGAAACAGATTCTGATTTAGTATTTTGATTGGGTTCAGTCTTGGCCACGATAGATAAGTTAAAATAAAATGTGTCGGTCGAGTCTGGTAAGCCTAATGTTATACTGTCGCTTTGTCTTGAGAAATTATTCCGATGGAAGATAAAAGCTCAAAACTATGGGGTGGTCGGTTTACAGAAGCCACAGATGAATTTGTCGAACAATTTAACGCATCTGTAGGATTTGATAAACGACTTTATAAGCAAGATATCCTTGGTTCTAAAGTGCATGCTCAAATGCTCGCACGTATTGGCGTCCTCAATAGTAAGGATAGTGACAAAATACTAAAGGCTCTAGATTCAATTGAGGCAGAAATTGAAGCAGGTTCTTTCCGTTGGGATGCCGGTTTAGAAGATGTGCATATGAATATTGAGGCACGCCTTATCGAGTTGGTGGGCGAAGCCGGTAAACGTATTCATACTGGACGTTCGCGCAATGATCAAGTGGCTACAGATGTGCGTCTGTATCTGCGTGATGCCATGGATGAAATCGATCAGCAACTAGAGAAATTGCAGGCAGCAATTTTATCGGTTGCTGAACAAGAAACCGATACCATCATGCCGGGTTTTACGCACTTGCAAGTCGCACAAGTCATCACCTTTGGACACCATATGTTGGCATGGTTTGAGATGATTCATCGCGACCGTGTGCGTTTACAACAATGTAGAGTGAGTGTAAATTTTTTACCTCTTGGTGCCGCTGCACTCGCCGGTAGCAGTTTTGCATTAGATCGTGATTATGTCGCTAAACAACTACAATTTACTGCACCCTGTCACAATAGCTTGGATGCAGTAAGTGATAGAGATTTTGCCATCGAATTTTGCGCTTTTGGGGCGATTTTATTTGCACATCTATCACGTATAGCAGAAGAATTCGTGCTGTGGACTTCTGCACAATTTAATTTTATCGAATTGCCGGATCGTTTCTGCACCGGTTCGTCCATCATGCCGCAAAAAAAGAATCCCGATGTGCCTGAACTGGTTCGCGGTAAGAGTGCACGGGTATATGCAAATTTATTTGCCTTGTTAACATTGATGAAAAGTCAGCCATTAGCCTACAACAAAGATAATCAAGAAGATAAAGAACCGTTATTTGATACTGTTGATACCGTGCACGACTGTGTTGTGGCATTTGCCAATATGCTGCCGCATATAAAAGTTAATCGTGAACGCTTGCTAGAGGCTGCTCAGCAGGGATATGCGACTGCAACCGATTTGGCCGACTATTTAGTACAGAAGAAAGTACCGTTTCGAGATGCACATGAGGTGGTCGGCAAGACAGTGAAATATGCAATCGCCCAAAATAAGCAACTTGATGAGCTTAATTTACATGAACTGCGAAAATTTAGCCCATCCATCGGGGAAGATGTATTTGATATTCTTTCCTTAAAGGGTTCTGTATCTTCAAAGAATACCTATGGTGGTACGTCACCTGCACAAGTCACTATACAGCTCAAACTCGCACATCGCCGCTTGAAAGATTTCAAATCTAAATAACTAAGCTGAAAATGTTATTACCAACATTGGAGCAGCCAGTTTCGAATGTCGGCGATTTCTTCTGAACAAACGGTGTGCGCGCAAGGATATTCTTTCCAGTAAATTTTAAAACCCTGTTGTTCAAGGAGTTCACGCGCAAGCTTCCCAAAAGCAAGCGGCACAACCTCATCATATGCACCATGGGCTAAATATATTGGCAAAGATTGATCGGCGTGCGCGGAATATTCATGTAACTCTTGCCGTAGTGGTAGGTAACAAGACATTGCTAGCAGTCCAGCAAGTCGACGCGAATAGCGTAAACCGGCGTAAAGCGTTAATGCGCCACCTTGTGAAAATCCCGCTAATACTATCCGTTGTGGTGCAATGCCTTGATTCGCTTGTTGATCGATGAGTGCATTGATTTCTGATTTGATGCGCTTAATACCTTCGCAATCTTCTTTGCTATGCATATCAAGACCATAAATGTTATACCAGGCAGGCATGCGCATATTGTTATTGAGACTAACTGCTTGTACGGGCGCATGTGGAAATATAAAACGTGCCCGGATCGAGTTGGGTAGATTTATCTGTTCAACCATAGGCTCAAAGTCATGACCATTTGCGCCAAGGCCATGTAACCAGATGATGGCACAGTCAGGATCGCCCTGAGTGTCAATTTGGATTGTAGCTAGTGTCAAGGCTATGGTGGTTTCTTGTTAATTAAAGGGTCTATACAATGGCGCCGAATAGAATCAAAGAGTACAACGATGACGCAACTCAGACTATATTTTCTTGCTTTTATGATTTCTCTTATGGCTACGGCTCTAGGCTGCGGCCAGACTGGTGATTTATATCTACCGGAAGATGATCCAAAACGAAAGTCTAAAGATCAATCCACTAATTGAGCAAACTCATAATTTGTAAAAGTTGTGCACTTTGGCCTAATTTATAGGCTCAATACTTTTTCTACTATGAATCCTTTCCAATACCGTGACAACAAACTGCTGCATGCAGAAGATGTAAACTTGCTAGAGCTAGCAAATGCCTATGGCACGCCTTGCTATGTCTATTCTAAGTCGGCTATTCAAAATAATTACCAAGCCTTTGCCAATTCGCTTCAGAATTGGCGAACGCGTATATGTTATTCGGTAAAAGCCAATTCAAATCTGGCTATATTAAACTTATTAGCCAAACTAGGCGCAGGCTTCGATATCGTCTCAATCGGTGAGCTTGAACGAGTTTTACATGCAGGAGGTGATGTTAACAAAGTAGTATTTTCTGGTGTAGCAAAGCGTACCGATGAAATACGTCGTGCGCTCGTTAAGGGGATACATTGTTTTAATATTGAGTCGACTGCAGAGCTAAAGCGTCTAGATGCCATTACGCGTGAAATGGATATACATGCCAATGTGTCATTGCGTGTAAACCCTGATGTAGATTCAAGTACGCACCCATATATTTCTACGGGCTTAAAAGAAAATAAGTTTGGTGTTGATATCGAACAGTCTTTAGATATTTATCAGAAGATTGCAAAGTGTAGTCATCTACATGCTATTGGAGTAGATTGCCATATTGGTTCACAGCTTTTGGAATTGGCGCCATTTCAAACGTGCTTTGCGAGAATATTTGAATTAATAGATCGATTATGTGAAACCGGAATTCAACTTCGGCATGTCGATGTAGGGGGAGGCTTAGGCATCCCCTATGAAAAAAGCGATAAAGCCCCAAGCCCTGCGCAATATGCACAGGTATTAGCACCATTTATGCAAGACAGAGAACTTGAATTGTTGATTGAGCCAGGTCGCGCAATTATAGGTAAAGCCGGAATTTTACTTACTCGTGTTGAACATATTAAACATACCCCTGAAAAAAACTTCGCATTAGTAGATGCCGCGATGAATGATTTCATTCGTCCATCTTTGTATTCAGCATGGCATGAAATATCTGCTGTACAAGCCAATAATATAGATGAGGCAACTTATGATGTAGTAGGTCCAGTGTGCGAGACTGGGGATTTTTTAGGTAAGGATCGACGCTTACGAATCCAAGAGGGCTGTGTATTGGCTATACACGCGGTTGGAGCTTACGGTTTTGTGATGGCCAGTAACTATAACTCACGTGTTCGAGCCGCAGAAGTGTTGGTTGATGGTGATCAGGCTTGGTTAATACGTCGGCGCGAGACTATTGATCAATTGTTTGCCAATGAAATCATTCCAAGTTAATGCAACGCTTACTTGAACCAGAGTTAATGGATGATGCTACACAGGCAGTTGCCTATGCGAGTGCTGATTTTGAGGCTGCGCATAGCGCGATAGTGGGACACTTTCGGCGCGTATTCCCATATGTTGAATCCCTGCACACCGTATTGGATCTTGGTTGTGGATCAGCTGATATTGCTATCCGATTCGCACGCATGTATCCAGATTGCAAAATAGATGCTGTCGATGGTGCACAAGCTATGTTAAAGCAAGCGCAGCTTGTTATTGAACGTGAGTCCTTGAAGGATAGAATCGCTGTTTATTTATACCGCTTACCAAACTGTAAGTTACCGAGTAAAAGTTACGATGCTATTGTGTCAAATAGCCTCTTACATCATCTGCACGAGCCTCAGCATTTATGGTCAAGTCTACGAAAATTTGCCACAGCTAAAACCGCTATCTTTATATGTGACCTATTTCGACCTGTTTCATCGCTATCTGCAAGCCACCTCGTCGAACAGTACGCAAGTGGTGAGCCCGATATTTTACGCCGTGATTTTTATAACTCACTCTTAGCTGCATTTACCCTCGATGAGGTGCATGACCAATTAAGTGCTGCAGATTTGCATGGTTTGCAGGTGGAACAAATAAGTGATCGGCACATGCTTATTTATGGTCATCTGCAATGAATACAAACCTAAACAATACATACGGTTTACCAAGTGACTCAGAAATTATTAATTTATTTAAGAGTATTCATAGTATTGCAGTGATAGGTTTATCCCCAAAGTCGAATAGACCAAGTCATCGAGTAGCCCAGAATATGCAAGAGTTTGGTTTTGATATTATTCCTGTACGCCCCGCGGTAACAGAAATATTAGGGGAAAAGGCCTATAGTTCATTGCAAGAAATCCCATTTCTAGTTGATTTGGTTAATATATTTCGCGCACCAAAGTATGTAGCAGATATTACTGATCAATGTATAGACAAAAAAATTAAGGCAATTTGGTTGCAAGAAGGTGTTGTAGATGTAGGAAGTGCAAGCAAAGCCTACAATGCAAATGTTTTCACGGTAATGGATAAGTGTATTTACAAAGAGTATATGCGTTTAATGAAGTAGCATTTGCAGTGCTCTAATAAAACTTCCTAATCTAAAGGTTTAATTTGCACTTTGTAACTTTTCACAAGATTATAGTTGTTATGCAATTACAATTTGCAAAAATGCACGGATTAGGTAATGATTTCGTTATCTTTGATGCTGTTCATCAAGATGTGCAACTTTCTAGTGAACAATTACGTTGGATTGCAGATCGAAGATTAGGTGTAGGATGTGATCAAATTTTAGTCGTTAGACCTGCAAGCGATGTCGATGTCGACTTTAATTATCAGATCTTCAACAGCAGTGGAGAGGAAGTTGAGCATTGCGGAAATGGTGCGCGTTGCATTGGTAAATTTCTATTGCTCAATGGATTAACAAGTAAGAGTTCAATCAATATTAAAACAATTAGTGGTGTATATAGTATCTATCTTCGTGATAACGGTCTTGTTACTGTCGATATGGGTGCGCCTATATTTGAACCAAAAGAAATCCCGTTTACAGCTACAAAAACTTCACCAAGCTATAAGCTTGATGTCGAAGGACAGCAGGTTGAAATAGGCGCAGTTTCTATGGGTAACCCACATGCAGTAATTCGAGTTGATGATATTAACAATGCACCCGTCACCACCTTAGGCCCCAAAATAGAAACACACTCAATGTTTCCAAATAAAACCAATGTCGGTTTTATGCAGGTACTGGATTCGCAGCACATTTCTTTGCGCGTTTTCGAGCGGGATGTGGGCGAAACTAGCGCATGTGGTACTGGAGCATGTGCCGCTGTTGCAGTTGGACAGGCTCAGAACCTACTCGATGCTGAGGTAGCCGTAGAGTTACCTGGCGGCAGCTTGCAAATTGAGTGTAAACACTCAAGTGGGTCAGTATTTATGACTGGTCCTGCACAATTAAGTTTTGAGGGGAGCCTAACTCTATGACCACACAGACGAAACCAGATATAGCCGCAAGTGATGACCTAACAGAATCTAAATCTAAGCTCACTCGCGAAAATGTGGCCCGCTATTTACGCACACATAGTGACTTCTTTATGCATCATGCTGAGCTAATTGAAACACTTGCTATTCCACACGAAACAGGTGAGGCTGTTTCGCTGGTTGAGCGTCAGGTGGAGTTACTTCGTAATAAAAATAAAGAATTAGATCGTAAACTGCACCAACTCATCACTGTAGCTAAAGATAATGAGAGAGTAAATCGTCGGTTACACACATTGGCATTAGCTATTGTCTCAGTTAAAGGATTTGATGAAACATTAAATAATATCCAGGAGTTACTGCATACCGATTTTCCGGGTACTAAAGTTCATATTCGCTTGTTTGATGTGTTACCTAGTACCAATGCTCAAGAGTGTGTGCGTATCGAAACCTCTTTATTGAAAACCAAGTTAGTGCAGGACCTGTTTTCGAGTCGTCGTCGAGGAGTGGCATTTTTAACTAAACGCCAAATTGAAAATGTATTTATGCTGGAAGAAGGTAGGAAACCAATTCTATCTGCTGCAGCAGTAGCTCTAAAGAAACATCAACATCTCGGCGTGTTGTTATTAGGCAGCACGGATGCAAATCGTTTTCAAAGTGGTATGGGCACATTATTTTTAGGTAACTTAGGCGAAATCATCGGCGCAAAGCTACAGCAATTTACCACTGCTTAGTCCTATTTACGATTGTTGGTGTAAGTTGTAGCATTGCGTTATAAACAAAACAAAATAATAGTTCTTGGAATCAAACTATAGCAATTTGTAACCAGTTAGCCAGATTTACACTAGTATCATCGTAATTACATATGTATAAATTTCCATCTATAAGGAATTAATGTTAACGTAGTTATTACTCAATTCTCATATAAGTGTGGTTATGGCAATCGTAATTAGCCCAACAAGCACTCAAGAACTCATCCACCGGTATTTACGTTATCTCCATGACGAGCGCAGATATTCCGCCGCGACTATAGAAAACTATCAGCGCGATATTCTTCAATTCATAGAGTTTATAAATGCTATTAATGTAACAGATTGTTGTGAGGTAGATAGTTTGCATGTACGAAACTTTGCTGGTTCGCGTCGACGCCGAGGCATTTCGGCGCGCAGTTTGCATCGCTCACTTAGCGCCATCAGAGGCTTTTATAATTTTTTGCAGCGTGAACACTTTATTGAAAATAATCCGGTTGCAGATGTGAGTGCGCCACGCATGGAGAAAAAACTACCTGATCTATTAGATGTAGACGAAATCAATCGCTTACTCACCGAGGGTCCGCAAAATCCTCTTAGGCTAAGAGACCATGCCATGATGGAGTTAATGTACTCATCAGGTTTACGACTGGCTGAATTAGTCAATCTAAATATCGGTGCTATTGACCTATCTCAAGGTCAAGTACATGTGTTGGGGAAAGGTAATAAATCTAGATATTTACCCATAGGCGCAGCAGCATGCAAAGTGCTTAGACGTTGGTTAGAGGCACGACCCAATATCGTTGCAGAAAATGAACTAGCCGTGTTTGTAAATAATCGTGGTAAGCGATTATCACCACGTGCCGTACAACAACGTTTGGCACAATTGGCTAGAGAACAAGGTCTGGATAAACACGTACATCCACACATGTTACGGCATTCATTTGCAAGTCACTTGCTAGAGTCCAGTGGCGATCTTCGTGCAGTGCAAGAATTGTTGGGACACGCCGATATAAGCACTACGCAAATCTATACCCATCTAGACTTTCAGCATCTTGCACAAGTTTATGACCGCACTCACCCGCGCGCCAAAAAGACACATCAAACTGAAGAGTCAACGTCTCAAGACAAATAAGCCACACTTTTGATCTAGTAATTACTTTTAGTGATTTTTAATCTGACCTTGAAAAAGATCAGTCGTATCCTCATGTACAATGTTCGCATTAAAATTTAACTAACTCATCACATAAATCATGGAACAATTCAAAGGTACTACGATTATCTCTGTGCGACGAGATGGCAAAGTGGCACTAGGTGGAGATGGCCAGGTTTCACTTGGCAACACCATAATGAAGGGCAATGCGTGTAAAATTCGTCGCCTTTATGAAAATAAAGTAATCGCAGGTTTTGCTGGTGGCACGGCAGATGCATTTACTTTATTTGAGCGATTTGAAGCTAAGCTTGAACAACATAATGGCCAACTTGCACGTGCTGCAGTAGAGCTTGCTAAAGATTGGCGCACCGATCGCATGTTGCGCAGATTGGAAGCACTGCTGGCAGTAGCTAATGAATCGACTTCGCTTATTATTTCAGGCAATGGCGACGTGATTGAACCCGAAGACGCCCTGGTTGCGATTGGCTCAGGCGGGCCTTACGCACAAGCTGCTGCAAAAGCCATGTTGGAAAATACTGAATTAAGTGCCAAAGAGATTGTGGAAAAGGCTTTAAATATTGCAGCTAGCATTTGCATTTATACGAATACAAATATTGCAATCGAAGAATTATAGGCCTCATATTACTAAGCTGTTAACAGAAAAAATAAAAATACCTTATGTCAAACATGACCCCACGAGAAATCGTTCAGGAGCTCGATAAGCATATCGTTGGACAAGATGAAGCCAAACGCGCAGTAGCCATTGCATTGCGTAACCGATGGCGTCGTCAACAATTAGCAGAAGAGCTACGCATGGAAGTTACCCCAAAAAATATTTTAATGATGGGCCCTACGGGCGTCGGTAAAACCGAAATCGCACGCCGTTTGGCACGCCTTGCAAATGCGCCTTTTATTAAAGTTGAAGCGACTAAATTTACTGAGGTTGGCTATGTAGGAAAAGAAGTCGATTCCATCGTTCGGGATCTTGTGGATACTTCAGTAAAAATGACGCGTGAAGTTGAAATGGATAAAGTGCGTTATCGTGCGGAAGAAGCTGCAGAAGAGCGCATATTGGATGTGCTAGTGCCACCTAGAGTTGATCCCAATGCGGATAGGACACCGGAATTTGCTAGTGAAACACGGCAGAAGTTTCGCAAAAAATTACGTGAAGGTAATTTAAACGATACTGAAATAGAGATCGACGTGGCTGCAACTCCTGTGGGTGTAGAAATTATGACCCCTCCAGGCATGGAGGAAATGGCGAGTCAACTGCAAGGTATGTTTCAAAATTTAAGTACTGGTAGAAAGAAGACGCGCAAAATGCGCATCGAAGATGCCATGAAGGCGCTAACTGATGAAGAGGCGCATAAATTAATTAATGAAGAAGAACTAAAAGCAACGGCGCTAGAAAATGTGGAACAAAATGGTATCGTGTTTCTAGATGAAATCGATAAAGTTGCCAAACGCGGTGAAACCAGCGGTGCAGATGTCTCACGTGAAGGTGTACAACGTGATTTATTGCCTTTAGTAGAAGGCTGTACCATCAATACTAAATACGGCATGGTGAAATCAGATCATATTTTGTTTATTGCTTCCGGTGCATTTAATGTAGCCAAACCATCCGATCTCATCCCAGAACTGCAAGGTCGTTTACCGATCCGGGTAGAACTTAAAGCGCTGACTACGGATGATTTCGTGCGAATTTTGACCGAGCCGGATGCCTCATTGACTGAGCAATACTCAGCCTTATTGGCAACTGAAGGAGTGACACTAAATTTTGCTGAAGATGGCGTACGTAAAGTTGCGCAAATTGCACATGATGTAAACGAGTCTACCGAAAACATTGGTGCGCGAAGATTGCATACCGTTATGGAGCGATTATTAGAAAAAATTTCGTTTTCAGCACCCGATGAAAGCGGAGAAAAAATAATTGTGGATGCAGATTACGTGGATGAGAATATTGGCGAGTTAGTTAAGGATGTAGATTTGAGTAGATACATACTATAGGTAAAAATATAAAGGCTTTAATATTTTGGCAAAACAAAATCCAACCGAAATTCAATTACATCAAAAATCGCGCATACTAGAGATCACGTTTGATGACGGCAAACAGTTTAAGCTTCCTTGTGAGTACCTGCGCGTGTATTCGCCCTCTGCAGAAGTTGCAGGTCATGGTCCGGGTCAAGAAGTGTTACAAATAGGCAAAGAAGATGTGTCAATTAATGCCATTGAGTCGGTAGGAAATTACGCCGTACAGCTAGTATTTGACGATAATCATGATACTGGTATCTATACTTGGGATTATTTGTACGAGTTAGGCGTAAACCAAGAAGATAAATGGCAAAAATACCTAGACCGTCTAAAAGAAGCCGGCTACGAACGTAAAGCTAGTAGCGAATAAACCGCATCATCTTGTATTAGAATCACTTAGAATAGTCTCTCTAAACCAGCGCATTGATGAGCGCTAACACTATTAATCACAGTCTAGAATAGCAAACACGCACGCCATGGAAGAAAAACGTACCCATTTCGGTTACCAAGACGTTACACCTGAAGAAAAAACTCAAAAAGTCGAAGCGGCGTTTGATTCTGTGGCAGGCAAATACGATGTCATGAATGATGTCATGTCATTTGGTCTACATCGTGTATGGAAGCGTTATTTTGTCCACATAGCAAACATTCGCCCAGATCACCAAATTCTAGATTTAGCTGCTGGCACTGGGGACATCACCGCTCTGCTTGCTCCAAAATTGAGCGGTAAAGGTGCAATCATCATGTGTGACGCAAATGTAGCTATGTTAGAACATGGACGTCAGCGTTTAATTGATCGCAGCTTGTTTAAAAATATCCACTATATTCAAGCTAAAGCCGAAGACTCGCCTTTTATGGAAAATTATTTTGATCGTGTGACACTTGCCTTTGGGTTGCGCAATTTTACTAATAAAGACCAAGCGCTGCGTTCAATTTTTAGTTTAGTAAAACCAGGTGGACAATTATTAATTTTAGAATTTTCTCAACCGCAACAATGGATGCGTGGAATGTACGACATGTACTCGTTTAAATTTTTACCTCGTATAGGGCAAATTATTGCCAAGGATGCCAAAAGTTATCAGTACTTGGCTGAGTCAATACGTAAGCATCCCAATCAAAAATCACTACAGTCTATGTTAGAAGCAGCTGGTTTTGAACAATGTGATTTTCTCAATCTTAATGGGGGGATCGTTTGTATACATCGTGGTTATAAGCTTACGGCATAAATAATTATATGCTACTTAAGTTCATTAACAATTCGATTAAAAAATACTTTGATAGTGATCCTGAAGTTTCCGCCCAACTTCATGAGCTAGAAGGTCAAAAAATATTGCTTGAAGTAACCGATCTAAAAAAAGAATTTCTTATTACTCCAATAAACTCCTCAATCATCGTAACGGATTATCAAGATGATGAAGCTGTAAAAGAGGTCGCCACAACTATTCATGCCAATGTAATTACATTGTTACGTTTAGCAATAGGCGCGGATTATCAATCCATGTTGAATAATGCCACATTAAAAATTGATGGCGATGTGGAATTGGCAAATCGGTTGCGTACAATTTTTATGAATGTTGATATTGATTGGGAAGAAGTGGCTTCTAAATATGTTGGTGATGCGCTAGCGTATAAATTAGGTGTACTTACACGACGCACAAAAAGCTATAAGCAGCGATCTATTGAAAATTTTCGTTTAGACGTAAGGGAGTACATGCAAGAAGAATCTCGTATTGTTCCCACAAGAATAGAAATCGAACGATTTCTAAATGATGTAGATGCGCTTGATGCAGATATTGATCGCCTTGAAGCACGTCTGCGCCGCCTTGCCCAGGCGTATAGCCAGTAAAAAGCTATGCGCTATATACGGTTGTTCTTTCGAATCTTACACATTAATGTCGTATTGGTTCGGCATGGTTTAGAAGAGGTGCTGTTGGCAGTACCTCTCTTTCGTCCCATCCGCTTTTTACTTTTTTTATTGCCCTGGCACTGGTTTCGTAAAGTTGAGATCTCCCATGGTGCTCGCATACGTCGCGCCCTAGAAGACTTGGGGCCAATCTTCGTAAAGTTTGGTCAAGCTTTGTCTACGCGCCGCGATTTACTCTCTGAAGACATCGCGAATGAACTTGCCAAGCTACAAGATCAGGTGCCACCGTTTTCTGGTGAAGTGGCAAGAGAAATAGTAGAAAAAGCACTTAAAGAACCTGTGCATAAAACGTTTGCTGATTTTAGTATAGAGCCTTTGGCTTCAGCTTCGATAGCTCAAGTGCATGCTGCGAGACTCCATAATGGTAAAGAGGTGGTAGTTAAGGTCCTGCGCCCTGGAATCGAAAGACAGGTGCGTAGAGATTTAGAGCTAATGCATGCACTTGCATCTATTGCACATCGTTATTGGGAAGACGGGCGCAGGCTTCGACCCAAAGAAGTGGTACAAGAATACGAGCAAATTGTCATGGATGAATTGGATTTAATGCGCGAAGCAGCAAATGCTAGTCAGTTGCGCAGAAATTTTGAAAATTCTTCTGATCTCTATGTACCAGAGGTTTATTTTGACTTATGCCGGCGTAATGTAATGGTACTTGAACGTATTCGAGGAATTCCAGTTAATGATATTGAAGCATTACGTAAACATGGAATAAACCTTAAAAAATTATCAGATCGTGGTAGTCATATCTTTTTTACTCAAGTTTTTAGACACAATTTTTTTCATGCAGATATGCACCCCGGCAACATTTTTGTTTCATATGAGAATCCAGAAGATCCAAAATATGTAGGTGTTGATTTTGGCATCATGGGCACTTTGTCACCATTGGATCAGCGCTATTTAGCAGAAAATCTTCTGGCTTTTTTAAATCGTGATTACCGTAGAGTTGCGGAACTGCATTTAGAATCAGGGTGGGTGCCATCGGATACACGTGTAGATCAATTTGAATCTGCTATTCGCACTGTATCTGAACCAATTTTCCAACGACCTTTGAGTGAAATTTCATTTGGAAATTTATTAGTGCGACTTTTTCAAACGGCTCGACGTTTTAATATGGAAGTACAACCACAATTAGTATTGCTACAAAAGACGCTCTTAAATATTGAGGGTTTGGGTAGACAATTAGACCCCGATCTGGATCTCTGGAAAACGGCTAAACCATTTCTTGATCGTTGGATGAGTGAGCAAGTGGGTGTTCGTGCACTAGCAGCAGGAATACGCAAACAGTTACCTCGAATGGCAGAGCGTTTACCAGAAATACCAGACTTGGTTTATTCAACCATGAAAAAGTTTGAACAAGGACAAGCAGAGCTAGAATGGCATAGTCAAGAATTGGAATCTATTCGAAAAGAAATAAAAAAATC
>CAJHZF010000080.1_pt1 | contig 32666 bp, 32 predicted proteins | sample 9198891 | NCBI WGS metagenome assembly CAJHZF01 (sample SAMEA7708349, study PRJEB35096) | sediment metagenome | biome: marine neritic benthic zone biome [ENVO:01000025]; feature: sediment [ENVO:00002007]; material: shallow marine sediment [ENVO:03000034] sea grass bed [ENVO_01000059] ...
CAACATCTAATTACAATTAAGCAACCAGACAGCTCAAAACCTGAACAAGATACATTGCATTATCGTGCAATATCTGATTTTGCACAGATTATGCCGGTTTGATTGCTAATTATTATCCGCGTTTCCAACGTTTGAAACGTTTTTTGCAGTATTTCAGTAAAGTTTCATAATCAGGAAAATACAAGTCATAATCGTCTTCTGCTGGCGAGTCAAATTCACAATAGTCATTGGAGTGATCACGACAGATTTGAGGGCGCGCATCGTAAATTCCACAACCACCATCATCTTGAAGATGTGTGCAGCGGGCGGACACCATCATCCACCAACCTTCATCGTCTTTATAAACCTCAACACCTTCATGTGACACCTGCCAGAGCATATGTTCGTAATCTACCTTGCTTTTAGGTGCAGAAAGTTCTTCGGTTACATAGGTGCAGCAATACGAATTAGTGCAATAGCCACATTTGTTTTCTGCGGTAATTTCAACACCAGGCTCTAATTTTACTTTTATATCTGCTAATCGTTCCATTTATAAACAAAAGAAGTTCATGGGCAAGTGCATTATAAACATGCTTTTACATTGATGGAATAAACTAAGATTTTGCTAAATAGTGGCTAATTTTTTAGTCAGGATGAGATTCATCCCATGCAAAAGCACAATCTAACTCAGCGCGTATTACACGTAAGCCGCTTAACCCACGATCTGCTAATATATGTATAGGTGTTTGATTTTGGAAACGTTTGTGTGGTGTGTGCATCCATACAATAGCCATATGTGCATTACGAGGGAAACTAGTTCGTAATGCATCTGCAATTCCAGCAATGTGTTCTATTCGTTCTATGATTTCACAAGTATCTGGTAAAGGATCGCCATCACGAAACCGTTCTAAGTGTCGTGTGCGAGTGTTTGTAGGAAGTGCCAATATACTTATTGCATCTTTTCCAGATAGGCCCCACTCATCTAGAATGCGCATTATATGTTTTGTTATTTGAACTTGCTCATCTTGTGTGTAAGAAGACATATAAATAATATGAGTAATAGGAATTGAGTTTGTGAGCAATGTAACCTATTTGCCTATCTCATTCTTCCTTATGTGGTTTCTTGTTTGGATGTTTGAATTTAATTACCGTAGATGTTTTTGGTTCATCGACAAAATGTGGCCTGTCTTTATTTTCAATTCCAGATTTATCAGCCAGTTCACGTTCACGCGCAGCTATTAAGCTGAAACAATCGCGAATATCCTTTATTGTTTGTTCGCTCAACGGGTGACGCATACCTGGGTGAGGTGTTGTATCTTTTACTATTTGCGCAAGTAGCTTGCGCATAACTATTAATATACGTTGTTCTTTGCTTCTTGTAGACATGTAAAGATTAGGAAATTTATTTTATTAAATGGACTATGTAGCCAAATACTGAATATTCAATCAGCTACAGCCTAGCAGATTCTACTGTATATACCATCGATCCAATTATATTTAATGCTGTATTGTAAGTATCTACTTAGATATCTGTAGAATTTGGGTTAGTATCTTAATTGACAATCTAAACCGACTATTCATATAGCAGGAGAAAAAGAATGCACCAAGCATTATTTTCAATTGGCCAAGTTATAGTGCATAAAAAATTTAATTATCGCGGTGTGATTTTTGATGTGGATGCGAAATACAATGGTACGGAAGAGTGGTATGAACGTGTGGCAAAATCTAGGCCTCCTAAGGATAAGCCTTGGTATCATGTCCTGGTAGATGGACAACTCATGACAACATATGTAGCCGAAAGACATTTAGAGCTTGATGCTAGCCCTGAACCGATTACTCATCCTCTTACTGAAGATTATTTTGATTGTTTTGAGGGGGGTGTGTATCGAAACTTTCGAATACATAACTAATATGCTTAAGTCTATTACGTCATTTATACAAGATAAGATATCATCACAGCAAGACGCTATGGATGATGAGCACTTGATGCATTTAGCAGCCGCGGGATTGTTATTAGAAGTGAGTCGTGCAGATTTCGATATCCAAGATGAAGAACTAAAGATTATTGCAAAGGCATTACAACAAAGGTTTGATTTTACTAATAAAGAAGTACAAAACTTGATTAATTTAGCACTGACTGAACAAGAGCATCATGTTTCTATTTATCCGTTTGTAAAAATAATAAACCAGAGCTGTACTCCAGAAGAAAAAAAGATATTGTTGCAAGATCTATGGCGTATTGCTTATGCCGACAATAAATTAGATAAATACGAAGATTATCAAATAAGAAAGATAGCCGATTTGCTGTACTTGTCGCACAGCGATTTTATCCAAACTAAACTGAATGTATTGGGAGCTTAGGACAAGAACAAAAAGGGTGCAAAAGGCACCCTTTTTGTTTATACCATGCTTTTTAAGCCTTTAAGAGGTAAGACTTTAACCCCCTTGCTAGCTGGCTTTGCTTTAAACATCATTTCTTCACCAGTGAAAGGATTGATGCCTTTGCGAGCTTTTCTGGCAGGCTTTTTAATAACTTTGATTTTTAATAAGCCTGGCAAATTAAATAATCCGGAACCGCGAGGCTTTAATTCTCTAGCAATTAAACCTTCTAGTGATTCAAGAACAGCTGCAACTTGCTTACGAGTAAGGGTCGTGTCAGTGGCAATATGATTCAGGATTTCTGATTTGGTTGGTGGTTTCTTAACAGAAGAAGAATTTTTAGTAGCGGCCATGCATAAGTCCTATAGTCATTGATAATCAAAAATTAGTGCGGGCGTATGATCAAGCACTGAGCAAAAAAATACAATAGTAACAGTTAAAAAAAGTGAGATGAGATAGTCACTTCTATATATTTCCAGTTTTTTTATTGTATCTAAAAAATCTGGGCTGTCATCCTTTTTCTATATTTAGGCTTTTTGAGCCTAGGATGTGCTTTTACAAAAACGATATAAGGCTATTTCGCCAAGTAGATTCGGGAACAATTTGATCCCCAAGCTATGGCGATGTGCATAGTCTACTGCAGTACGTTGTATAATTTTTATACTTTGTTTTCGACATAAGTTTTCAAAATCATTGATTGAGCACAGATGAATATTTGGTGTGTCGTACCACTCATTTGGAAGCGTTCGCGTCACAGGCATATGGCCACCTAATCCAAGCTGCAAACGACTTTTCCAATATGCCATGTTGGGGAATGTAACGATTCCTTCTCTGCCTATGCGCATCATTTGCTTTAATAACTTTTCGGGGTATTGAATCGCTTGTAGTGTTTGTGTCATCACGACATAGTCGAATGAGTTTTCATCAAAAAATTCAGTGATACCTTCGTCGAGGTTAGTTTGAATAACTTGTACTCCTTTAACTATACATTGAAGTATGTTTGTTACATCAATCTCTAAACCATAGCCAGTTACATTACGAGTGTTTTTTAGATGACTCAGTAAAGTGCCATCACCACAACCTAAATCTAGAATTCGAGTATTAGGCTTGATCCATTCGCAGATTATCTCTAAATCAGGGCGTAATGTTTCATTCATATCTTAATCATATCCATGTACGTATGGAGAGCTCCATGATATTCGGGTATAACTGTCAGAAATGCGTCATGCCCAAGTTCAGCATCAATTTCTAAATAACTCACTTCTTTTTTTGCGGCAATTAACGCATGTACGATTTCTCGTGAACGCGAGGATGAAAATCTCCAGTCGCCGGTAAATGAAACAACTAAAAAGTTAGCATTTGTTTTATTAAATGCTTGAGATAAATCATGATCAAATTCTAGTGCGGGATCAAAATAATCTAACACCTTAGTCATAAGCAGATAGGTATTTGCATCAAAGCGGTCTACAAAAGACTTACCTTGATAACGCAAATAACTTTCAACCTGAAATTCTACGTCAAAACCAAAATTAAGTTTTCCCTCACGCAAATCACGACCAAATTTTTCTCGCATCGCATCATCAGAAAGATAGGTTATGTGTCCAAGCATACGAGCAAGCATTAATCCTTGGCGTGGAATAGTGTCATGTTCGTAATATCGCCCTTGATGAAAATTAGGGTCAGAAAATATGGCTTGTCGTGCAACCTCGTTAAAAGCAATATTTTGTGCAGTGAGTTTAGGTGCTGCCGCAATTACCAATGCATTTTGTAAGCGATCTGGAAAGTCGATAGCCCACTGCATCACCTGCATACCACCTAGACTTCCACCAATTACTGCTGCCCATTGTTGAATGCCCAACTCATCGGCCAGATAGCTCTGACTTAGAACCCAATCATGGACCGTCACCAGCGGAAAGTCTGGTCCATATGGCTTTCCTGTATCAGGGTTAGTAGTTACGGGTCCACTGCTGCCTTTGCAGCCACCTAGATTGTTTGGGCAGACGATAAAAAATCGATTAGTATCAAATGGCTTGCCAGGCCCGATACAGTTGTCCCACCAGCCCGGTTTGCGATCTTCCATACTAAAGTAGCCGGCCGCATGTTGGTCTCCTGAAAGGGCGTGACAAATTAATAGCGCATTATTTTTATCATGGTTTAATTCACCATAGGTTTCGTAAGCGAGGGTGAATTCAGGCAGCGATCGGCCGCAATCAAGAGATAAGAATTTCTTGATTGTTTTGTATTTAGTCTCAACGAGACCTACAGAATCCACCGGAATAGTGTCTGGCATGTTTATAACGCTTTTACCTTTTTTTGAAGTGTAATGAGTGCATACCATGTACGCAATCATTTAATGATTAATAAAATCTCAAAGCTATATCGAGTGCAAAAATATTTTTACACAATATAGAGCGACTAAAACAACGAAAGTTGAGAGATCAAACATACCAATTGGAGGTATGAGCTTTCTGGCGGGGCGAATTAAAGGCTCGGTTATCGAGCGCAATACTGAAGCAAGCGGATTATTTTGTGCATGCAGGTGTGGAGCAATCCAACTGATTATTACAAGAATAATGATAGCGAAAATAAATAAATTGATCACTAAATCAATTAGTCCAAAAATAACAGGCACTATTAAAGAGACTAGCATTATTTTTTTTCCAGCGAGCAATCCACGGATAAATAGTTCTGCAAATTTAAGAAAAATTATTACTACTAGTGCTGCTGTATCTAAACGCCCAATACTAGGGATCCATTTTCTAAGTGGTTTTAAAATAGGACTAGTGATAGTCAAGATAAATTGTGAAAAGGGGTTATAAAAATCTGCATGAGTAAGGCCCAGCAACATTCGTATGATGACTGCATAAATATATAATGTAATTGAAATGTGTATTAGAAAATCAAATACATTAAGTAATGGGTTCATATTTACTTTGTATTATTTGAATCTATTACTGCGTTAACTCGAGCAAGTTGTTGCGCTCTTTGTGCAGCATTTGTAATTGCTGTATGAATGATATTTTTAACATCACCTTGTTTAAGTGTTTCGATTGCTGCTTCTGTGGTGCCCCCTTTTGAGGTTACGGCGCGACGCAATTCTTGTGGCGATTTGCCGCTTTTTTCAATTAATTTCGCTGCGCCCGCTGCCGTGTGGATTGTTAGTTGACGAGCTTGTGCCTCATTCAAGCCTAGTGATTGACCAGCTTCTAGCATCGCTTCAATTAGGTAAAAGAAGTAGGCTGGACCACTGCCAGAAACTGCAGTAACCACATCAAGCATCGACTCTTCTTCAAACCATAAAGTTGAGCCCACACTGCTGAGAATACTTTCTGCATATTCTCGTTGCTTGGGTGACACTTCTTCATTTGCATAAAGTCCAGTTGTGCCAGATTGCACTAAAGCAGGTGTGTTTGGCATGCAACGCACAATAGGCAGTTCACCGCCAAGCCAGTCATCAATGTCTTTGACTAGTATGCCTGCGGCTATGGAAATTATTAGTGGACGTGTGGATTGGCATTGTGCTGCAATTTTTTCACAAGCTAAGCGCATAGTTTGTGGTTTTACTGCTAATACAACTATATCCGCGAGATTGAGTGCCGCTTCTGTTTGCGAGAAAATATTACAGCTTGTGAAATGTTTCTCTAATTTTGCACATATTGCAGGGTCAGTATCTATTATAGTTATGTTTTCAGCTAACCAACCGCCATCAAGTAAACCACCCACTAAGGCTTGTCCCATGTTGCCTCCGCCTATAAAAGCAATTTTCAAGTTTTCTAGAAATTGATTCACTTATTTAGTCGTTCGTTTCCCAAAAATAGCAGTACCTACACGAACAATAGTAGCGCCTTCGGCAATTGCCGGTTCTAGATCTCCACTCATGCCCATTGATAATGTATCAAGATTGAGTCCTAAATGGTTTAACTGCTCAAGCTGTTGTCGCAGTTGTGCAAATCGTTTACGTAGTTCATTAGTATCGCTGCAAACTTGAGGAATTACCATCAGACCTCGTAATTTAACATGCGGAAGGTTCAACACAGATTTAGCCAAGCTTTGCACTTGTTCCATTGGCACACCAGATTTTGTGGCTTCATTATCAATATTTACTTGTATACATATCTGAATGGGAGGTAATGATGTTGGTCGCTGTGCATTTAGCCGATCAGCGATTATCATGCGATCGACGCTATGTACCCAGTCAAAATTTTCTGCTATTTGTTTAGTTTTATTTTTTTGAATAGGACCTATGAAATGCCAATGTATTTCTTTGTCAGACAAAGTAGTAATTTTTTCGATTGCCTCTTGTACGTAATTTTCACCAAATTCTCGTTGGCCATGTGCAATGGCCTCTAATATATCACTCACTGGTTTTGTCTTGCTTACCGCCAAAATACGAGTGCTTCCAGGTTCGCGCTGATATTTGGATTCTAGCTTTTGTATGTTCGCCCTAAGAGTAACGAGCCGAGTGCCTATTGTTGAATGCATAGAATCTTAATTTATTTAGTCTGCGCTCTCTTTAAGCGGTAAATTTTTATAAATAGGCTGAAGTTGTAATTAGCTAATTTCCTCCGTCTGCGATCTTATCAGCTAGCAGCTAGTCGTATGAATGATTCGGCTCGTCGAGAATAGTCCCGAACCTGCATATCAACCGCATGACACTACCGATATTATCCTCCTAGCCCAGATATTTATGCCTCTAACTAACTGAGGTGGGATGGGTTAATACAAGGAGTTTTTATACACCACGCTTGTTCAACAGAGCTAGATTAAGGAGTATTCGTGGACATTTCTCAGTTACTTGCCTTTAGTGTCAAAAATGGCGCATCCGATTTACATCTTTCCGCTGGTGTGCCACCCATGATTCGAGTAGATGGTGATGTTAGACGCATCAATGTACCTGCAATGGAACATCGTCAAGTTCATGAAATGGTTTATGACATCATGAACGATAAACAACGCAAAGACTACGAAGAATATTTAGAAACAGATTTTTCATTTGAAATTCCTGGCTTGGCACGCTTTCGAGTTAATGCCTTTATTCAAAATCGCGGAGCCGGGGCCGTGTTTCGAACTATCCCTAGCAAAATTCTTACACTTGAAGAATTAGGCTGCCCGAAAATTTTTCAAGAAATCGCCAGCTACCCACGCGGTATTGTCTTAGTTACCGGGCCAACAGGCTCAGGTAAGTCAACAACACTTGCTGCGATGATGGATCATAAAAATGAAAACGAGTATAGCCACATTTTGACAATTGAAGATCCAATCGAATTCGTTCATGAAAGTAAAAAAAGTCTCATTAACCAACGTGAAGTACATCGCGACACTTTGGGTTTTAACGAAGCACTGCGTTCCGCCTTGCGTGAAGACCCCGATACCATTCTGGTTGGAGAATTGCGTGATTTAGAAACCATTCGATTGGCATTGACAGCAGCAGAGACAGGGCACCTGGTGTTTGGGACTTTACATACAAGTTCTGCAGCGAAGACTATTGACCGTATAGTTGATGTATTTCCCGGAGCAGAAAAAGATATGGTGCGTTCAATGCTATCGGAATCATTGCGCGCAGTAATTTCGCAGACACTATGTCGCAAAATTGGCGGTGGTCGTGTGGCTGCACATGAAATCATGATTGGTACACCGGCAATTCGAAATCTTATTCGCGAAGATAAAGTTGCACAGATGTATTCTGCTATACAAACTGGAAATTCGGTTGGTATGCAAACGCTAGATCAAAATTTAAAAGAGATCGCGGCAAAAGGACTTATTGCGCGTGAAGAAGCGCGACGTAAGGCAACAAATAAAGATGATTTTTAATAATGTCATGTAACAATTTAATTAAGGAATTTACATATGGATAGAGATAAGGCAATAAGCTTTATGCATGACTTGTTGCGTAACCTCCTTACCAAAGGAGGTTCAGATTTATTTATCACAGTTGGTGCGCCACCCTCTATGAAAATAGATGGCAAGATGGTGCCAGTGACGAATCAACCACTTACCTCTAGCCATGCCCAAGTGTTGGTTCGCTCCATCATGAACGATAAGCAATCAAGAGAGTATGAGGAAACACAAGAATGTAACTTTGCAATTAGTCTTCCAAATGTTTCTCGATTTCGTGTTAATGCTTTTGCGCAACGCGGTAGCCCTGGCATGGTTTTACGTGTGATTAACTCCGAGATCCCAAAGTTTGAAAGCTTGAGACTGCCTCCAATTTTACGCGATGTCTCAATGACTAAACGAGGACTGGTAATTTTTGTAGGGGGAACAGGCAGTGGTAAATCTACTTCATTAGCGGCTATGGTGGGTTACCGTAATGAAAATAGTTTTGGACATATTGTCACTATAGAAGATCCAATTGAATTTGTGCATAAGCATAAAAATTGCATTATTACTCAGCGCGAGGTTGGTGTGGATACAGCCGACTACGATATCGCGCTCAAAAACACCTTGCGACAAGCACCCGATGTAATTCTTATTGGTGAGATACGCGATCGCAAAACCATGGATTACGCAATTGCATTTGCAGAAACCGGTCACCTTTGTCTATCGACGTTGCACGCAAATAGCACTAACCAGGCCCTGGATCGTGTCATAAACTTCTTCCCAGATGATCGCCGTGACCAATTATTAATGGACCTTTCGCTGAATTTAAAAGCGGTGATTTCACAACGTTTATTACCAATTAAAGACAAAGAAGGGCGGATACCGGCTGTGGAAGTCATGTTGAATTCACCCTTGATGGCGGATCTGATCTTTAAAGGACATGTTCATCAGATGAAAGAGCTAATTGCTAAATCTAACGAACTGGGTATGCAGACCTTTGACCAGCATTTGTTTCAGCTCATTGAAGCTGGACAGATCAGCATGGAAGACGGATTACGCAATGCAGACTCAGTTAACGATCTGCGCTTACGTTTAAAATTGGAGAGTAAATCAGGTACAAGTCAAGATTTACTTGAGGGTACCGATGATTTAGTAGTAGAGGAAGCCTCTAAAGATCAAGGTTTAATTGCCCCCGTTCGAAAAGCAAAAGCTCGATGAATATAGATCCCTATCTTAAATTAATGGTCGAGCAAAATGCTTCGGACCTGTTTTTTACCACTGGAGCTCCAGTGTGTACGAAGGTAGAAGGTGTTACGCGTCGTGTAAGTCGAAACGTATTGGAACCCGGTGTGGTACGAAAAATTGCCTATAGCATCATGGATGATCAGCAGATTAGAGAATTTGAGATGACTAAGGAAATGAACCTTGGTATTTCTGTTGCAGGTGCAGGTCGATTTCGTGTCAACGTATATTACCAGCGTGGAGAAGTATCAATGGTGATTCGCTTTATCAAAGGCGATATTCCAGAATTAATAGAATTAGGCTTGCCCCCAATTCTTAAAAAATTAGTGGCAGAAAAAAATGGTTTAATCATCGTGGTAGGGTCAACCGGTTCAGGTAAATCTACTTCCTTGGCAGCAATGATCGAACATCGCAATAAAGAACAAACCGGTCATATTCTCACTATTGAAGACCCTATCGAATACGCATTCAGCCATAAAAAATCCATTATCGGACAGCGCGAAGTCGGACTAGACACACTTTCTTATGAAAATGCACTACGCGAAGCGATGCGTGAGGCACCTGATCTGATCATGATTGGCGAGGTACGCGACAGGGAAACTATGGAAGCAGCCATTACCTATGCAGATACAGGTCATCTTTGTTTAACTACATTACACGCGGTTAATGCCAACCAAGCGCTTGATCGTATTGTGAACTTTTTTCCGTCAGAGGGTAAAACACAGGTCTTAATGGATTTGTCGCTGAACTTACGTGGAATCATTTCACAACGCTTGATTCCTAATGTAGAAGGAGGCCGTGTCCCGGCAGTAGAGGTAATGATTAATACCCCTTACATTTCAGATTTAGTCAAACGTGGTGACGTCGGCGAGATTAAAGCGATTATGGAAAAAGGTGCAGCTGTGGGGATGCAGACCTTTGATCAATCCTTATACGACTTATATAAAAGTGAAAAAATATCTCTCGATGATGCACTGTCGCATGCCGATTCTCGCGGCAATCTTGAATGGCAAATTAATTTTGGTGGTGGGGTTAAGAGTGTTAATGAGTCTAGTGAAAATTTACAGTTTCCATCTGAGTTGGAAAAGCCCGCGAGCAAAAGCAAAGCAAAAAAAGTTCCACTTAAATTTTCAGAGTCGGTTGATGATGAGGAAGTCTTAGACAGTCATGTTGGCTTTGATGATCATGAAATCATGGACTATGTGCCATCGGATGAAGATAAAGATGTAAAAACGGGTGATCCAGTTCTTGATGAAGAGGACGGGAAAGATTCAGGGTATTTCGATCGTTTGAAGTCGGTGTTTGGGGATCACTAATAAGCTTTTAACGTTTTTTTATCTTCAGTAAGAAGTGGCAGAAATTTGCTCCTGCAATTTCTGCCACTTCCGCCATCCGTGCCGGTCGAACGTACATAGCATTAATTTAAACATATAAAATTAGTTTTTAAAATTCCTTGCTTGTCCAAAGAAAACGAACCAAAATGCCGCTCCACCGCATCCATGCGTTGCGTGCCTCAAATGAACATCTCTATTCATTTGTCAGCAGTCTTATCAGTTTGCTCGTCAAGCAAATAATGGGATGATTATGAGGAGTTGTCTTATTAGTATGTTGTTTTAGTTAGTACATCTCGCCCGCGAACTCCATCATACTGAGAAGGGCTGCTATATTTAGATCTTTATGAACGCTAACGACTCAAAGTGGACATTCAAATTTGTCTGCTTTCAAACCGATGATGGGATTAAAGATGGAACTTAAACCCACTCAATTAGTCAAAAGGTGTTAGTAGCTCGATTGCATGGATGCATAAACCGATCATTACTACATATTTGTGTCAATCATGTTCAGCCAGTCTTTAACGATCAAGGATCGCAGAGGGATTATCTGTGCGCACTCAGAATGAGCACTCATAACAATAAAACAATTCATAGGACAAATATGCTAAGAGAATAGCAAGAGGAACGTACACATAGATAGGATGAGCTATGTTCAGGACTTAAAACGATAGCCGATAAAGAAGGAGATATACGTAACATAAATATTCAATGAAAACCGCTCTAAGCTAAACCAAGTGTTTCTAGACAGATTTTCATTGTCAAACAAGATTCGATATTTTGAATAAATCCATCGCATCACAAGGTTATGCGCGTCTTGCGCTGACGCCGAACGAGTTGACCACTCTCCTTGACAATAAAATACAGTTAGCTGAGATTAAGGCAGCAGAGTTGAAAGTTGTATATGTCGAGATCGATGAACTTGATCGAGTTGCAAACCTATTAAAGTGGAAAAAACAACAAGGCCACTAAGTCAAATATAAGTGCGTAGAGTTCACCGTAATAATTATGTCTATTTTTAGCCGAAAGCAGACATTTATATTTTAATAATTTTGCATTGAAGATCTTCTAGAACATTATCACTTCCGTAATTCAAAGCACCTTTTAGAGTATCCTATTCAACTTGGTGAAGGGACGGCAGGTAAAACGACCAAGGATGGTCATTTTATGCATGTTGCGCTTGGAACGATTAAAAAATATTTTCTGCATTAAAAATTGGGCCATCGACGCAGACACGTTTCATTGCAGTGACTTTGTTGTTTTCTTTGTAGGGCACTACACAACCCGCGCAGCCGCCCACTGCACACGCCATGTGTTCTTCTAAGGATACATGGCAGGGAATTTGGTAGCGCTTAGCAAAATCAGCGACGGCTTCGAGCATTTGAGTTGGGCCGCAGGCAAATATTTCTACACCTTGTTGTGTTTGTTTATCTAAGTTTGTAAACCAGCGCTCGGCAAGTTCGTGTACATAACCTTCAAAACAGCCTTGGTAACCCTGTAGGCTAGTTAAGCGCGAAGCTATACCCCAATCATCCAATAAGGGCATGGCCGCAATGATATCATTGGGAATGTTTTGCACCAGTATTTTTGAGGGTTTGGTTTTAAATGGAAACGGAATTTCAGATCCCATGATCACAAAAGGAAACAGCTTTGATTTCTTTCGAAGATCATCTGCTAGAAAAATCATTGGTGGTATACCAACTCCGCCACCTAGCAATAACGGATGAGATGTAGCATCATTTACTGTAAATGCATTACCAATAGGGCCCAAACACTGAATTTTGTCTCCAGCCTTATGTGTTGCGAGGTAACAACTACCTTGGCCTACAACTTTATAAAGAATGTCGATGTATCCTGTATGAGGGTCACTTCGCATGATGGAATAGGGGCGTCGCATTGCTAATTGATGATTACATTGTAGATGTACAAAGTTGCCAGCACGTGCATGTTGAGCACACTTTGGTGCGTATAACTGTATGACATATTGTTGTGCTGCCAAAGATTCATGGCATATGACTTCAGCACATTCTTCAAAGATGGTATTACGATGAGTCTTCAGTCGAACTTCTCCATGTTTAATTGAGTCCAGGTTAAGTTCAATACAAGTGATTTTCAAAAATCAATTTACCGCCAAGGATGGTATGAGTTACACGACCGTTAAGCTCGTCCCCTAAAAGCGGAGTATTTTTGCCACGGCTATGCATAGTTTCACTATTTAAAATCCAGCTGAGTTCTGGATCAACAATACATACATCGGCGTGTTCGCCTACACACAAATTGCCTGCGCGAATATCAAGTATTTCTGCTGGTCCTTGAGTTACAAGACGAACTGCCTCACTCAAAGTCAATAAATCTTGTTGCACTAACTCAAGAACTAATGGCAACAATGTTTCTAGTGTGGAACTACCTGGTTCAGTTGATTGAAAAGGCGCAAGCTTAGCTTCAATTTCATGTGGTTGATGGTCGGCACAAATAGCCGATAGTGATCCCGCTTGTAAGCCTTCGCGTAATCCCTCGCGATCTTCTCGTGTTCGATAAGGCGGTAAGTTATGACATAAACCATCAAACCCCTGTATATCTTGATCAGTCAAATATAAATGTAGAATACTAGTATCTGCAGTAATAGGTAGTTTGTCATAGCGGGCTCGTGCAATCATATTGACTGCACGTTGAGTTGAGACACGACAAAAGTGCGTACGCACATTAAGTTCTTCTATGAGTGCTAATTGAAATGCTACTGCCGCAGTCTCAGCAGCGGCAGGTATACCAGGCAGCCCTAAACGCGAGGAGGTAAGCCCTTCGTGTACACAACCATTGTGGGCGAGTTGATGATCTAATGGATGAGTAAAGATTGTTAAATCTTGACTGGATGCATACTCCATGGCGCGACGTAGTACCAAAGAACTCTTTAGAGGCTGTAAAACATTACTAACTCCCACGCAGCCCGCTGCTTTCAGTGCTGCCATCTCGCTTAAACTTTCTCCTCTTAGACCTGCTGTTAACGCACCGATTACATACACGCGACATAGGCCGCTGTCATGTGAAAGTTGTTCGATTAGCTCGACTTGTGCAGGAGTATCCACTACCGGATCCGTAGTCGGCAAACAAGCCAGGCTTGTAATGCCTGCAGCCGCGGCGGCTGCGGTTTCAGACTGTATAGTAGCCTTATGCTCAAACCCAGGTTCACATAAACTAGCAGAAAGTTCGACTAAGCCAGGTAACACAAGCCTATTTGAAGCATCGATGGTTTGGTCTGCCTGCCAATCATCTGGCGGCTTAGCTATGGCAACAACTTTCCCGTCCGCTATAAACAAATCTGCCACTTGGTCAATTTCATTTTTTGGGTCGACAAGGTGGCCATTTAGAATTTCAAGTTTCATTGGGCACACCATTGTCGTTTGGACTAATGGCAATTGATAAAATTGCCATGCGCACTGCAATACCAAAATTTACTTGGTGCAGGATGACGGATTGAGGGCCATCTGCCACTTCCGAACTGATTTCCACACCCCGATTGATAGGACCTGGATGCATTACAATCGCATTAGGCTTTGCCAATACTAGGCGTTCAGGTGTTAAACCATATAGTTGGAAATATTCATGCTCACTAGGTATGAAGGCACCTTGCATGCGTTCTTTTTGCAAACGCAACATGATTATTACATCTACATCTTGTAAGCCTTGTTTACAATTTTGAAAAACGCTTACACCTAATTGTTCAACATTTGCTGGTAACAGCGTCCTAGGAGCAATAACACGCACTTCTTTAATTCCTAATATATTTAGCGCTTTGATTTGAGAGCGCGCCACACGTGAATGCAATATATCACCTACTATTGCAACTCTAAGATTGGAGAAGTCTTTGTAATATTTACGAATAGTAAACATATCTAGCATGGCTTGTGTAGGATGCGCATGTCTTCCATCCCCAGCATTAATGATGCTGACATGAGGCGACACATATTTGGCAATAAAATCTGCAGCGCCACTTTCTGGATGCCTAACAATGAACATATCTGTATTCATTGCTTCAAGATTAAATAATGTGTCGAGTAAGCTTTCGCCTTTAGTAGTAGCAGAGGTAGCTACATTAATATTCAATACATCTGCAGAAAGCCGTTTAGCAGCGAGCTCGAATGTTGTACGAGTTCGAGTACTTGGTTCAAAGAATAAATTTACAATGGTTTTGCCACGAAGTAGTGGTACTTTCTTCACTGCTTGGCCATCAACACTAGTAAATGACTCCGCGGTATCAAGAATATGAGTAATTTCTTCGCTGCTGAGTCCGCCTATATTTAGAAAATGTCGCATGAAAGAGTTAATCTACAATCTGTAGGCTCAAGGGATCTGGGCCACTCAGTTTTACTTGTTGTTTAGCATCTAAGTTCAGAGAGTCCCCTACTACATCAGCTTGAATTGGTAATTCTCTGCCATTTCGTTGCACTAATACGACCAAATTTACCGAAGCTGGGCGGCCGTAATCAAAAATTTCATTCAAAGCAGCACGTACTGTGCGTCCAGTATGTAGCACATCGTCGATTAAGATTATGTGTTTATCATCAACGCTTAAGGGCAATTGTGATGGTTTAACAGTCGGTTGAATACCTACACGACTAAAGTCATCACGATAGAATGTGATATCTAGAACACCAAGTTCACCTTTATTGTTCAACAATGACTGGAGATGTTTAGCTACCCATACTCCGCCAGTGCGAATACCGATAAAAATTGGGTTGCTTATATTTTTTTCTTCCATATATATACTTAGCTCTTTAGCAAGCTTTCCTAACAGTTGTTTAACATTTAATTCAGTCATTTGTCGGGATCTGTTGCGTTTGGATCTAAATTAGATGATAACCAAGAATGTAAAATGATGGCTGCAGAGGCCTTATCGATATCAGCTTTATTTATTTTTTTGCGTTGACCTTTGCTGCGCAAATCTTTAAGTATTTCATAGGCGATAACGGAGGAGTAAGACTCATCGATAGTCTCTACAGGTATATGGTAACGAGCTTTCAAGTTTTCACAAAAGCGATGTATTTTATTTTTTAAAATATTATTGTTTTGCGTGCTGTGATCAACACATCCCACAATCAATTTACTGGGTTGCCATTGTTCTATAATTTTGTCGATTTCATCCCACAGTGATCTTGATACTGGGGCCCTAATAGTCGTTAATGGATTTGCTGTGCCAACCTCTATTAGACCAATTGCAACACCTATTCTAAGTTCTCCATAATCAAATCCAATTACACTAGACATTAGTAAAAAACTGGGAGTACGGAAATAAAACCAAAACAGATGAATTTTTCAATCAACTTTTATGCATGTCCAGCTTCATTAGAGATTAAATGTAAATCGATTCCAAGTTTATCCGCTGCAGTTTCCCAGCGCTTTTCTACTGGCGTTTCAAATATAATCTTGGCTTCATAGGGAACCGTTAACCAAGCATTATCTGCTAGCTCTTGTTCTAATTGCCCAGGCCCCCAACCAGCATAACCTAAGGCCACAATTGAATTCTTAGGACCGACTCCTTTGCCGATGTCAAATAATATATCTTCAGATGTTGTTAGTTTTAAATCATTATCAATTATATGTGTAGACTCCCATTCTCGATCCGAGTCGTGCAATATAAATCCTCTATTAATATGCACTGGGCCACCTGCAAAGACAGGGTTGAGATTTGGAATTTTTTCACTTTTATTTTCGGAATCTAAGCGATCTATCAATTCTTTTACAGACATGGATGTGGGCTGATTAACGATGATGCCCATGGCGCCATATTCATTGTGCTCACAGAGAAGTGTCACCGTATGCGAGAAATTTAGATCTCGCAATGCCGGCATGGCGATGAGTAATTGTTTGGTTAGATTTTCTGGCATGCTCTTATCTGGTGAGTAAGGTGTTGTCTTTACCAAATAGCCATGTGCGAGTCACCATTAACTGGTCATAACCATCATGCATTTCTTCGGGAAATGGCTTAAACGGAGCTGCAATGCGGACAATTTTTTTCGCGGCTTCATCGAGTATAGATTTCCCAGCAGATGATCGAATCTCCATGCGCATTACTTTCCCATCATGATTTATTAGCACACTAAGTATCAATGTCCCGGTTAGGCGTTTTCGTCTAACCTCATCGGGATAATTCAAATTACCAATTCTTTCGACTTTTTCTACCCATTCGCGGACATAACTAGCTTCTGTTGCCGTTTTGGCGCTTAAGGTATCAATATAGTTAATTCTGGGACGTTTGGCGTAATCCTGCTGTTCCTGACTGACTTGTGCAACCAGCTTGGCCAGCTCCAGGCGCTGTGTTGAATGAACTTCTTGCTTTAGCTGCTGGGATTGATTTTGTTCTTGCAGAGATTCTTCAAGATTTACCATGGAATCAGCAGTTTCTTGTGTGATGACTCGCTCTTGTTGTATGTTGCTTGCGGATGCTGGCGTTTGTTTGGGGCTCATTTGTACCGGTGCAATGCCTTCGGTTTCTAATAGACTAGTACCTATAAATGGTGCAGAGGGTTGATTAGTGAGTTCACTGCTGCCACTGGCTAATTGATTTTCACTCGCAATACGAGTGGCGTCTAATGGCGCTTGGTGCGTCTTAGTTAACACCATCGTGACTTCAAGCATGGATGCTTGGTTGGGGTTACGGATGAAACTGACACCAAAGCCAAGGCCTAGAATTAGCATGGCGTGCAATATCGTTGCAAAAAATAAACTAAATCCTAGTCGATCAGAAGCAGAAACTTGAACTGTATTGACTACCGCTGCCATAAAGTCTATACATTTGTGAGGATGCTCATATTGCGTTCATTTTACTTCTCAAGAGCTTGAATACTATCATACTAGTGTTTAGGTTTATCAGTTCAGCAACACCACTCGGGTACAAAAAATTTATTTTATAAAAAATGGCTTGAAATGAAAATGATATGCAAATTCCGTTGATTAATTACTGACTTAGGTTAAGTCGTTTTTCAATAGCGTCAAATAATAATGCGCAGATGTTTAATTCATACATTTTATCTAATTCACGAACTCCAGTAGGACTTGTGATATTAATCTCTGTAAGATAATCACCTATCACGTCAATTCCTACAAAAATAAGCTGCATAGCAATCAGTTCAGGTTTGAGTTGTTCACAAATCCAACGATCTCTTTCTGTAAGTTCAACGCCTTTAGCGGTACCTCCTTTGACCAGATTGGCGCGCAATTCGCCTTCAGCAGGAATTCTCAATAAGGCATAGGTAACAGGATCACCATCTATAAGTAGAATACGTTTATCCCCTTTTTTGTAATCAGCTATAAATTGTTGCGCCATTACTGTTCGTTGGCCGGAATCTGTAATAGTTTCAATGATTACATTTCGATTTGGGTCATTTTGCTGAATTCGAAAGATTGATTCTCCACCCATAGTATCCAGCGGTTTAACAACTACTTCATTGTGCTCGTCAATAAAATCATTAAGGGCTTGTTTGCTTCGAGCAACCACAGAAGGTGCTGTGCATTGTATAAAACGTGTTGCAAATAATTTCTCATTTGCATTACGTAAGCTAGTTGGATGATTGATGACAATTGTTCCCATTTCCTGTAGTCGATCTAGTAGGAATGTTGTATAGATGTACTCCATATTGAAAGGCGGATCTTTACGCATTAGCACTACATCAAGATCAGTTAGGTTTTTTAATGCTGATTTATGTAATTCAAACCATTTTGACTTGTCATCCTGTACCGAAATTTGCGTTGTTAGACCCATAACCTTATTGTTAACTAGGAACAGATCAGATTGTTGTATGTAATGAATTTGGTAGGCGCGTCGTTGCGCTTCTAAAAGCATGGCAAAGGTACTGTCTTTGGAGACATTTATAGCTTCTATGGGATCCATGATGACGCCTAATTTTATTGTCATTAATGCATACCTCGTCAGTGATAACGTCGCATATGTCGGAAGCTTCTTGTCCTAAATTACGCAACTGGCATGGTTATACTTAATACCTCAATGCCTTGCTAGATACGCGATTATGGCAAGAGGTCTACAGGATAACATTCTAATTATCAAGACAATTCAAGATTAAATTGGGATCTAGGAAACGGATATGCAAGACAGTGGTTTAGCACTAAATGATTCAGTTGAGGTAAATGGCAGCTCGTCTGGCGCATTAAAAGTCATGGTTATCGACGATAGTAAAACTATTCGCAAATCAGCAGAATCCTTATTAACCAAAGAAGGTTGTGAAGTCATCACAGCAAATGATGGTTTTGAGGCATTAGCAAAAATTGCAGAGCACCGTCCCGACCTAATATTTATAGATATTATGATGCCACGTCTAGATGGCTATCAAACATGTGCATTGATAAAAAATAACCGGCTTTTTAAATCCACACCAGTAATCATGCTTTCAAGCAAAGACAGTATTTTTGATAAGGCAAGAGGTAAGATTGTGGGTTCAGAAAAATATCTAACCAAGCCTTTTACAAAAGATGATTTGCTTGGAGCGATAGCCGAACATGGTAATAAATAGTAAATAGTTCGATTATCGATATGGCACATATACTAGTAGTTGACGATTCACCCACTGAACGCCATTTTATTTCAAAGGTTTTGGAGCAAACCGGATACAAGGTTTCTACTGCAGATAGCGGCGAAGAAGGTATTAAAGCAGCAAAAACCATACATCCAGATTTAATTCTGATGGATATTGTAATGCCAGGAATGAATGGTTTTCAGGCGACTCGCAAGATTACGCAAGCCCCTGAGACTTCTAGTATCCCTATTGTAATGGTATCTACAAAGAGTCAGCAGACGGATAAGGTATGGGCTACTCGACAGGGCGCAAAAGGTTATTTAGTTAAGCCTGTTAACTCGGAAATGTTAATCAGTTCGGTTAAATCTTTTCTAGCTGCTTAATAATTTAATGGTGGCTTCACTCGACTCAACTGCATTTGAATATTTATTAGCTATTGATCGTAAATGTGTCGAGCAACAAGGTGGATTGGTCCAACAAGAAGCCGATGCAAGTTACTCACATGGTTTAGCATTTAATCTTGGTCTACATCAGTACATTGTTCCAATTACAGATATCGATGAAGTTATTGCCATTTCAAACTTTACACGCATACCGCGAGCACCTAATTGGCTGAAAGGTATCGCAAATGTAAGGGGAAACCTAGTTACTTTATTAGATCTTCACCATTTTATTTTTGGTACAGCATCTAAAGCTTCAGCTCGAACTAGACGCGCATTACTTGTCAAGCAAGAGAACCAATTTTATGGATTAGTAATTGATTCCATAATTGGTATGAAATCCTTTTATACTGATAAAGGAAGTGATCAAGTGCCAGATGGGTTTGATCCCGATTATATTGATTACATAGGCGCATTCTATTCCTCAGGAGAACAGTGGTATGCTGCCTTAATGGTTTACAATTTGCTGTTAGACGACCGTTTTCAAGATCTAAGTATTATAGCCTAGTTAAATTATTGATCCTTTTCACAGATTCTCAGCTGTAAAAGTTCTTGGTATTTGCAAATAGAATTTTTGCGGCTAGCAATTAGCTCTCTAACCGATAAAAGTGAGTATTTTCACGACACAGCAATACCTTAATAATAGTCGATCCCCCGTATCATTAGTGTCTGGATCTTATTGATTCTAGGTGTGTATTTGTACCAATGTGGGGATACGCCTGAATGAATCACCTAGACCATACAGAAGAAAGAATTATCGATTACATATGCTTCTAATAGGAACAATTTAAATATGGCCTTACCTCAGTCTATAGCTCGGAAGAATAAAGACAGCGAATCGAGTAAATCAACTTTAACTATCTTGGCCCTGCTTTCCATTTTGATCATGAGTGTTATGGCTGTGCTGGCTTTTGATATAGGTAAGCACATTGGTATTGCTTCTAACAATGTTTTATTTTCAGCAGTTGTGTTTGCGATGGGTATGGCGTGTTTAGCGCTATTACTTTTTTTTGCGAATAAATGGGGTGGCAAAGTTAGACAGCAACTTACTGCTGTAGATGAACAAAATAGAAGAAATCAACAAGCGATTCTATTATTGCTTGATGAAATGACTAATCTAGCAGAAGGTGACTTAACAGTGCACACTACTGTTACAGAAGATATTACCGGTGCAATCGCAGATTCGGTTAATTATTCTATTGACGCACTCCGTAATCTTGTAAACACAATTAATAATACTTCTAAACAAGTAGCATCTGCTGCTGAAGTAACTCAAGACTCGACACAAAAGTTGACGAATTCAAGCCAAAAACAAGCGCGTGAAATTGCTAACGTCACATCAGCAGTCTCTGAAATGGCAAAATCAATTGAACAAGTAGCTGGGCATGCTAAAAGCTCCGGTCAGGTCGCGCAACAATCTGTAAATATTGCACATAAAGGCGCGCAAGCAGTGAGTCGTACTATTGACGGTATGGATACTATTCGAGAACAAATACAAGAAACTTCTAAACGAATTAAAAGATTAGGTGAAAGTTCGCAGGAAATTGGCGACATTGTTGGATTGATTGATGAAATTGCTGATCAGACAAATATTCTTGCATTAAATGCAGCTATACAAGCATCGACTGCAGGTGACGCCGGTAGAGGCTTTGCAGTGGTTGCAGACGAAGTACAAAGGCTTGCGGAGCGTGCAGGTACGGCAACTAAACAAATTGAGGCATTAGTTAAAACTATTCAAAGTGATACCAACGAAGCTGTAATCTCTATGGAACAAAGTACAACAAATGTAGTAAGTGGCGCAAAACTTGCAGTTAATGCCGGCGAAGCATTAGCAGAGATTGAGTCAGTTTCTGATAATTTAGCAGCACTTATTCAAAATATTACTGATGCAACAGACAAACAAACAATAGCAGCAAGTAATGTGACTAAAACAATGAATGTCATACAAGAAATTACTATGCAAACATCCGAAGGTGCAAGTAATACTGCTAGTTGGGTAGGCAAACTTACTACTTTAGCGCAGGAGCTTAAGCGCTCAGTTGCAGGCTTCAAATTACCGAATGCCATTGAAGAAGAAGATGTTATAGAGCGTAGGCTAGCTTCATAAATTACCGAGCTTCATACTATAATTTTTGCAAACAAAAATGAAAATGCGAAATAGCGCTTTAGAAAAAGCTGCGGTAAGAAAAGTTAAATTCGAAATCGATACCATTATCGATAACGCTAGAAGTCAATTGCAATCCTATGTCGAGGATGAATCTGATGTTGAATCTTTAAAAGACATTACGAAATCACTTACTCAAATAGAGCGGACTTTGCAGCTTGTACAAATTAATGGTGCTGCAGTTTTGGCTCGTGAAATGGGTGATGTAGTCGATGGCTTGATCGATGATTCCATCACGCAAAAGGAAAAAGCACAAGAAGCCTTATCGCATGGAATATTGCAAATGTCTGACTATCTTGAATATGTTCAGGCAGGGCATAAAGATGTACCCATAGTATTACTACCTTTGCTAAACGATTTGAGAGGCGTTAGAGAAGCGCCTTTGCTATCTGAACATATTTTATTTTTTCCAAACTTAGATGATATTGAAGTTCCTAATGTTAGTACAGAATTTGGCATACCTGCACAAGAATATGCCAAGAAAATTCGTTATGGATTTCAATCGGGCCTAATTAACTTAATTCAAAACAAAGAGATTGATATCGCTGCTACAAAAATATGCAAAGTGTCGATACGTCTGCATCAGTGTTCAAAGGAAATAGCGTCACAAAGACTGTGGTGGATAAGCAGTGCTGTAGCACAGGCATTAGCCATTGGAATTTTACCAATAAGCGCAGGATTGGCGTCTCTATTAGGGCAAGTTGATAGACAAATTAAAAATTTTGTTCAATATGATGAAGCAACATTTGCGAAAAATATCCCAACAGGCTTAATTAAAAATTTACTTTACTACGTTGGTATTGCCCAAGACCGCGGTCGAATTGTAAATAAAGTAAAAAATGCATATGGACTAAAAGATCTCATTCCAAATGAAGTTGCTATTGATCAAATGCGTGAAGGTATATCCGGGCCAAATCTGGATGTATTGCAGGCTGTTTCAAAGGCATTATATGAAGATATTGCAACTGTAAAAGATACTATCGAACTTTATGTACATAGCGAAAATCGCTCTCCAGAAAGTGTAAATGAAGTTGGGCAACAGTTGCAGAAAATTGCAGATACTTTAAGCATGCTTGGATTAGAAGAGCCGCGAGAAAAAGTAATGCGTGAAGTAACTGCATTGAAAGGTTTATCTGAAGAGGAGCTGGAACATGCAGATAGCAGTTTTGTGCAAATAGCAGAGACCTTAATTAAGGTAGAAAACATCGTAGAAAATTTTGTTAACTATAGAATTTCGGACAAGCCAGAGGCTCAATCGGTTGATGTGACTGATGAAAATAATGGCAGCTCCGATTTGCAGATCGAAAAAAATCAGCTTAAAAAGATACAGGTACAGACGATATCTGAGGCTTTAACTGAATTAGAAGAAGCTAAAAATTCGATCTCGCAAGCACTGACTTCTCCAGAAGATGAGGCAAAACTACAAGAAGTTCAAGATCGATTCCGCAAAGTTATCGGCGCACTCTCAATTCTTAAGTTGGATGATGTGGCAGCAATTTTAGAAAATGTTCAAGCGTATCTCATTGGTAGCCAAGCTGCTGAAGAGCTGAGCAGTCAACCGGCAAAACTTGATGCATTTGCGGATTCTGTTACTAGCGTTGAGTGTTATCTAGAAGCAATAATTGCTAATGAAGACAACCCCAAAGATATTCTACGTTATGGAGTAGAGAGTGTTTCTAATTTAATGGGCGCTGAAGCAATACATTTAAATGAAGCTAGTACTCTACAAACTATTGAAGTTGATGAGCTACTTGATGAAGAAAGCGAGTCACTTAATCATGTTAAAGATACTAAGCAAGTAAAAAAAAACATTGGAGACACCGTAGAACTAGATTTAGAAGATCTTAGCGCCACATCCTTAGGTCTTTCAATAGATCCTGAGTTGTTTGAAGAAAACACCTCAGGAACAAAACAAATAGAAGAAGAACAAAGTCCTAGCATCGTAAATGAAGAAAAGATTGATTCTATCGAATTAGAGGCCCCTACAGAAGTTAATTCTGAACTGTTATGTGAGGATGATGATGAATTATCACCTGACTTAGCGGAGTTGCAGGCAACCAGCATTCAAGAAGCAGAAACCGAGTTGAGTTCCTTTGTAGGCGAGGCAGAAAATAAAGACCTAACTTTAGATTTAAATAATGATGAAGAGTCAGTTGGTGTTGTTGAGGTAGATTTAGAGGCTACTAACTTACTTGATCTTCAGGAAATTGAAGAAGAGCTGAGTACCAATATACAGAAATTTGATCTCAGTGATGCAGAAGAGCAAACATCAGTAGATTTACCCTCCTTAATTGATTTTGCTGGCGAAGAGGTTGAGTCTGACATCTCGAATGAGACACAGCTATTGCCTGCCGAAATGTTAGAGCATGAAAGAACACCCCATAGCGAATCAGAACCAATTCCTTATTCGATAGTAATAAATGAAGATGGAGTAGATAGAGAGCTACAAGTTATAAAACAAGAGGCAGATAGTGAAATTATTGAAATTTTTATTGAAGAAGCAGAAGAAGAGATAGAAAAAATTTCCCGTAACCTCCCGGCCTGGCGTGCTGATCCACAGGATGAAGAGGCTTTAATCACGACTCGCCGTTCTTTTCATACACTTAAGGGCAGTGGACGTTTAATTGGTGCTGAGATTATTGGTGAATTTTCATGGCAATTTGAGAAAATTCTTAACAAAGTGATCGATAATACTCTTGAGGTTACTGCTGACCTTCATGAATTTCTTAATCAGTCTGTTGAAGCACTTCGACAACTGATAACTCAGTTAAAGATTGGGAAAATCCCTAGCGTTGATATTCAGACCCTAATTGTCTCAGCTCAAAATTTCTACACGAGTCAAAACAGCAATGAAGAGGTTAGTGAAACAAATACGCAATTAGCTGAAAGTATGAGCCCGGATGCGACTCAAGTCGATGTCAAAGAAAATGCATTGGCAAATGAGAATTCTGATTTGGAAATAAAAGTAGAAGAAAAAGTCGCTGCACCGAGTATTGCAACAGAAAAATCTACAACGCCTAATAGTGATAATAATTTTGATGCTGAGCTAAAGGAAATCTTTATTAAGGAAGCTACTCAACATATCGAAGCTTTGGAAGCAATGATCGAGAAAAACAAAGCTACGAAAATGCTTAAAGTTGATGAAAGTATGATCCATGCACTACATACATTGTATGGTTCTTCGCGTACTGCTGAAGTAGATTCGATCGCTAAGCTTTGCGGGGGGCTAGAAAAATATTGCCACGAATGTAATCAACAAAACCAAGAAATTCAGGGACAGCAATTTAATATTATAGTTGCTTGCATTGAAAGCTTTAAACGGGTGTTAACAGAATATGGTGAGAATCCTCAGCAGTCCACTTTGGATGCCGAGTTACTCAAGAAGGTTAATGACTTAAAGTGTGTTGAAATTCCAGTATTGCAAGAGATTATTGCCACTGTAGAAAATAATCAAGAGGTAGATCTTGAAGAGACACAATTAATCACCTTAACAGACACAAATTTCTCTGCAGAATCAATTCCAGAAAATATAGATCGATATGAAGACAAAGATGCAGATCTAGTCGAAATTTTTCTTGAAGAAGCAGGTGATATTCTAGCTACGTGTAATGAGTGTTTAGATAAATGGCGTGCAAATGATGAAGATGAAAATTCACTATCAGAAATTCGTCGACAACTACATACTCTAAAAGGCAGTTCTAGAATGGCGGCCTACAACAATATTGGTGATTTTAGCCATGCCATTGAGTCATTAGTTATTCCAATTGCCGAAGGGAATATCAAAGCAACTAAAGATATTTTTTCATTGCTACAAAGTTGTCTTGATTCATTACATCAAATGGTGGACGATGCGCTAGCAAAACTGCCCGTAAATCCAGCTACAAGTTTAATTGCTCAGTTAAATGCAGTTAGAGGTGAAGATGCTTCGCTTGTGGATGTAGATGCAATTAGTGACCAAGCCTTTGCAGCACCAGGAAAAAGCAATAATAATAAAAAAAATAAGAATGATTCAAAACCAGTCATTAAAATCCCCGTATTACGTTCTGTAGTAAATCAAGATAAACAACAGAGCAATCAGCCTGTTATTGCGCCGCAACAAGCAGTTCGACTACAAGCAGACATGTTAGATAACTTAGTCAATAATGCTGGCGAAGTGAATATATTTCAAGCGCGTTTGGAACAAGTAAGCAGTAGGTACACTTTAAACATAAAAGAGCTTGAACAAATAGTAGATCGGTTGCGTGAACAATTACGAAATTTAGAGATTGAGACTGAAACTCAGATTCTTTCTAGACACGCTCATGAGATACCAAATCTAGATGATTTTGACCCGCTAGAATTGGATCGCTATTCAAAAATTCAGCATCTATCTCGTTCTTTAGCAGAAAGTGTTAATGATTTATTGAGTATAAAAGATATTCTTTTTGAGCAAGTAAGAGATTCTGAAATGTTGTTGTTACAACAACATCGTATAAGTAGCGATTTACAAGAAGGATTGATGCGTACTCGCATGGTGCAATTTAGTCAGCTGGTACCTCGTATGCAGCGAATTGTAAGACAAACTGCGCGAGAGTTAGATAAAGACGCGGATTTAAAAGTAGTAGGTGCGGATACTGAGGTGGATAGTTCAATTTTAAATCGAATTGTTGCGCCACTTGAGCATTTGATTCGCAATGCAATCTCTCATGGTATTGAGGATAAGTCACAGCGCAAGCTTACTGATAAGCCTAAAAGCGGAGAAATATTAATATCTGTAAGTCGTGAAGGTGCTGAGATCGTGATTAAAGTAGCTGATGATGGTGCGGGTATAGATACAGAGAAAGTCAGGAAAAAAGCTTTAGAGTTGGGATTGTTAGAAAACACTAATATCCCAGAGCGCGAATTAATAAATTTAATTTTGTCACCAGGATTTAGTACCGCAGGCAAAGTAACACAGGTCTCAGGGCGTGGTGTTGGTATGGATGTGGTCGCTAATGAGTTGAAGCAACTTGGAGGATTTTTGCAAATTGAATCAATACTTGGTGAAGGGGCTAATTTTACAATTCGAATTCCCTTCACATTAGCACTTGCACAAGCATTATTAATTAAATGTGGAGATGAGATATATGCTGCACCTTTGGTTAGTGTTGAAGGTGTGGTGCGATTATCTGCTCATGAATTGAAACAAAAATATGCTAAAAATAACGCAACTTACCATTATGCAGATAAAGATTATCGACTTTGTCATTTAGGCACATTACTTGGTGTATGCCCCCCTCAATTAGATGGCGCAGATAACATGTATCCAATTTTACTGGTACGTTCTGGTGATTCGCGCTTGGCAATTCATGTAGAGGCAACCTTAGGTAATCGCGAAATTGTCGTAAAACCATTAGCTTCGCAATTAAGTCGTTTGCCAGCAGTATCGGGTGCAACAATACTAGGAGATGGTAGTGTAGTGTTGGTTATAGATATACAAGATTTAATACGTATGGACTCAATCGAGCAACTAGAAAATGTCAGTCAGTTCGATAGCAAAATTACTAACAATAAAATACCTACTGTGTTGGTGGTTGATGATTCGATCACTATTCGAAAAGTTACTACTCGATTTTTAGAGCGCAATAATTATAAAGTTGTAACTGCAAAAGATGGTGTAGATGCTGTCCAAGTATTACAAGAATTCACACCTGACATGATTCTGTTAGATATCGAAATGCCACGCATGGATGGTTATGAATTGGCAATTCATGTACGCAATAATGCTCGATTAAGAGAAGTACCTATTATTATGATCACATCTCGTACTGGCGAAAAACATCGTCTACGCGCATTAGAAATAGGTGTGCAACAATATCTAGGTAAGCCTTATAACGAAAGTGAGTTATTGAGCCATATAGAGGCTGTATTGCATTAATTAACATGTCATTAGCTGAAACTACAACTTATCCAACACTTAGTTGCATGTTATTACCATTAGGTGGTTATGACATCTTACTGCCTAAATCTTTAGTCAAAGAGTTTCTATACAAGCCAAATGTTCAAGTATTTGAAGATGACAGCGACTGGCTGATCGGCGAGATTGATTGGCAAGACTACGTAGTGCCACTGATATCGTTTGAACAACTTTGTAATCAACCAAGAGTTACTAAAACTACTCATATGCGTGCCGCAATTTGTTACACTATGGATAATCTAGATATATTTCCTTACTACGCTATAGAAGTTCAATCTATACCACGACCATTAATTTTAGATAGCCGTGCTTTGCACAATCATGAAGGCATGATGAATAAGCATTCTGAAGCTATTTCATATTATGTGAATATTGGTAGCAAAGAATTGGTAATACCAAATTTTGTAAAGCTAGAATCTATACTAGCAACTCGCGCAAATTAGTCCTGCGATTGAGGTTGTGTCACAGCCAAATCTCCCCATAGCAATTGTGCGCAGACGATAGCAGACAATGCCGCAGTTTCTGTGCGTAGCACACGTGGGCCGCATGTCACTGGCTGATAACCTTTATGTTGTGCTCTACTAATTTCAACCTGTGTAAGACCCCCTTCGGGACCAACTAACAACCAAACCGATTTAAAAATATCTTGGCTAAACTTTGCGAGCGGGTAATTTGAGTTAGCGTCTAAAACAAATCCACGTTCATCATTCTCTAAGTTCTTTAAATACGATAAATCTGTTGTGTTATGTAGCACTGGCAATGTTGCACGACCGCATTGTTCACAAGCACTTATGATAATTCTGTGCCAATGCTGATGTTTGTTTGATTTAGACTTGGCCGAAAATTTAGTTACAGTGTGTTCAGTTGCCACAGGATAAATATTAGTTACACCTGCTTCTACTGATTTTTGGATTGCATAATCCATGTGTGAGCTTTTAGAAACACCGAGTAATAGATTTGTTACCAATAGTGATTCGTTGATCGCCTTGATGTGATCGGTAACTTTTACTTCTACTGCTTTTTTATTAAAAGCAAGGATCTCACAGGGGTAATCGTATCCATCACCATTAAATAACATTAGAGAAGAATTTTTGTTTAAACGCAGAACATTAATTGCATGATGACGCGTAGTGTCATCAAGCTGAAGTTCGTTACTTAAAGCTAAGCTTTGATTTACATATAAACGAATAACCCGCATTGAATATGAGCGAGATAGTATTCGATATGTTTAGTAACGGTAGTAATCTGCTTTATAAGGCCCGTTAATATTTACACCAATATAGTCTGCCTGTTCAGCAGATAGACTAGTCAATTTTGCGCCAATTTTATCTAAGTGTAAGCGCGCGACTTCTTCATCTAGTGTTTTGGGTAACACATAGACTTTATTTTCATATTTATCAGAATTTTCCCAGAGCTCAATTTGTGCCAATACTTGATTGGTGAAAGAGTTAGACATCACAAAGCTCGGATGCCCAGTCGCGCAGCCCAAATTTACAAGGCGACCTTCAGCTAACAAGATAATGCGCTTTCCATCTGGAAAGATAATGTGATCCACTTGTGGCTTAATGTTTTCCCATTGATATTGTTTCAAGCTTGCTACATCAATTTCATCATCAAAGTGTCCAATATTGCAGACTATTGCTTGGTTTTTCATCGCAACCATATGTTCATGGGAGATTACATTGTAATTTCCTGTAGCAGTGACAAAGATATCTGTCACATCCACCACATCTTCTAATCTAACAACACGGTAGCCAGCCATGGCAGCTTGTAACGCACAAATGGGATCAATCTCTGTAATCAGAACGTTACACCCTAGGCTGCTTAGTGACTGCGCACAGCCTTTGCCCACATCACCAAAACCACAAACCACAGCCGTTTTGCCTGCGATCATTACATCTGTTGCGCGCTTTATACCATCAACTAATGATTCGCGGCAGCCATATAAATTATCAAACTTAGATTTTGTTACTGAATCATTTACATTAAATGCAGGAACTTTTAGTTCGCCGCTTTTTTCCATTTCATGTAATCGATGTACACCTGTAGTAGTTTCTTCTGATAATCCTTTTACATTTTTCAATAACTCAGGATACTTTTCATGCATGACTTTAGTTAAGTCACCACCATCATCGAGTAGCATATTCGGTTGCCAACCTTCTGGGCCATTTATAGTCTGTTCAATACACCATTCATATTCCTCTTCCGTTTCACCTTTCCAGGCAAATACCGGGATTCCTTTGGCTGCAATCCCTGCAGCAGCATGATCTTGTGTTGAAAATATATTGCAAGAAGACCAACGGATTTCTGCGCCCAATTCGACTAAAGTTTCAATCAAAACCGCAGTTTGAATGGTCATGTGTAGGCAACCCGCGACACGTGCACCCGAGAGCGGTTTTTCCTTGCCATACTTTTCACGCAATGCCATGAGGCCTGGCATTTCTGTTTCAGCAATAGCGATTTCTTTGCGCCCCCAATCAGCTAAACCAATATCAGCAACTTTAAAATCAGGATCTATTTTTTCTGCAGATTGAATACTCATAGCTTATTTTGCTCCTTCAGCAAATAACAGTTCGCGCTTCAAATGCGCGCGTTCCTGTAATTCAGAAATTTTATCTGTACGCTCCCACCGAAAATTAACTTCATCTCGACCAAAATGCCCATATGCAGCCGTAGCTTGATAAATTGGGTGTAACAAGTCCAGCATGGTGACAATTCCATAAGGACGTAAATCAAAGATGTCTTGTACAATGGCCTCTATTTTACTATCTAGAATTTTCCCCGTCCCAAATGTGTCAATTGAAACTGAAGTAGGTCGTGCTACACCAATGGCATAGGATATTTGAATTTCACAGCGATCTGCCAGACCTGCGGCCACGATGTTTTTTGCTACATAGCGCCCCGCATATGCAGCAGAGCGATCGACCTTAGAAGGATCTTTACCCGAAAAAGCACCACCGCCATGACGGGCCATACCTCCATAAGTATCTACAATTATTTTGCGTCCCGTTAAGCCACAATCTCCAACGGGGCCACCAATCTCAAATTTACCGGTGGGATTAATGTGATATTTTGTATTAGCTGACAACCACTTTGCAGGTAAGGTCGGTTTTATGATTAATTCCATTACTGCTTCATGTAGCTCATTTTGTGTTATATCTGGATCATGTTGTGTCGACAACACCACAGCGTTGATGCTAGTTGGTTTTCCATCTTCATATACAAAAGTCACTTGACTCTTAGCATCCGGACGTAACCAAGATACCTCACCAGCTTTTCTCACAGCAGATTGTTTTTGTACGAGACGGTGTGAATAAGTAATTGGTGCTGGCATTAATACATCGGTTTCATTGCTGGCATACCCAAACATCATTCCTTGATCACCTGCACCTTGTTCTTCTTTGTTTGTTTTATCTACTCCTTGAGCAATATCAGGTGATTGTTTGCCCAATACATTGATGACCGCACAGTTATGGCCATCAAACCCGACAACTGAATTGTCGTAGCCTATGCTATTAACGGTGTCACGCACTATTGCTTCAAATTCTATTTGGGCAGAAGTGGTAACCTCCCCCGCAAGTATAACCATGCCGGTTTTTACTAACGTTTCACATGCTACACGCGCGGTTGTATCTTGTTCTAATATAGCGTCTAGAATGGCATCAGAAATTTGGTCTGCCATTTTATCTGGGTGGCCCTCTGAAACAGACTCAGAGGTAAACAAACGTTTTGTAGTCATAAATCATTCCTTAGCGCTGTATGCCATTACTATCTTAGAGGTTAACAGATAAATTAAAGCGCGCTATTGTACGCATTCAAAGCAATTAAAAACATGAGATTGTCACAATATGGTTCAAACTGCTTCTAATATGATGCCATTAGGTACCAAGGCCCCGGATTTTTGTTTAACTGATACGATCTCTGGAAATGAACGATGTTTGAGTGAGTTACGAGGTAAAGTAGCCACGGTGATCATGTTTATTTGCAATCATTGTCCATTTGTAAAGCATATTCAAAGTGAACTCGTAAACCTCGGCCAAGAATACCCCACCAAGGGAATTGGCTTAATCGCCATCAGCTCCAATGATGTGAGCAATTATCCCGAAGATTCGCCAGATAAAATGAAAGCATTGGCGTTATCCATTGGCTACAAATTCCCTTATTTATACGATGAGACTCAAGCGGTAGCCCGTGCATATGATGCGACTTGTACCCCTGACTTTTTTATTTTTGATAAAGAATTGAAATGCGTCTACCGAGGCCAATTAGATGACTCACGTCCCGGTAATGATATACCCGTCACTGGGAGAGATATACGCAGTGCACTTAATACAATCATCGCTGGCAAAGAAGTTTGTACGAATCAAAAGCCTAGTGTGGGGTGCAATATTAAGTGGAAGGAGCAATAGATTTTCCGGGTGTTAAAAAACTAGACCCAAATCGAGTGGTTTAATCCAACAATTATTAGTGACCACAAATTCTTAATTCGTGTTCTGAGTGGTTGCCGAATCTTCGTAACTTATTGAATATATTAAGTTATATTTTTTTTAGCATTATATGAATATTTTGTGTCTGTATCCTCCCATTTATCTATTAAAATCAACAGCTTATCATTAATTCTAGTTAATTATTTCTGAACACCTTTCATCACTAAAACTATAGACTAAATCGGGTTTTACCCCTGAATTCCTTAGTTATGAGACCTACAGCGTCTAAAATTTGACGCTGTAGTCGTACTATTGGCAGCTATAGAGGAATATTAATTTTCTTATAGAAGTCAATTATTTACCTCCATTGTTCTGACTTTTAGAACAATTGTTAATCCCGTAACTCGACTTTATTTACTCAATA